>Ga0308159_1002487_pt1 | contig 21150 bp, 17 predicted proteins | sample PhyCR1_FD_201040 | JGI IMG/M metagenome (GOLD analysis project Ga0308159, IMG submission 201040) | Phyllosphere microbial communities from UC Gill Tract Community Farm, Albany, California, United States - DLSLC.R1 | ecosystem: Host-associated > Plants > Phyllosphere > Unclassified | place: USA... | reverse complement strand
TTGATTAACTTCAGGACACAAAAAAGCTTGCTTGATCTTGACCCGCTATCTCTGGACAGTTTTGTATATTTAGTTATCCATGTCCGCTGCCGCTGGTATTCCCTCGGGGTATTTTATCCCAGCGCGCTGTGCGGGTGGTTTTCATTGTGATGTGAGAACGCTACTGCAAGATTTCGCAGTGCTGTTCTCACATCCAGTTTGGGCATGAACGCGTTATAATCTTCCTTCATCGTCTTCACGAACCGCTTGGCCATGCCATTGCTCTGTGGGCTGCTCACTGCTGTTGTGCAGGGATCCAGATTCAATCCTCTGGCGAACCTCCGCGTTTCATGCGTGGTATACGCTGAACCGTTATAGGTCAGCCACTGCACTGCTGTTTCCGGTAACCTTTCGCAGAAGCGCTTTTCTAGCGACCTCAGCATCACATTCTGAACGGTAGAACTGTCGTAGCCTTCGGTGCTTGCTGCCCAGTCTATGGCCTTTCTGTCGCAGCAGTACAGCGCGAACGTGATCCGTAGTTTTTCACCATCGTAGCAACCTAACTCGAAGGAGTCTGAACACCAACGCATATCGCTTTCTACTACCGCGATTTTTCCCTTTGGATTCACGCTTCGGACGTTCTCCTACGGATCGATTTGTTTCGCCAGGAGAGCGCGAGACTGTGTCCGGTAGTTTCTGGCATCGGCAAGGGTGACTGACGGGTAGTGGCCTATGCTCTTCTTCGCACGTTTCTGGGTGACAGGGCGGATGTAACGAAACTGCCAGATTTTACTGCCGCTGGATTTGATGAGTAGCTCAAGGCCATCGCCATCATTGAGCACTTAGTCCGCTTCCCTGGGTTTGGCAGATTCGATTTCCTTAACGGAGAGAGGTTTGGCTTGTCTTGCCATTGCCTGATTTACATAGTTTTAGGCACCTCACAAACAATAAAGCGTTATGAGGTGCCTAAAAGTTCAGATTTAATTGGTTTGCTTAAGACTGTCCCAGGACAAATTGCAGGTACAAAAAAGCCTACAGGGCTTGCGCCGTGCGGGCTCTTAGGACTTCATCGGATGAAGCTTGTAATCTTCGATGGGCTGGCGGAATCTGAATGAATCACCTATCTGCATGAAATTAAATATAAATATTTAATTTAAAAATAATTGGTATACCTAAGCGTATACCAATTGCTTTTGTTAAATGGGTTTTTATGTTGGTGAGGGCGATGGCTTTGCATCTATCGTCAGATACGCTTTCACACCTGAAGAGCGTTTTACACCACGCGGATAGGAAAAGAATGGAACACGGAGCTTTGGGGTGTCGTTCACTGTGATTGTCCAGACAGACCCGCCAATGAAATTGAACTCAATGGTTTTGTGATTGACAGACAGCGCCTCGAAAGAGCCTGATGAATACGCATTGCCAACCTGCAAACTTTCAACAATCCCCTGACACAGGCTGATGAGAGTAACAGTAAGAAACTCCTCAAATATCACATCATCCGTTGTAAAAAGAATATACCTGTCATTGTCGACTTTAACTGAGGCTTCGAGTACCTGTCCTTTTATAGTGATACCCGTCGGTTTGTTATCGAGCACTACTTCAGAAACGGCCTGCTGAAAATCAGTCGCTTTACTTTTCTCAACAAGCTTTACCGAGAGAGTTTGTTCCGTGACTATCCCCAAAAAAGTCCCATTTCAAAGGCGGCAAGTGCACCTCCAACAAATCCACCAATTAAAACACAAACGGGTGCTCCGGGGCCGCATACCAAACCTGCCAAAGCACCTCCCGCTGCCCCACCTGCTATGCCTGCACCGTTAATCGCTATTTGTTTACCGGTTTCAGCAACCTTGTTTTCAGCAGTATAAATTTCATATACCGAGATGGCTAAAGAGAGGACGATAAGCCCTTTCCCTGCTCGTGAGAGTTGCAACATCTTTAGGTTAACGCTGGGATTAGATTTACCCGCAGATTCTACAATGCTGGCAAAGTTTGTTTTAGGCCCAAAAAGTGAGGTCGCTTTCTTTGCGACTAACTCATTAAGCGTCTTACCCGATGACTTCATCCGTTCTGCCATTGCATGCCCAAGTGCAGTACTGCGAGTCCTGATCATTTCCATGATGAGATTTCGCGTTTCCTGAGCTTATTTCGCAGCCTGTTCCCATGTTATCAATCCAGCATTAACGCGTGATCGTAAATCGTCGGCCATCTCTTTGATACGCCTCGAATACTCGAGGCGCAAGCGGGGGATCTATGGATAGTCGAGCGGCAGCAGCAGCAACATCCCCCTGCAAAGCATTAATCGCTGCGTCAAACTGTTCACGATTTTTAGTGTCCAGTGCATTCAAAAAAGAGGTGTCCATTTATTGCTCCTTTTTTAGGCGTTCAGAATTTATCAAAACAGTTGCGCAGCCAGAAAGGGAGATCCTACAAAAAAGATTTTATAAATAATCCTTCACATTGTTCACCTTTCAATTTTATCTATTTATATTAGTATGTTAAATGGTGATGGATGAGTGAAGGGTGACGTATATCATTCACCGCAGGTGAACGATGGTCTAAAAAAATGGCTTTCGCTGGTTGAGGCAGGAGCCTCATTTGGGGCATCCGCTGTTTGGTCGCGCGGATGATGACGTGCGGAATGGTGTCGTTAAGACGAAAATCACGCCGGCGCAGCGCCAGCAGCTCATTGAGGCGCCCGCCGGTGTTCCACAGCGTATTGACCAGCGCGTGCTGCGCCCAGTCCGGGAGGTGGTGCAGCTGGCCGGTGACTTCGGGCCCCAGCAGGTAGCGGGGCAGCTCGGCGTAGGCCGCGGCCATGGACCGCAGCGCCAGCGGCCGGCCATAGTCGGGCTGCGCGGCGGGCAGCCCGATCGGCCCGTTAACGGACGGTAGCGACATAAACCCTCATTCTTCGGTGACAACGCTGTGTGAAATCTGGCGGTATTTACCCCTGCCGGTTTCTCAGATTTCACACAGCGACGTCTGTTCGTGACAGATCCATTTTCGCCTGTCTGGCGATCGCAGACCACCCAAAAAATCCGCGGAGTGGATCGGCGTCATTTTCCGGTTTATGGATATATACCATATATCGGAAGAAAACAGCAGTGAGGGCAGGGCAGGGCGGGTGCGCCTGATGAAAGCGTCATTTTCGCCTGGATAAGGGTGATGAGAGGGTGATCGGACACCGTATATTGTGGTCCGGGCGGTAAACTGCCCCCCTGACGCCCTTTTTCCGGTTATTACAGAAAACGGAAACACAGTCGTGCCTAAAGAGGCTCCCGATATGAAAGGAAAACAGCCATCAACGAACGAAAGAAGTTAATGGCTCCCCCGGCTATTATTGTGCAGGGCCAGAGGCTCCTATCCGCATTTTAAAATCTACCTTTCCGTCATCCCTGAATTCATATTCTTTAATAATACCTGACGATTTTAATTTATCGAGCAGTGGTCGGCAGTTATCCCGGTCATTCAGCAAAATCCTGGCCGTTCGCTGTGTAAATATTTTGCTGAGTTCTTTTTCCTCCATCACTGACGCCATTTCTGCCAGCTTACTCCTGTCACCATAGCCTTCTGAAAGAAGAGACATCATCAGGCGAATTTTCATCTCGTTATCAGAATTAAAGAAGGCGATTATTTTAATCGTTTCAGGGAGATTGATATCTTCCTCATCTCCTTCGCGGTAATAATCTGCATATTTTTCGAAAAGCTTCATTTTATTATCAGAAGTTATTTGTGAAGAAAACATCATGCGACCGAGTAGGTTCTCAAAAATGACATTACTCTCATCCTTGTTTAAATAGCAGTCAGGAGCAGACATCATTTCATCCTGATAACGTTCTATCCAGGAAGACAGTGCACCCAAAAAATCATCACTTAAAGTAAGGATTGTTTTCATCACATTTGAGAAATTATCACGCGTAAGGGGTATTTTATCCATATTAAGTAGTCTGATAATGATTTCATTACTGATATCCTCATCGAAACATGCTGTATTAATGAATATGTTTTTAACCGTTTTTTTATAGTTATCTTCGCTAAGCAGCTTATTGCAGATGATTTTTTTATAGATAAGCTCATAGGAACTGCCGTCTTCAATCTCCGGCCCAGAGTTAGAAAGGGTACTTGCATGACGAGACACAAAGTCGGTAAGAACCTGAAAATTGCACTCTTCTCCAATATACGTTACCAACTCAGGCCATGAGGCACCAATACGGTCATAACGGTAAAACGCGTCATGGAAAGATAATCTGCTGCCATTTTCCTCATACACCGGTTCTTCGGGTATGCCTGCCAGCGTGTCAAAACAGAAGTTCATCTCCCTGACGATGCTTAGTTTCATAGCTTCACTCAAAGTACTCAGCTGCAGAACAGTAAGGATAGCGGCCTCCCTTTCTGCCGAAGACAGGAATATTTTGCCTACAAATTCATCCGCGTGCTCCTCAAAGTAGTTCAGCGCGTCTAGATTATATTTCTGCGCCAGCGACCAGGGCGCCTGCTCACACTCGGCTGCGGTGTATCCATGCTCTTTCAGCTGAGCAGCAAGGATACTACCCACATTCTCACGTGTGAGCCGGTAGAGAGATTTTTCACCGATGAAGCGCAGGCATATTAGCTCGTTCTCAGATAAGGGGTCGGACAGGTTTTCATAACAGACATTCAGTTCATGAATGTGCGCCAGAAAAGCATCAAGACGCCCGGGCCTGATAAGGTCGACAATACCGGTCCCGAGCGATTCCACAAATCGCCTGTAGAGGCTTGGGTCCTGCGAATAACGAGGGGCTGCGAGCGACACGACTTCAGCCGCAATCGTACGGAAGGCGTCAGAACCATTGGCCGATTCAAGGTGCTCCAGCAGTACATCGAGATAGCCGTTTTTCTCCAGTGCTCGAGTCAGCAGAGACGTAAAGTTCTGCGGGGCAGCAAACCTGGACTCCAGAATATTAAGGAGTGTCAGTACATACTCTCCGGATCTGCTGAAAAGCGTGGCTATCATTTCATCAAGCCGTGCGTCGTCGGTTTCAAGCATGTGAGCGATGATCTGATGATGCATAACGGCATCCTGGTGCAGGAGGCGCTGTGCAGAGATTTCTCGTATAATCCCCTCTACATCATCGATGACCACCTCCTCATTGGACTTCTTACCGGAAAGGCCGAGGGCAATTTTCACGAATTCATTGTCGTTAACAGACAGTCCGCCCTTATGGAAAACCGAGCGCGAACGCATGAAGTCTTGGTCAAGATAGCCCCGGGACAACAGCAAATAAAGCGCATCATATCCCCCGTATTGCATTTCACGCTTGACGGCCTGTTTCTGCTCTGAGCTGAGCAAATCATGTTTAGTGACTTCGTCCATATACTGCTGGGCGACTTCAGTAAACTTTTCTTTCTTCATTAGAGATATTAAATCAGCAAGCGAAATCGCATTTTTACGGCGCTTATCCTCTCTGGCCTCCCTTAACGCCTTTTCAACCTTTTTAAAATTAAGATCGCGCTCTTCACCGACTGTTTTTTTTCGCCGCTGATAGCTTTCAGATACGCCAGCCCGTTCTGAATCAGGTAATGCGATAACCTGGTAATGACCAATGTTAGAATTATAATAGCCAATACTGATTCTATATGAGCTTCCAAAAAATTCTTCAAATGAGTTTTCGTCATTGATTAGTTGCCGGAAATCAACCTGCTGAAGAGTTTGTTGATTATTAAAATGACTCCCGGGATTAGGTTTGTAAAAATTAACAAGCCCGGCAAGCCTTTCCGGAATAAATGAGTAAATTATGGTTTTTCTAACATCTTCCGAGGTTCTGGCTCTTTCCTCACGAATATCATCAAGCTCCTGCATCAGTAATGAAATCCTGGCATCAAGCGTACCGAAATAATTTTCATGCAACTTCAGAGTGCGGAAATGGTAAATGAATTTATAGAGAATGCTGACTTTTCTATCAATAAGGCTGTAATCATGAGAAAAGATATTTTTGTAGAACACCATGGCATACAGGCTGACATTTCTTAATGTGTTATCCACAGCCTTACTGAATACCCAGTATTCGTTAACAATGTTCTGAAGAGAACGCATATCACTGATATACGCAGCCGTGCTGCGCAGACAAGCCTCTCCGTCGGGAATAAAGCCTTTCATTTTATCGTTCAGCAGTGAAAAAGCATTTCTGCTGTCCATGACCGGTACGACCGGGATGATGAAGTCAAAAAATTTCGTGCGAGCTTCAGCACCTGAGAAAATATCGTCACGCACAGCATAGATAAAGCGAAGAGGGTTGTCGTCTGAAAGGTTGTTATTAACAATTTTATTGATCTCTCTCAGCTTAACGAAAATCTCAGGATTTTTTAAACGGTCAAGGTCCTCAAATATAACTAACCTGTAACTGTCAATCCGTGAGAAAAAATAGACAATTTCATCCAGACAGTTATTCAACAGGGATGATGTCTCCGCACTTGAGAGATCCATTTCGCCACTCAGCAGCGCCACTTTGTTAAGCTTTATCTTCTTGTCGAAAATCCCTATCTGTGAGGCACATTCGGTAATGAAATAAATAGCAGCCAGAATAAATACGCAAAAGAGCAAGGCTTTAGGGTAGGGTATGACACTGATAAAACTGAAGGCACTTTCAGGAATGCCTGTGAACGTCAGCACCTTTTCACGGTAGATTAGCGAGAGAATGCCGCCCACCGGCGCAGCAACTTTGAGGACAGACCAGAAAACGCGGCAAATGTGCGCCTGATTTCTGTTCAGGATTCGGTCAATTCGGGAGTCAGGCAGAGCGTCACGATTCTTTTTATAAAGTATCTGTTGAAGTATACTTAGCTCCACTTCCTGAGCCCTGCTCGGCTCCCCTTTTTCCTGCATTTCAAAGCCGGCCAGAGAAACGTTAATAAACTCTCCCGGCCTGAATTTTTCCATATAGGAATGGATAATGGTACTTTTCCCCGCACCATAACTCCCTGTAACGGCGATGTTCCTGACATCAATTTTTGACAGGGCGAAATCCATCGCATTGAAATATTCATTTCTTTTCGTTATTTTTTTTGGTGTCAGGGCAACATAGGGGGAATTTTTTAATGGGTTGTTCTGCAGAAGTTTTCTGACTATCTTAAACCTGATTTTTTTACACAGTTTATAGGTAAACACCAAAACATTAATCATTATTTTATTCATGATAAGTCCTTTCATGAACGACATTAATAATGTCATTTATAAGCGCCCGCTCAGAATGAGACGGAAAATTTCTTCGTGGTAAAAATATCAACGTAACGTACGGTCAGATGAGTCAAAAGCAAGTCTGGGTTTTTATGCTGAGCCATACATTATTATATATTAAAAATATCACGGCTTTAACATCACATACTCATCAGTGAGCCTGCTTATATTCCCACTCTGCAACGGCTTAATCTCGTCGTCATCGTATCAACTTTACACCATTTAACAGGTTTACTGGAAGCGCGTCACGGATGCGTGTGGGCAGATGCGGGGGGGTTACAGAATACCCTCCGTTACTCACTCTCTATCTTGTGTATTGACGTTTGTATTAGCCACAACATGCAGTATTGAACACAGAAAAAACCAGTAACACGCGAAACATACGGTTCAGTCATTTTTTCAGAAGAGCCAAGAAGAAGGCAATCCTCAGAAGGGACAAAGTCTACATTTTTTAAAAACGTATACGTTGCAGTATTTTGTTTTTATAAATTATTGTTAATATCATATTCACGTTATCAAAACACCTACTCGGGGGCGACAGAACATGGCATTTATGACGGACAGCGACCAAAAGACTGATGACAGCAGCTCTACCTATACGCTGCGATCCATATCTCCCGTCACTGATATTCATGTGACAGCTGAGGCGAAAACGGCAGGGAAGCCGAAGGGTTCCTACGTACGGGAGTTTATTGAGGAGCATCTCGGCGATCCCGTCACCAGTTGGACCCGTTCGAACACGCTGGTCGCGTCAATGGACGAGGACCTGGCTGAAAGCTGCGGCGCAACCCTGAGCCGTGACTGCTACGAGATCTGCCTCAGTGTGCAAGAGGCACAAGCATACCGCAGACTACTCAACATCAATTCTAACGCGGACCTCAAGCGCGTGCTGTTTGATAACGCCGCATACCTGCACTATCAGGCTTCGCAAGAGCTGGCGCGACGGGAAACCGTGCCACGTGGCATCTCAATGAAGCTGTCCCTGTTCTGCGAGCTGGCGGGGCGCGATAAACATACGGTTGACGAGGCGTGGCTATGCATGTTCTTCACCCCACGGCCCGACGCATATGAAAAGTATCTAGACAGCATAGATGCGATCCGCGAGATGAAAAAGCTGTCACTGCATGGCTGGACTGTCGTTCACAGGGGAGAGGGAGCCACGGTGAAAATCAGGCAGCCTGAAGGGTATGACTATGGTGCCTGGCGGGTACAGATCAGCCTCAACGATGACAATCCGGGGCTGCACGGCAATATTCCCCTTCATCCTCTGACGAACCGCCTGATTGTTGCCGATCCCGGCTACAACGGGATCAAAATGATGAGCAATGGCATACCGCTGCCGGCGATGCGATTCATCAATGGGCGGTGTGAGCTGCATCTCTATACCAATGGCATCCCGGAAGATGACAACCCCGTAACCGTGTCTGACGCCGCCGCACTCATCTACGAGTCCGTCGAATCTTACATGCTCTGATACTGTGGCACCAATCCAGGAGAGAGAATAATGAAAAAAAGAAACAGCCGCTACCTGACCGCAGGTGAATCATTCTCAGCGATTGCGCGCCGGCCTACCGGCAGCGTTATCGCGCTGCAGCTGAATCTGACCGAAGAGGGGGCCCTTCAGGAGGTATCCAAGTCGCTCAAGGCCGCCTTTTCGCGCGCAAAACGGAAGTGCTGCTTACAGTCCGGCGACGGCGTGGCGGCCTTTGCGTCGCGAAGGGTCGGAGAGGCCACGCACCTCTGGGTCACCGTGCTGTGAAACATTTACGAGGGTAAAAGAGGCAGTTCCTGAAAAACGCATTTGCCCGGCTGCTAATGGAAACGGGATAATAGATGAATGGAAAGCGGATAGCACTTTTTGCTTAACCATGACATCACGAAATGGCTTATATTGGGCATTCTGCTACAATATCGCCCATTGATAAAGTTACCTATTGATGGTAAACTTTTCTTAGTGATGCATATCCGCATACAAAATTCCTGAGTCAACGCTACGCAGCGACATGCAGAATCATTTCTGCAGGACGGCTTTCTGCTGCCTGAAATCAGGATTGGCACGCTTAAAATAGAGATAACACAAAAGGAGGGTACAAATGAACAGCAGCTGATTAAACAAGTGTCACGACAAAGAAAGAAAGCGGACAATGCGGCTCATGGCGGGCGCGCAGGATGTCCCATACACGTACTAATCAATTCAGGAGGTTGCCATGGGCAACTTAACCGGAAAAAACCACATACTACATGGAGATTCTGATGAATCTGTTTTCACTAAGCCAGGAAGGGCTCAACCTTCCATACAAGGAGGAGGTGTCGCTTATTTCAGCCATCGCCTCCGCGCCGGTCCGTAAACTTTTCGCTGAAGCCTGGAAAAGCTATCAGTCTAAAAAATACTGGACGTCATTCCTCTGCTTGTTTGCTGGTACAGCATACTTGTCTGGGATTACAGTGCTTACTTGGTGGCTTTTCCCTGCTCTCAAGACAATGTTAGTGGCGAAACTAGCTTTATCACCACTCGTTGCTCAGGGAATTTGCGGGCTACTGAAGTTAGCAACCAGCTGGGTATTCGGCAAAATAGTTACAGCTATCAGCCGAAAGGGTGCTTCAAATACTGGATGCAAACCCTAACCTAAAAACGGACAAAAGACAAGCGATTTATCCTCTTTTACTCCCTGAGACCGTAAAGTCGCAGGGAGTATTGTTACACCAGAAGGTTAGGCTGTGAGGATGATTCTCACGCTGAAAGCCATCACGCGCAACTTAATCTGGGCATGCAGTGCTTCAGGCCACGGGCTTCATCCGGCGCAAATTTCTCGCAGGCCGGTTTAGCTCAGCCACTGATGGCTCAGGCAGTGGTAAGCTCTTTTTGATGTAGCCTGTGGCGCAGCACTCTGACTTGGTTTGAAGGGATTACATTGGCATTGAGAGATATCGTAACCATCATTGCCAAACGGGCGTCTGAAAATGTTAAGCCTTTGATGATAACTTATGCTGAGCGGTGATAAGGCGACCAGGACATGGTGAATTTACAGAACCTGCTACTACGAACGGGAGCAGGGATAAACCCTGCAGCTGCGGGGCCCGCCCCCGAACGGGCCTGCTTATTCGTAGCGCCAGCGCCCTGAGCGGGCTGATTCAATCAGCATTGAGATGGTAAAGTCAGGGACTTCAGGAACGCATCGATGACGCCGGAAAGGATTCAGTATCTTCAGCAGCGGCGGCTCAGGGGGATAGTATGTTGCAAGAGTAAAGCTCTCCCTGCTGACGTTGAATTCATTAAAAAATTCATTCATCAGCGACTGCGCCTCATCTTCACTGAGATGAAGATCGGCATCCAGGTCGGTTTCTGGCCTGAGTTCCTGCTCTTTGAAAACGCCCCTTCCATTATGACGCCTGACCAGTGCGTAAATTTTCTCATCCAGTTTGTCGGTTACCACAATTTGTCATCCCCCCGTGCTATCCGGTTGTAATCCACAACGCTGTGATAAGCAATCTGTGAAACATCAGAAGCCAGAATGACCCAGCCCACCACAGGCACAGCGCGCCCGGTCCAGGTGCCAATCTGCGCCACCATCCGTATTCTGAGCGTTGAAGGCGGATAACCTCCGACAAAGGAAGGGAGCTTTATGCCCCAGGGGAATTTGGCATCACCAAATACGCGCCTTGCTGCTTTTGAAGCATACGACGTTCCGGTAATTGTACCGCCGGGTTTTCTGCGCGTGGCGATGATATTGCGTCCTGAGAGAATGGCCACAATGGCACTGAAATCACGCACGCCCAGTTGCAGAGCAACCTGTTCACAGAAAATTATAAAGAACAGTTCACTGGCAGAGAGATTCGGGCGCCCCGCATAGAAATAGGTCTGTCCCAGTTCCTCAGTTGTATCCACTTTCTGCTCCGTAATCGCAGTTGCAGCTATATTCCTGACGTGGGTCTGAAGATACCGCTGAGAATGGCGACTGGCAACCTGACGGTCAGGAGCGCACAGTCTCACATCTGCTGACATGACATCAGTTTCCTTCGGTCTTGTCCTCTTTCTGGTAAACCGGATCGGTGCCCTTTGGCAGTGTCTGCGCAACCTGACGGTAATAGGCGAGGCGCTCACGGAAATATTCCCGCAGCGCCTCAGGCTGCTGCAGTTCGGTTTCCATCGGGATAACGGGTTTATTCATCCGCTCTTTCCAGGCAACGCCTGAGGCAGCGAGATCAACATTGATTTTTTCCCGCTCCAGCCTGTCTTTTGCTGCAATATTATGTGACATGGTAACTCCTCCTGAACACAGTATACCGCCTGGACAGGCAGAAGCGTCAGGAGGGGTTGATATCATGGCCAGAACGGCCGGTGGGATTAAGCATGCGGTTTTGCATCGGGCACAGTCAGAGACAGCTTCAACAGCACGCGGCTGGTGACAAACGGCCTCAGCATCTTCATGGAGTTCACACCCAGTTTTTTCTGAACAGAACTCATGGCTTCTTTGACCGTATCTTCAGACACTCCCCGGTATTCAGCGAGATCCTTTATCGTGATGTGGCCGAAGACCAGCATGCAAACCTGAGTGGCCTGCAGCACCGTCAGCTCAGGGAAAAACTTCGTGAGTGATTCATAATTTTCGTGTTCGTTAGCAGCCATAGTGACCTCCTGGGCAAATTAACAGCGATACGTTTTCCCAGAGTTCATAAATCATGCAACAGATTAACTCTTCCTGATTTGAAACTAAAAAAACAGCGGTGAGTTCTAAGTCCCCCCCACCGAATGATTAGCTGTCTAATTTTTATAATGGAGTGTTATAATAATTTTGGTTAAGGCGAATCAGCGTGTCGAATTTTATAAAGCTTCGTGAACATAAACTAGAGATACAGAAAAGAAATCCCCTGGTGTTGTTTATATTCTGTAACAAACAACATGCCCGGATGCATTATTTTACATCCAAACCGCCCTTGAAATAAATTACAAAAATAATACCACTTTTAAATTTCTTGCAGTCCGTTTTGTATTTATATAATCTCTCCAAAAATAAAAGGGAATTAAGCATCTTCCGGTCTGTTGTTTCATTTACGCAGGATACACCACACCGGAACGGAGTAAATGGGGTTATTCACCCCATTGACAGGTGCAATGACTTGTGTATAAGCATTCTTATTCCGAAGAGAGTAATCTGTTTTATACATCTGCAAGCCGCAAGGAACGTACTTTGAAGATCACACTTATTACCAATCCTTCCCACCAGGAAAAAAACGTTATTACTGATGGACTCTGGAGTCACAACGCCACATTCCATCCCGTTGAAATCGAACCGTTTCTGCTTTACTGCACAGACGATGATGGCAACGTCGCTGGGGGTCTGATCGCTCAGACCTGGTGGGGGACTCTTGAAATTCAGTATTTATGGATCGCTGAACGTATCAGGGGTAAGGGATATGGAAAAGAGTTGATGTCAGCTGCTGAAGCAGAGGCCAAAAACCGGAACTGCCACATGGCAACAGTGGACACGTTCGATTTTCAGGCCAAGTCGTTCTATGAAAAGCTCGGTTATAAAGAGTACGGCTCACTCCCAGGCTATGCACATAAGTTCAGGCGTCACTACCTGGCAAAAGAATTTACGTAGCATACCTGCGAAAGCAGAGGTATGTATGCGGTATCAGAGAGTCTGCACAAACACACTGTCCATCATGATCAAAATGATCGAACACCTGCATGAACCGTGGGGAATTAAAGACTGCCAGTCCAGACATCTTTTCATGAACAAAGCCGCCCGGTTGTATACCTGTACACCGGCGGCTTTTGATCTCGAGGGCAGACTTGACTGCGAATTTCCCGCAACGTGGGCGGAGCAGGCTGAAGGATTTATTGAACATGACAGACAGGCGGAATCAGAAGGAAAAGGCGTCAGCGTAATAGAGACCGACTTCTGGTTTGGCCGAAAAGAACTCCATCCTTATATCAGTGAGAAAATACCCTTTAGGGACGCAAACGGGGTCTGTATGGGGACACTCTGGAATGCCAGAAAAATAAGGGTTCTTTCCCCTTACGTGTGTATCAGTGATAAAAAACCGGGCGTCCTGCATACAGCGTCCGACCAGTCTGTCTTTACCCGTTCGGAAATGGATATGATTTTTTATCTGATGAAAAACCTGAGTCAGAAAGAAGTTGCAAACCATCTCGGATTATCCGCGAAAACCATCAATAACAAAATGCAGAATATATACAGAAAGACAGGGGTTAATTCAGTTTCAGCGTTATATGAATTCTGCTCTCATAAAAACCTGCAGAATTACATTCCTGAATTTGCCATTAACAAAGGCATCAAATTTATCTGACCGGAGCACTTATGAGCTTGCACGAAAATTATTCCGTTGAAAGGGTTCCGGCCGCAGCGCGTCTGCCGTTCTGGGGCGTGGCACTGGTGCATATGGGGATGCTGACTGCGCTGGACCAGTTCATGCTGGGGGCAACCCTTGGCCACTCAATGAGCTATGCACACGCCTTCATGGCCATCACCGCCGGCAGCCTGATTTTCTTTGTCGCAACCTTCGGGCTGGGTTACGCCGGTATGCGGGAAGGCATTTCCGGCAGCCTGCTGGCCCGCTGGTGCGGTTTTGGCCGGGGCGGTTCCGTGCTGGTCAGTCTGCTCATCGCCGTCAGTCTCCTGGGATGGTTTGGCATACAGAATTCCGTCTTTGCCAACTCGCTGGATCACGCCCTCGGCCAGAAACTCGGATTTCACTGGGCCGCTGCGCTTTCAGGCCTTACCCTGACGCTTATCGTGGCATTCGGTTTCAGGGCGCTGCGCTTTGCCGCCCGCATAGCGGTCCCGGCATTCGCCATCAGCGTTCTGTACATTTCTACCGTTCTGCTGAAAGGTCAGAACATGGGGGCACTTTCAGCCCTTTCTGAAGCAGGCAAAGGCCTCTCTGTCAGCGACGCCATTACGCTCGTGGTGGGAGGCAGTATCGTGGCCAGCCTGATAACTCCGGACCTGACACGCTATTACAGCAACGGCCGGCAGGTCATGCTCATGACAGTTCTGACCATCTTTGCGGGAGAATACGTCATAAACGGGCTGGCAGTGATCATTTCCGTGATACTGAATACCGCCGACGTCGTGACCATAATGGGTCAGGTCACCGGCGGCATTGGGCTGATCGTCGTGGTGTTTTCGACGATGAGGATCAACGACATCAACCTGTATTCGTCCTCGCTTGGCGTGGCTAACGCGATTGAAGCCTTTACGGGGGAAAAAATCCCGTACGTGGTTATCACGCTTTTCATCGGCATCGCCGGTACCACTATGTCTGTAATGGGCATTCTTGACCGGTTCGTCGACTTCCTGAACCTCCTGGGTGTCCTGTTCCCGCCGGTCATCGGCGTCATGATGGTTGATTATTTCATTCTGAAAAGCGACAGGAAGGTGCTGGATGAAAGCCGGCGCAGGAACGCGTTACCCGATGAAACGCGGACGAAAAACTTCGGCTGGAATGCCATCATCGCCAGTCTGGCCGGCGCTGTAGCCGGATATTACGTCACATACGGGGTACCGGCGCTGAACTCAATTATTGCTGGCTGCCTGATGTACCTGATGCTGACTTTCATTAAAGGGCTGATTACTTCTAAGGGCCGGACAGGTATAACCGAAATCTGATGAGATACTAACGCAACAAATTGTACTCATTAAGATTCATTTTGTGTACCATTGTATCTTTATGACTTCATAAAGAGACATCTACATGCAAAAGTTGCAGGCCCGAAGTATCCCCGACGACCTTTATCAACGCGTTGTAGCCGCTGCAGCGCAAAACGACCGTTCTCTTGAGGGTGAGGTTCGCCAGGCGCTGGCAGCAGCATACCCGGTCGCCGGCACTCAAACCCTTACCCTGCGTCAGCAGTGGCAGCAGGACACTGCCAGGCGCCTTCTCCAGCTCGTCGCGCAGCTTAAGGCGGATGACTTCTGGCAATTCAGGGGACCAGGCACAATAGTACAATTGGCCCGTCACATAGGTGAGGACTCGCCTGCCCGTGTATTTGACTGGATGGACGGGCTGGAGCCGCTTCCTTTTGAGGCTGCAGGACGTATTGCAGCATTCACTGGCTGTAGCCGGGACTGGCTGATGGAGGGCCGTACAGACCCGTTCCCTGTAACAGACATCGGGAATCCGGCAGACTACGAACAGTTTTTCTGCCCGGAAGGACGCGGAGACTGTCGTTTTTACCTCATCCGCTTCAGCGACGGAAATCTGTTGTGCATCCGCCATGACCGCAGTGCAGCCAAATGGTTAGCAGGTCATATGGGGGGGAGATTTTACGTACAGGACGGCATGGGAAGCGGAGGTATGGGGAATCTGAAGCGGTTCCTTAAGTTTCTTAAGGCCCGCCGCATCCAACTGAAGACTGACAGCTGCGAGCGCACAGAAAGCAGCGACAATACCGGCCTGCATCACCCCGTCTATTTCACCCGCAATTCGGCGCTGACGTTGACCGACTGGTTACCTCTGCTGCTTCAGGGAAACCTGCCTGAGCGCTGGACTGCGGACGCTTCAGAGCTGCGCTACATACTTGAGGAGATCCGCGACGCTCCTGACGGCAGCGCGGTATGAGATAAATCGGGGTTGAACGCCAGAACCGCCAAAATTTCCATGCCCCCAAAATTTTGGCGTTCGGCGGCCTGTACGTAAGACCGTTGTCAACCGGACAGCAAAGAAATGGCCGCTTGGAGCGAAAATTCACTGAACGCAGCGTCTCACATAGCTGGTACGGAAAAATTCTCACTCACGGCACCATAAACGTACACGTCAGTACATGCCAAACATGCTTCAAAAATCGACTAATTTTCTGCGCCAGAAATTTCGGCGGTTCCGGCATCGCCCCCAAAGAATAAAAATAGGATAGTAGATTAACTAGGATTGATTTGTGATTTTTGAAAAAACAAAATCAACCTCCTCTTTATACATATCCTCTGATGGATTATGGTATAAATCGCCAAGATAGAGCCCGTTCAAAATATCAAAATCTTTTATCAAAATTAAGAAGTCCGGCCGGCAATAACTGCTGAGCATATTTAAATATATAAGTGAGATCTCATACCTAGATAACTGAGCTCTAAACACCTTTGCATATTGCAGGCCTTTAAAGCATTTTTTTGAATGCAATAAAACATAATAGACATTCCGTATATAAGAACCAGAAATATGTCCATACTCATCATAGAAACTATCATAAGCCTTACTTAATAATAAAACTCTTTCACTCACACTCATTTTCCTAATTAAATCCTTCCCCGTTTCTACCAAAACAGCATTTTTCTTATCCACCATATGATGAATTTTCATTCGGATATTATTTTCAACTTCAAATTTTGTTTCAAATCGATTTACAAACTCGATTAAAAATTTCTTTATTCCTTCGGTATTAAAATCTTTTCTTAGACCTAGTAGATTGACAACGTAATTATGGTAAGTATAGTCAGGTAGCGCATCGGGAGTATCAACTATTGCATTCAATGCTACGTTTTTACAAACGGAGTCATATTTCTGATAATACATTTCACATAAATATTTGAAAGAATCATTTTCAGTAAGAAAGGCCGAGTTTACTTTATCAACTTTTCTGTCATGTAGGTTAACAAGGTTAAAGAAAGTACTTTCTTGACTTTGTATTTCAAATTGTTTTTTGGTTAAGCTTATGGATTTTAACAGACCTATGAAAGCCATAACACTTATTAAAGGTCCAGTTACGCCGCCAAAGTATGATCCGAACTCACCCCATGTAGTATGATTATTAGAGAACCCAGAGTGAAATCTTAATAGATAGGCAAACAAAGACAAGAAGATAACAAAGCCTAATCCATAGAAAAATAAATTCCATGTGTCATTTTCATTGAATTCTTGCTTGTCATTTTTTTCGGTTTTATTAATGCTCACGCGTCCATTACCTCGCATTATCAGAATTTTGGGTGGTTAAATAATTTTTAAATAGAAAATTTTATTATTAAAGCGCCTATGTGTTTGTAGCGTAGTTAATCTGCCTTATCCGCTTCATAAAACTGAGACTCTTTTAGCAGTTCGCTGATTTCGTCGAGCAGCTGGCGCAGCGCCACCTTACCTTCGGGTTTGCCGAACGTTTTCACATCACCGGACATCTGCGCTGCCCGGGCGGCAAGTACGTTCAGGCGTTTATCCTGCAATGCGTTGCCCATCATAATCAGGTTCAGGCTGATTGTAACGCTGGCCATAGGATCATACTTGTCACCCTCACTGAACAGGCTTTCCAGCTCAGCCCGGACATCATCATTCATATGAGTGAAATCCTGTTCGCGGTACCAGACCACGGACTTCTTAACCACGATACCCATCAACCGTTTGAATTCTGCTTCTTCGTTCTAGGTCATACATTCTCAGAGGAATTGTTCAGAAACCCTGTGCCAGCGGATTACGCTGTTTGGGGTTAAAGATACATTGTAATTGAGATATCCCGGACGGGGAACCGTAGCAGGTCACAGGCGTGCGAGCAGCCCCTGAATGCCGCGTCAGCGGCATGGAGGCGCCAGAAACCCTTAAGGACGGCTCTCCCTTGCCTCCGGGCGCCGTAAACCCGGCAGAGCCGGTTACAGAGCGTTATATTCGTGCAAGTCCCCCCCCTCCCTTGTATCTAACCATACGTGGTGATTAGCTACCACCATTAATGTAGAGTGAAAGACGTACTTAAAAAACCGGCTTTCGCCGGTTCACGTTGTCATGCCGCGTTCGGATCGTCGCATTTCGGCAGCCAGTCGGCGCTGCTTTCGTCCGTCAGGCCGAGGTTGGTCTGCACGCCGGTTTTCGTGCGCCGCTTCAGGTAGCTCCTGCCGTATTCACGCAGGATGCTCTCCAGCGCCTGACTGAAGGTCTTCATGCTGAGCGGGTTGCGGTAGCCGTTGGCCTCCATGTAGGCCAGATAGGCGTGGTAGAGGTAGCGCTTCGGCTGCAGGGGCCGGATGCTGGCGTTGCCCATGTGCAGGCCGTTCGGCTCGGCGGTCGCGAACAGGTAGCCGCAGAAGTCCACCATCGGGTCGGCGTCGCGCTTGATGCGCATGGCCTCGCCGGAGTTCTGCTGCTGCTGAAGCAGCCCGCGGGCGTCTTGTGGGTTGCTGAAGCGCTGCATCAGCTGGCGCACGATGACGGCCAGCTCCGCCTGTATCTTATCCTTCAGCTGCGGGTCGCGCTCGTCTGCCGGGATGATTTCCGCGAAGTGCAGGATAACCCGGCGGCGCGACACGCCCCCGCTGCGGTCGGTGAAGCGCATGGGGTTGTTGTTCACGGCCAGAATCACCGCCGGGATGTGGGTCGAATAGGCGTCGCGGTACTTGGGGTCAACGGACACCGCATCGCCGCCGGTAATCGCCTTGATGCCCGCGCCGTCGCCGCTCCACTTCTCCTGGTCGGGCAGGCGGATGAGCGAATAGCCGATGACCGAGGCGCGCTCGCGCGACGACTCCAGCGTCTCGATGGTGGCCGACACGGCGTTGTCCGTTCCGGCCAGCATGGTGGCGATTTCCGCCATGATGCTTTTGCCGCTGCCGCCGGGGCCGGTGACTTCCAGAAACAGCTGCCAGTCGTAGCGGTTCGCCAGCACCATGAACAGCGCGGCCAGAATCACGTCCCGCTTCTCTGCACTGCGCCCGGCGGCGCGGTCGAGCCACTGCCAGAAGTGCGGCGCGTGGCGCTCCAGCGTTTCGCCGGGCACGGGGCGGGTGTAGTCCACGTCGCTCACGGTGCGAAGCCAGTTCTCACGCCGGTGCGGGCTGAAGGTGCTGCTGCGGGTGTCGAGCACGCCGTTGCGGAATCCGATGAGCTGGCGCTGCGGCGCGGCCTGCTGGGGCAGCATCAGCTTCAGCGTGTCCACCACGCCCGCCACCTTGCCCGCCGAGAACGGGGCGCGCAGGCGCTGGAACAGCTTCGCCACGTCGCGCCCGAACTGGTTGCCTGAAATCACCTTCCACGCTCCGGCCTCATAGCGGCAGAGGATTTCGCCGCTGGCGTCCACCGCCAGACTACGCCCGTAGTGCTCCGCAACGCGCTCCGCCTTCTCGCTGGCGCTCATGGCCGTAAACTCGGCCTCGCTCATGGTGTCGAACGGGCTGGCGGCGGGCGGGGCTGAGGCTTCCCGCAGCGCCTGCCGGGTGGCGTCCTCCCCGTGTGCGGTAAAGGCGTCGTTCCAGTCGCCGAACACCGGCGGCAGGGCAACCGTTGCGTTGCAGGCTGCGGTGGCGTGCTTTGCCTTACGCTGGCCGTCGCCGTTCAGGTCGCGGTCGGCGGCAATCACCAGCGGCAGCGTCGGATGTTTTTCACGGACGAGGCCGGCCAGGGAAAGGAGGTTAGCGGACGACAGCGCAATCCACACCGAGTCACCCGTCAGCGCATGCACGGTCAGCCCGGTGGCGTAGCCCTCGGTGAGCCAGATGCGTTTCGGTGTGCCTTTACCGCTCAGGACGTGGCAGGCGCCTTTCACCTGGCCGCCTTTAAGCGTGCGCTTGTCACCGGCGGCGTTTATCAGCTGGACGTTGACCAGCGCGCCGTCCGCGTCGTGCAGCGGCACCACCAGGTCGCCGGGGCGGTAAGTGGTCAGCGCCACCTTATGCGGCCTGGTGAGCGTCAGGCAGGTCTGCTCCGGCAGCCCCTTTCGGGACAGGTAGGCGTTGCCGGTGACCTCTTTTGCGCTGCTCACCAGCTGCTGCGCCAGCCCGGCCGCCGCCGTGCGGGCGGCCTCGTCGTCCGGCTCCGCCGGTGCGGTTTCAGTCACCGGCGGCAGGTTGCCGGTCAGGTCGTTCACGCGCGCGGCGGCCCCGCTCAGGCTGACGCCCAGCGCCTTCTGCACCAGGTCCATGCCGTCACCGGCCCCGCACTGGTTGCAGAACCACGTCCCGCGCCCCTCTTTATCGTCAAAGCGGAAGCGGTCTTTGCCGCCGCACACAGGGCACGCCGTGTGCCGGTTCTTCACCACCTTCACGCCCAGCGCGGGCAGGATGCGGGGCCACTGGCCCCGCGCGGCGCTGGCCGCGTCTGATACGGTCATTTTCATTGTGTTTTCCCTCAGTGCAGCGGCGGCGCGTCGTGGATGCGCCCGCAGAGTTCGTCCATCACCACCTGGCCTAAAAAGCTCAGGCACGGGGCGGCCTTCAGCGGCCCGGCGGTCAGCAGGTCGTCGAGCAGCGCGCAGGCAATCTCCAGCCCGCGCGCCCGGCCGTGCTGGCGCAGGTAGAAGCCCTCCAGCTCGGTCTCAATGGCGCACTCCAGGCGGGCCAGCGTCAGGCCGGAATGTCGCTGCTGCTCACGGCACAGGGTGAGCCAGGCGCAGGCCACGGCGCGACGGGACAGCGCGGCGCGCAGCTCAGGGGGCAGGGTGCGTGCGTTCATGCGCCGACCTCCCCGTTCATCCAGCCGTCGCGGCAGCGGGTCACCACGTCATCGAGCTGGCCGGTAATGAGAAACAGCAGCGAGGCCAGCTGTTCGCTGTCGGCAGGCTCCGGCGGGGTGCAGCAGTCGCGCAGGGCCGCCGCCTCACAGGCAAGACGTCCGGCGTTGCGCAGGTGCTCCAGGCGTGCAAGGTCGTCAAGGGTAATGGTGGCGTGATTCATGCGCGCACCTCCGTGACCGGCAGGCGGGCAGCAAAGGCCAGCACGTAATCGCGGGCCAGCAGCTGGCGGGCGGCGCGTTCGGTGGCGGCGGTGGCGCGCAGCATCTGCACGCGGGCGTGACGCTCACAGCGGCGCACGGCGGCAAACACAAAGACAAATTCTGAATGCGGGGAATTAAGGACGGTAGTCACAGGGGCAAACTCCTTTGTTAGCTTTTTACAGCTACCACCAGAGTTCCTACGCTCAGGGGTGGTAGCCCGGACGGGGGTAGGAATACCGGCAACAAAGGAAACCGGCCAGCCCGAAGGCTGCCCCGCCCGGGCCACCATTACGCAGACGGCGCAGCGGAAA
>Ga0308159_1002483_pt1 | contig 21208 bp, 22 predicted proteins | sample PhyCR1_FD_201040 | JGI IMG/M metagenome (GOLD analysis project Ga0308159, IMG submission 201040) | Phyllosphere microbial communities from UC Gill Tract Community Farm, Albany, California, United States - DLSLC.R1 | ecosystem: Host-associated > Plants > Phyllosphere > Unclassified | place: USA... | reverse complement strand
CATAACTCACTAGATAAAACAGCTTACCCGGATAGCCGTAAGTAAACAGGTCGATGGAAAAGGCGCAAAGCAGCGCCAGAAAACTCAGGTTATAGGCGAAAACATTCTTCCCGGATTCACGAATCAATTTCTAGCTTCCTTTTCTACAGTAACGCAACACATAGTAGCTTAGGTACCATTTGATACCTTTAAAAAAAGCATGCTGCCGAAAGCATAATTTATACATTTTCTTGGCTTGCTGATCGGTTTTGGGTAATTCGTAAGGCTGTGATGACCAGGCAGACTGTGCGTACAACTCCCGATAAAAGCGGGTCGCCGCCTGCGTATTCCACTGCTGCCACGGTTTATCCGCCCCTGCATAATGCAGAAAAACGGTCTCTTTTTCGGGCAATATCAGATGGTCGGCCGGTTTATGCGCCAGCATCAGCTGTCGATTGAAGCGAGTTTGTGCGAACGCCACCCGGCCCTCGAGCACGATGTTAAGCGCATCTTGATCCATATAGCGAAATTCCTGACCGCGCGCCAGCAACAACGCAATGACCTGTTCGCTTATCTGGTTCTCCCGCCACTGGCGCGTCTCCATCAGCAGCACACCGGAATTGAAATACTGGCTGTTTTTGAGACCAATCTCCGCCGCAAGCGAGGCCGCGAGCGCCGGACTGTCACCCACCACGCAGGCAATGCGATTCTCGTGACGGGCGAAGTCAAAAAGCTCGGTAAAGGGATTGAGACAGATGATATCGGCATCGAGATAAAGAATATGGGCATGCTGGCTCAGCAGATAAGGAGCCAGCAAACGGTAATAGATAGCGTGGGAAAATACGTCGGTGACAGGCAATGCGCCAAACAGCGAGTCGTTCAGGGTCAGCGTATGTATCACGTGGCAGGTCCCGGCCAGCAACGTGCGCATGTCATCGCTATAGGGGTGCATTTTCTCGGCGGTAATAATATGAAAATGCAGGCAGCAATCCTGACTGTGATTAATGACAGACTGAATCGTCAGGAAAGCATGGCGAATAAAGCGCCCATCCACGCCAAAAACCAGATGATATTCGGGTTTTGCTTCACTGTTGTCGCACTGCTGATAAATACTTTCTACGAAACCGGGCGCTTCATGGGTTGATAAGCTTAAAAGCTGGTCAATAGTTTTGTTAATCATGGTGTTCGGAGCGCGCTTACATTGACGTTTTTTGCACAGTATCACGAGCGCGATAACAATACGAGCGGGCTTGTCGCCCCGTATAGGCTTCATTAAAAAGTCAGTAAATTCCGATCCCTGATGCTACAAAACCCCCTCTTTTTGACTAGTGCTGACGCGCCTGACGCCATTGACGCGGGCTTACGCCAAACCAGCGGCGAAACGCCCGCGAGAAGGCGCTGACTTCGGAGTAACCGAGCAGCAGCGCCATTTCGGAAATCGGCAGTTGCTGCTGCTGCAGATAATGGGTCGCCAGTTCGCAGCGCACTTTGTCGACCAGTACGGTAAAGGTCAGGTTCTGTTCGCGCAGGCGGCGTTGCAGGGAACTGGTCGACATGCTCATTTTGTCGGCGACCTCTTCCAGCACCGGCTCACCGAGCGTCAGGCTCTGTCTAACCTGCGATCGCGCGCGATCGACCACGGACTGCGGCGAAAGGTTGTCGGCATTCAACCGGCGGATCGCATCCTGCATCACCAGCAGCAATGTCTGATCCTGATCGGGCATCGATCGTTGCAGATCTCGCTTGGCGATGATCAACGAGTTGAACGGTTGATCGAAATATACCGGCGCATCGAAGATCTTGCAGTGCTCGTGCCACTGGTCGGGACGCGGATGTTCGAAATGCACCTCGCGCGGCGCCCAGTTTTTGCCGAGGCCGTGGCGCAGCAAATTTAAAACCATGCCCAGCGTCAGCTCGGCATCCTGACGTTTGCAGAGAATATTCCCGTGACGTACCTGATAGTCGAATCGATAATGATCGCCCTTGTCCACCAGCCGAGTTAGCGTGTTATGTTGATGATAAGGAAAGGCATTCACGACATTTTGCAATGCCGTTTCCGCCGTCTGCGAACACAGACCAATGTATCCAATCAGGCCTAATGACTGTGGTTTGAACTGCCTGCCGTAATGCAAACCGAAGTTATCACAACCCGATTGTCTGGCCGCTTCTTCCAGTACCTGACAATAGTTGGTGAGGCCAAGGCTCAGCGTTGGCCGTTGCAACTGCTCGGGATCGATATGGCAGATTCCCAATACGCGATCGACATCCGCGCCCTTGGTGATGATAAAATCGCTCAATCCACTCGCCGCTGCTGCCAATACGCCCCGGTTGCTGCTGATTTCAGCTTCGCCCGGCGTGCTCATCATGGTCTGGCGCAAGATTTCTGTCTGCATGGTTTTATCCTCCACGTTATGCGTTGTGAAGCATTGCAAATTCCATACCAGCAACAAGATTATCAGGAAAATATCAGGGTTTTATCAGACACAATCAGGAATCTGGTCTAGACCAGTCAAGGGTTTAGCGCGCTTTATAAGGTGTAGAACAGCAATGGCGGGTGAAGCCTGGCTGCACGCAAACCGTGCAGCCAAAGTGGAATAATGGGATTCAGCTCACCGCCAGCGCACATTCCTGTGTGGCCAGATACGCTTTGCAAAGCGCAAGACTGTCAGCTACCCAGCGTTCGCCCAGGCTTATCGCCATTTCGGTCGTCGCATGGGATCCTACCCAGGCCAGCAGCTGGATGCGCCGCTGAATGATCATGGTCGGGATCACCGCCAACTCTTCTTCGCCCAATGGACAGACACGCTGATAACCCGCCAGCCAGTGCTCGACCCATTCGTGAGCACGCGGATGATGCTCGACAAAGCTGATTGCCGCCGCCGCGTCGTGCATATACCAGCCCATGCCGCAGTCGTCGAAATCGATAACGCGGGTTTCGCCCTTGTGCAGCAGCAGATTGGTCAGACGCAGATCCGCGTGAATCAGCCCGTAGCGGCTGGCTGGCTTGCCGTAATGTTCCAGCACGCGGCTGACCCGCGCCAATGTCTGTTCAATGAGAGGATGATCTTCCGTCGCCAGTCCGGGCGCGTCCTGCCAGCGCCCCCAATGCCCTTGCGCGCTGACCATGGTGTGATGATCCCACACAATGCGCTTGAATCCGGCCGGTTTCTGCCAGCGCTGGCTATGAAGATGCAGACGCGCCGTCACCTCGCCCAGTTGAGCAAAGGCTCGCGGGTCAACGTCGGTGGTGGGCATCTCCCCTTCTATCCATTTGAACAGCACCACATGGCGGTTGATAGGTTCACCCTTGGGCTGCATGGGCTTTAAGGAAACGGTTTGCACCCGCTCGCCGTGGCGGGTATGCAGCGCTTCCGGCACCTGAATGCCGCTGTCTCGCAGGCTGTCGAGCCACGCCAGTTCGCTTTCAATCTCGTTGCGCTGATGATAGTCGTCGCGGTGGATGCGCAGCGCCAAAAGGTTGCCGTCGGCAAGGCGCACCTTGAAGGTCGCATTTTCGGAACGGCAGATCAGGGTAATTTCTCCGTGCAGAGATTCGGGATAGGCGAGCAGCGCCTGTTCGGCGAGCTGTTGCAGGCTGGCGTTGTCCAGCGTATCAGACTGTTTTGCATTCATCAGGATTCACTCCGGGCAAGTCAATGTGAGGTCGTGCTACCAGAATGAAAGCGACGGCGCTTCTGCGCTTGACTCGGGAAGACCAATTGTTGACTTCAACGGTCTGAAACCGGCGCGGCGGCGTGAAGTTGACTCTGGCGTGCGGGAGTGAGGGCTCTGCGGTCAAGTTTTGTGGGCGGGCGCGGTGCATTATCGAGACAACTTCACTTGCCGGTCGATTGAGTCTGCCGGAAAAATTTAGCCGCATCCCGTCAGGAGATAATTAACATGTTGAAAACCAATGCTTTCGATGCTGCCGCCAGCGCAGACGTTTCACCTGCCGCGCTTGAGATGATTGAACGCCGCCGCCGCTTGCTCGGCCCGGCCTACCAGCTGTTTTACAAGAATCCGGTGCATCTGGTCCGCGGCGAAGGCGTGTGGGTCTTCGACGCCGACGGCAAACGCTATCTCGACGTCTACAACAATGTGCCCTCCGTGGGACACTGCCACCCGCACGTGCTCGAGGCGTTGATCCGCCAGGCATCGACGCTGAACACCCATACTCGCTATCTGCACGACAACGTGCTTGATTTCGCCGAAAAACTGGTTTCCACCATGCCGCCGGAGCTGAGTCAGGTGATGTTTACCTGCACCGGCAGTGAAGCCAACGATCTGGCGCTTCGCATCGCCGAAGACTTTACCGGCGGTACCGGCGTTATCGTGACCGAATTCAGCTATCACGGCATGACCAAGGCGATTGCCGGTTTGTCGGCCTCGATGGGGCCGTATGTGAAAGTGAACGGCGACGCCCGCGTGATCCCTGCCCCGATTCATAATCCGGCCAACCCTGCCGAGGTCGGCAAGAAATTTGCCGCCGACGTGCGTGCCGCGCTGGCCGACATGCGCCGCCACGGCATCAAGCCTGCGGCACTGATGATTGATACCTTCTTTACCAGCGACGGCGGTTTCTTTGATCCGGCAGGCTTCCTGAAAGAGGCTATCGATGAAATTCACAAGGCAGGCGCACTGTATATTGCCGATGAAGTCCAGCCGGGTTATGGCCGTTCGGGCGAACACATGTGGGGCTTCCAGCGTCACGGCGTGCTGCCGGATATCGTCAGCCTCGGCAAGCCGATGGGCAACGGTCACCCGATGGCCGCCATTACCATCAAGCCGCACATTCTTGAGCGCTTCGGCAGCGAATCCAGCTATTTCAATACGTTCGGCGGCAACACCGTGTCTTCTGCCGTCGGTCTTGCGGTGCTGGAGGTGATTGAACAGGAAAACCTGATCCCGAGCGTGGGCCGTGCCGGCAAGGCGATTCTCGACGGCATCACCGAACTCGCCACCCGCTTCCCGGCTATCGGCAGCGTGCGCGGCGCGGGTCTGTTTGTCAGCGTCGATTTCACCACGCCGGAAGGCGAACCGGATTCGGCCACCGCGCTGGCGGTCGTCAATGCGCTGCGTGAAGAAGGCGTGCTGATTGGCGCATCCGGACCGCACGCCAATATCCTGAAGATCCGCCCACCGCTGGTCTTTACCGCCGAGCACAGCCTGATTCTGGTTGAAAGTCTGGAAAAAGTGCTGGCCAAAATGTACTGATTTTCTCCGCCGGTACTGGCGGGCGTGCGGTTCATTCATCTTCAGGAGAGCAACATGACAACACAGCTTAAACCGACGCTGGGCACGCTACATCTGTGGGCCATCGCCGTCGGCCTGGTTATTTCCGGCGAATATTTTGGCTGGAGTTATGGCTGGGGCGTGGCCGGCACGCTCGGTTTTCTGGCGACCACCCTGCTGGTCGCCACCATGTACACCTGTTTTATCTTCAGTTTTACCGAGTTGACCACCGCCATTCCGCATGCGGGCGGTCCGTTTGCCTACAGCCGACGAGCCTTTGGAGAAACAGGCGGTCTGATTGCGGGCATGGCGACGCTGATTGAGTTCGTTTTCGCGCCGCCCGCCATTGCGCTGGCGATAGGTGCCTATCTCAACGTGCAGTTTCCCCATCTCAATCCCAAAGTCGCCGCGCTCGGCGCGTATCTGCTGTTTATGGGGCTGAATATTCTGGGGGTGAAACTTGCCGCGCTGTTTGAACTGGTCGTCACGGTGCTGGCGGTTCTGGAATTGCTGGTGTTTATGGGCGTTGTCGCGCCCGGCTTCAGCGTCAGTAATTTTGTGCTCAACGGCTGGTCCGGCGGCAATCATTTCGGCATGACGGCGGTCTCGGGTATCTTCGCGGCCATCCCGTTTGCTATCTGGTTCTTCCTCGCGATTGAAGGCGCGGCGATGGCGGCCGAAGAAGCCAAGGATCCGAAACGCACCATTCCCAAAGCCTATGTCAGCGGGATCCTGACACTCGTGGTGCTGGCTATCGGCGTAATGATCATGGCCGGTGGCGCGGGTGACTGGAGCAAGCTCGCGAATATCAACGATCCGCTGCCGCAGGCGATGAAAATGGTGGTCGGCGAGCATTCGAGCTGGATGCACATGCTGGTGTGGATTGGCCTGTTCGGACTGGTCGCCAGCTTCCATGGCATTATTCTGGGCTATTCAAGACAGTTCTTTGCGCTGGCGCGGGCCGGATATCTTCCTGCCGGGCTGGCCAGGCTGTCGCGGTTCCAGACTCCGCATCGCGCCATTCTTCTCGGCGGAGTGATAGGCATTGCCGCGATATTCAGCGACGGCGTCATCAACCTGCAAGGCATGTCTCTGACCGCTGCGATGATTACGATGGCGGTTTTTGGCGCGATTGTCATGTATATCATGAGCATGCTCAGCCTGTTCAAGCTGCGCAAAACCGCGCCGGATCTAGTACGCAGTTTCCGTGCGCCGGGGTATCCGGTTGTGCCGGGTATCGCGCTCTTTCTCGCCGTGGTCTGTCTGATTGCGATGATAGGATTCAACCTCGAAATCGCCGGTATTTTTGTGGTGTTTATGCTGGTCGCCTACCTCTATTTCGGCGCGACCAAGGCGCAGCGCAATGCGGCAGCACCCGATGCGATGCTGTCGGGAGAATAACGCAATTCAGAAAGGAGAATGATGATGGCCTGCCGATGCGCAGGCCATTTTTTTTATCGCCACTGTCAGTCGGACGACAATGTCCTTACAGCGCGTTTCGTTCGGCGGGCCACAGCCATGCCGCGCCGCGCACACCGCTGGAATCGCCGTGTTTGGCTTTCAGGATAGGCGTTTCGCATTCGCCGCCAAATACCCACTGACGGATGAGCAGCGGCAGGGTTTTATACAGGCGATCGACATTGCTCATGCCGCCGCCCAGCACGATGGTGTCGGGGTCGAGCACGTTGATGATGCCAGCCAGCGCCTTCGCCAGTCGGCGTTCGTAGCGACCCAGCGCCAGTTCGGCCACGGGGTCGTCCTGCTCTACCAGCGCCATGATCTCGGAGCCTTTAAGCCGCGTGCCCGACAGTCGGAAGTAGTCTTCGGCGAAACCGGTTCCCGAAACGAAAGACTCGATGCAGCCAGCTTTACCGCAGTAACACGGCACTTCCTGCTGGAAGCGGATTTCGTCTTCATCCTGCCACGGCAGAGGATTATGGCCCCACTCGCCCGCGATGCCGTTACCGCCGGCATGGGCTTCGCCGTGCAGCGCAATCCCCGAGCCGCAGCCCGTGCCGATAATCACCGCAAAAACGGTTTTCTTGCCTTCGCCCGCGCCGTCGGTGGCTTCCGAGACCGCCAGACAGTTGGCGTCATTGGCGATGCGCACCTCGCGCCCGAGCAGCAACGCCAAATCTTCATCCAGTTTCTGCCCATTCAGCCACACCGAGTTGGCATTTTTCACTTTGCCGGTGAACGGCGAAAGGGTGCCGGGAATGCCAAGACCGATGCTGCCGCGATGGCCGGTATGCTGTTCGGCATCGTGAATCAGCCCTTCAATGGCTTTCAGGGTCCGCTGATAGTCATTGCGCGGGGTGTCTACACGTTTGCGAAACAGTTCATGGCCTTCTTCTGACAGGGCGATGACTTCAATTTTGGTGCCACCGAGATCGATTCCAATACGCACAAGCTTTCTCCATTGCCGGTTTTTTTATTTCTTAAGTCTATAACAATAATGGTCGCTTGCGGGGTTCAGCGCTCCGAAAAGGCTCTCTCTGCACAAGCGCATTTTTCTTAGGGACTGGAGCCGCTCAATTGGTTATCATGCCGCCCTGCTTACCATTTACACGCACGCCGCGAGCGTGACGAGACAGGGATAACATCATGTTATGGTTTAAAAATTTGCTGGTTTATCGCTTAAGCCGTGAAATCTCACTGTCTACCGACGAGATGGAAAAACAGCTGAGTGCCTTCACCTTTACCCCTTGCGGCAGCCAGGATATGTCGAAAACCGGTTGGGTTTCCCCGATGGGTTCGCAGGGCGGCGATGCGCTGACTCACGTCAGTAACGGCCAGATCCTGATTTGCGCGCGCAAAGAGGAAAAAATCCTGCCTTCGCCTGTCATCAAGCAAGAGTTGCAGGCAAAAATCGACAAAATTGAAGGCGAGCAGCATCGCAAACTCAAGAAGACCGAAAAAGATTCGCTGAAAGACGAAGTGCTGCACACGCTGATGCCGCGCGCCTTTAGCCGTTTCAGTCAGACCTTCATGTGGATAGATACCGTCAACGGCCTGATTATGGTCGACGCGGGCAGCGCGAAAAAAGCCGAAGACATGCTGGCCCTGCTGCGCAAGAGCCTGGGCTCGCTGCCGGTGGTGCCGCTGACGATGGAAAGCCCTATCGAACTGACATTGACCGAATGGGTGCGCTCCGGCGAAACGCCTGCCGGTTTTGCCCTGCAGGATGAAGCCGAGCTGAAAGCCATTCTGGAAGAAGGCGGCGTGATCCGCTGCAAGAAGCAGGCGCTGGTCAGCGACGAGATTGCCAACCACATTGAAAATGGCAAGCTGGTGACCAAACTGGCGGTTGACTGGCAGGAGCGCATTCAGGTGGTGCTGGCCGATGACGGCAGCATCAAACGTCTGAAGTTCGCCGATGTGATTCGTGAACAAAACGATGATATCGACCGCGAAGATTTCGGCGCACGTTTCGATGCCGATTTCATTCTGATGACGGGCGAACTGGCGGCGTTAATCAAGAATCTGGTTGAAGCACTGGGCGGCGAAGCCCAACGCTAGGTCAGACTGGCGTCTGACAATACCACGGCGTTGCACGCACACCTGGGGCGGCGTGCAACGCCTTGACCGTCATCCGCTATTACTTGGACAGGTACTTGCAAAGGTATGAGCTGGTTTCAGGAACCTGAAGATTGAACTCGCTGTTTCCGGGCACATAGAAAGTCTCACCCGCCGTGAAGGTTTGCCAGCCTTCGGAACCCGGCAGCAGTACGGTCAGTGAACCACTTACCACAGTCATCTCTTCAGGTTTGGCAGTACCAAAAGTGTACTCGCCCTTCACCATCACACCAACGCTCAGTGCGCCGAGACTGTCGCTGTCAAAAGCGATCGACTTAACCTTGCCTTCAAAATACTCATTATTTTTCAACATAAAATGGGTCCTTCGCGATAAATATTCAGTGTTCAGAAACTCCATCTTAGGGTCAGAAGACAGCCGCTGTCACTGATTATTATTGCCCTGTTTCTCACTGTTGCCAGAGGCTGAGAAACGCATCACAGAAGCAGGTCGGCCGCGAGCTTGACCACCAGCGAATTTGAGAGCAGCACCGGCACATCGAGATGCCGACGGATGAGGTCGACGTGACTGCGCCGATAGCCGATGCAATCAAGCAACACAATCTGTGCGCCCTGCGCCTTAAGCGACTGCGCCGCCGTCATCAGGGTATGTTCATCGGCCTCGTACGGACTCGCCGTGGCATAGCAGGGAGGCGTAGCCAGCGCGCCCCACTTGCTGCTCTGATGGGTAATCTGCTCGACCACCGGCACGACTATCCCGAGTTGATGCCCGCCGACAAGCCCGCTCATCAGCGGCGCAATGATGCGGTCCGGCTCAAGCAGCAGCGCCTGTCTGGTTTTCAGATGATGAAACACGCCGGTGCACAGCAGCAAAATCGTGCTGCACCCCTGGTGTTCCAGCTCGTCAATCTTTTGCTGCAACGCCGCTTCTACACGCGCCGATGCCAGGCGAACCTGCGTGCCGTCCAGAAGACGGGAAACCAGAATGTCTTCACCCGCGGCAGGCTCGAAGCGCGCGCGAATCTGCTCGCGAGTCAGCCCGTCGAGCAAGCCCGTATGGGTCACGCGGTCGCGGGGCAGATATTCATCCAGCAGCGGCATAATGTCGCTGCGAGGCGCCTGTCCGATGGTCAGCGTAGCAAAAGAGGTCATCATGTCTAGTCTCGGCTTTGCAGGTGGCGCAGGCTTCCGTAGAGCGACAGCAGCAGCTGGTATTCGTCGGCGTCATAGAACTGGCAGGTACCGCGACCAAATTCCTTGGCGACTTCCACGGCAAATTTCACCGCCAGCGCAATATCGGTTTCATGGCTCGCGCCTGTACCGCAGCCCGGCACCACGGATTCCGCCGTGATTGCCACGCCGACGACCGGCACGGTTGTGGCGGTTGACGGTTGCAGGATGCTGTTGAGGTGATGCACGCCGTTGCCGTAAGGCGTGATGTCCTGCGTGGTAATCGGGAAGGTCACCGCCGGACGACCACTGGTCATCTCCATAATCCGCAGCAAGTCTTCGGCGACGCGCAGGATATACCCCTCTTTCACCGTCGGCGACAGCGCATAACCTTTATGGTTGATGATGCGGTTGCCTTTGGTGGTATCGATGGAAAGGATGGCGTCAACGCCGTCGACCACTTCGTTTTCATTCATGGTGACGTCATCGATAGGTGAATCCATGAAATCCACAGGATCATGCGGACGAGTCGGCGCGTTCGGACAGATATGCGTCGTGATTATCACGTCTCCCGCCAGCACGTCGCCCTTGCGCTGCATTTCGGCCAGCTTGAGCGCGCTGCTGATGGCGGCAATCGCGCCGTCGGCATCGGAAACCACGCCAATGCGGGTCGGACGCGCGCCAATGCCCCCCAGACGGCCGATAATGCCGAGCGTCGGGGCCTCGCCGCCACGCGTTTTACCGGTGCTGCCCGGAATAATGATATGCACGAAATCGGTCGCGCCTTTTGCGCCGCTTACACGGTGCGTGGAGGCGGTTACGGACGGGTAGTCGTCAAAGAGATCGACGATGTCCTGTCCGCTGACGTGCGCATTGTCGATCAATTCAAATACGGTAAGGGTCTGAAGCAAACTCATGTCATCTTCCTCTGAACGACGCGGCTGACGCCCAAGGCGCACAATCAAAGCAACCGCGTGAGTCCCCCCCTCTTTGAGGGGTGGGGTGTTTATTAATGTAGCTATTAATTAGCTATCAAAATCTCTCTTGCGAGCCCTGGTGTTGACGCAATACTGCCGTTGTCTGGTCCCGTGTGGGCCTACTTGCCTTTACTGCTGAAAATGGAGTTGAAGAAACTGTACAGCGCGTCACCGGCAATAAATCCGGCGGCCAGAATCTCCATCGGCGTGCGGCCCTTCTCACCCCAAATGCGAATGATGAGAATACGCAGCACAATGCCGAGCACGACCGCATAACCGGCCATCACGCTGTTTATCAGCAAACCGGTAGCGAGCAGGACGCCGAGCTGGCGTTTCGGTCCACCGATTAACTGAATAATGGCCCCCGGAATGGCCCACAGCAGCAAGCTCTGGGCGATACCCGGCTGCGCACCGGCCTGAATCGTCTTGGCATAGACGCGGGCGACGGGCGGCACCAAATCCTGGGCGAAGTAGCCGATATGGGCGAACCAGACTACGGGAATGGCAATCAGGAAGGCGATGAGCGCGGCAAACAATTGAATGCGGCGTCCGGCCAGTTCCACCTCGAGATTCTTGCCGTAGCCGCGCAGGATAAAGCCCGCTTTCAGGTCAAAGCCCATGTCGGCGAAGGCCGGACCGGTCGCAGCAGTGAAGCCTGTGAGAATACACAGCGCGACCGGCGGGAAGCCAATCAGAATGCCGATGATAAGGGTGATAAGCGCCACCGCGAAGGCCGGAAACCAGCCGGAGTGCATCGCGGCGATGCCGACAATCAGTTCATGGAAGAAGGCGGCAAACGCGGCATAGAAAATAAAGGCTATCAGCATCGTCACCGGCATATCGGTGTAGAGGCCGCCCGCCAGCGCCAGCACGGCGGCAATGGCGATATAGCCGAACGCGCCCAGCCCCAGCGCCTTGCGAACTTCGGTACCGGATTGCGTAAACGCGGCATGGGTGTCGTTACGCTTGCTGCGGATCACCTGAATCACCTGGAACAGCGATACCAGCCCTGCGCCGACCATCATGCCGTGCGGAATATACATCGCATTGATATCTATACCGGCAATCGGTTGCGCATACGCGCGGATCAATAGGCCGATGCCGAACATGCCGAGCGCCCAGATGTTGCCGATAAAGGCGGTGCCGAAGGCAGCCATCGGGATCTTGAGCATCGCGCCGCCCAGCCCGACCACCACGCCAACCACCAGCAGCCAGGCCTGACGCCCGCCCCGATCGCCGGCCTTGATAGCCTCGGCCGCCGCTACGCCCGGAGGCCACGCATTGCTGGCAGGAAAGACTTTGGTGTCAAACATGCGATACAGCAGATAGGCATCGAGCAGCATGGCGACCGACACGCCGAAAAACATCGGCAGAATAAGCTGGGGCTGACCCATGACATACGGAATGGCGATAGGCATCAGCAAACTGTTGGCCGCGCCAAAGGTCGCGGAAGAGATAACGGTTTGCGCGAGATTCTGGGTATGAATGGAACGATAACGCTGAAAGGCTTTCATCGGCACACGCGCCAGCAGCATGGCAAACAGTGCGCCGATGATAGAGGTGTTGGGCGTAACGCCGAGTGTGGTAATCAACTGGACGCCAATAATGGCGCCTAAAATGGAAAGCAGAATCATGACGGTCAGCGTGCCGATTTCTTTTAACGGATTATAACTTCCGTCGGCGAGCTTGCCGTCATTGCCGGTGTTGCCTGTCATAAAATCCCCTGATGTTGGCGAAAAATGCAATGTTTCCCGGTGTCGGCGCACAGAGGTGCCGAGTGAAATGCACCTGATGTATCTGCGCTCTTATTTTTTTAATATTGTTATTGTTATTGGGTGCGTTACCGGTCTATTGCCAGTAATCATCACCGAGTTTCTCGGCAAGCTGTCTGGTGACAGCCACCAACCCCTCGCGAATGCCCGCAGGTAATGCATCACCCTCGTGCGGCGAAGGGAAAGACAAACACAACCCGACGGTTTCGTTGCGGTGCTTGTTGGCGATGCAGGTCGCCAGCGTGCTGATGCCCTGCAAGGTTTCGTTGTTGGCGAACGACCAGCCCACCCGGCGAATGTCGGCCAGAATGTGCAACAGGGCATCCAGTGTCTGCGGTGAGTTCGGCGAGTTGACCCGATACCCTTCGCGATACCTTTCTACTACCTGCTGGTCGGTATGTCTTGCTAAAATCGCCCTTCCTATGGCCGTTTCGGCTGCCGGCAACAGACTGCCGGCTGGCGTCACAACCTGAAGATAAGTACGGCCGGGGAACATGCGCATGACCATGATGTTCCGCCCCTCCAGCATCGAAATATAGCCGGTGCACTGTGTCTGCTGACTGAGCTGCGTCATATACGGCGAGCAGGCATCGACCAGCGGGCTGGACAGATAGTGGCTGGAAACGGCCAGAAGCAGATGCCCTATCTTGTACAGCCGCGTATCCGGATCCCGCTCCAGCAACCCCTGCGTCTCCATCGTGGTCATCAGACGGGACACAGTGCTTTTCGGCAGACTCAGTTGCTCGACCACCTCGCTGAAAGAGAGACCGGGATGCCCCTGTCTTATTCCCTTTTGCGCAAAAAGCCTGAGTACGGCAGAAGCGTTTTCCAGTGTCGTCACGGCAGTAGTTCCACTATTCGGAACCGAGTTCCTAGTTAAGATGAATCAAAAACTAATGCCGATGAGGATCAGCGTCAAGTTGTTTATTTTTTGAGTGGCCGAAATAGCCTCGTGAACATCACCCGGACGTCATGATTAAAGGAAATTTTGTTTAAGTACGGCGGGGAAAGCAGTGATTAATACGCTGTAGCCGCTTATTTTCAGGGCGATACTCTGTATTGCAGAGAAACGTTTCGCTGTAAAAAAATTCCGCGTTGCCCCGTGGCAAACCGGCGCAGACATAAAAAAAGCACCGCCTCCTGCAAGGCAGTGCTTATTGAGCAAGGAACGATTAATCGCCCTCTTCGTCCTCGTAGCGACGTTTCGAATCCTCGGCTTCCTCTTTGGTTTTGTGTTCACTGATCAGAGTATCGGGCTTTGGATGGTCTGCACGCAGTTCATACCAGGTTTCGGTGTGACCCGGCTGTCCTTTCTCGACGGGAACGATTTCGGCCTTACGCGGATACGGTGGTTTACTTGGCATAGAGAACTCCTGTAAATGACGCGGGTTCGTTAAGTATAGACAACCCAAGACTTTTACCGGAGTCAGGAGGCTCGGAAGCCTCCTAAAACATTTACAAAATGTTAACTAACGCGCGATTTGCAGCGCCAGCGCGTCGAGAATGTCATCGACAATGACGGAAGGCTGAAGGGTGCCGTTCAGTACAAAATGCGCCGCTTCCTGATAGAGCGCCTCGCGTTCCTTCAGCACCTGCGAGATCTCTTCGTTGATTGGTTTGCCGGTCAGCGTGGGGCGTTGATCTTCTTGTGGTGCATCTTCCAGACGATGTGCAAGCGTACTCGCGGGAGAACTGAGGTAGATGACCTGACCGTGTTCACGCATGAAACGACGATTCTCTTCGGCGAGAATAATGCCGCCGCCGGTGGCAATCACCGTGTTGGGCGCGCTGATATTTTGCAGAGCCTGAGTCTCACGACGACGAAACCCTGACCAACCTTCACGGGCAACTATCTCCGCAACGCTAAGTTGAGAGGTTTGCAGCAGATAAAGGTCCGTATCGACAAACTCATAGCCCAACGCCTGCGCGAGCGCTCTGCCGACCGTGGTTTTACCTGCGCCGCGAGCGCCGATCATGAAAATGGGTTGCGTCATTACCGCTATCCTTATGTGCCTGAAACATCTTTTAACCTGTTGGGCATCATACCGACAAAAAATAAATTGGCAATCCCTGTAAACGTTATGTAAAGTTTATGTTACAGCAATAACCCTTACTTTATAAGGGCTTACAAACATAGACCAGCGCAGGTGGAAAGTTCTTTACTACGCGTATTTTCTTCCAGCTGAAGTAGCGCGACAACATTTTTTCAGACAGACGGCTGTACTGAAACAGCACCAGCACGCCATCGTTCTCTTTTAAACGAAGCTGTGCGCGTTGCAGGATTTTCATGCTGATGCGGGTAGGAATCGACAGCAGCGGCAGACAACAGAAAATGGCATCAAAATCCCCCTCGAGATGTTCTGCGGAATACCCCATCACCTGCAAACGGCGATCGTCGATCAAATTGAGTTTGTGAATAAAATTCGGCTGGATTTCAAACGCCTGGAGTTGCGCATCGGCCTGCATCTTTCCAAGCACGCGGCGGGTCAACACGCCATCGGCCGCTCCGAATTCGGCAATTTTAAACGTATTCGCCCAGTCAACCTGGTTGACCATCGCCTGGCACAGCCACGGCGAGGAAGGTGCCAGCGTGCCAAAGGTGCGAGGTGAAGAAATAAAGTTCTGCAAATAGGAGAACTGATTCTTGATGGACTTACGTGTCGCGTTAATTGTCATTCTCGTCGCATTAATCGTTAATCTCGTGGTATTCAGCATATTTACAACCCCCTGAAAAAGTAGACCACCATCATGCTGAAAAATTCTTAAGCCAGAATTATTTACCCCACTTATTTTGAAAAAACTTTTTAAATCCTTTTCAAAATAAGAAACGTCTTAATTATTCATTGCCCAGTCATTTTCAGAATATCGGGAAATTCACATCTCACGACTATGCTCTCTTTTAACACACTTGGAAGAAGGTTGTCATAAAGGGAATCGATGATGGGTAATTTGCAGAATAAATGAAGAATCAGACAAATAGAGTCTGCTTGATTTAAGGGGATAATAGGTTTAACGAGGGAGATATTTCAGGGTAACCGCCGAGTGAGACACAGGGGACAGAAGCGCTGGCGTCACTTCTGATTGAGGGTATCCCCACACTCGGCGGCCATTACTGCACAACGGCGGCTTATCGGTAAAGCTCAACGCTTGCGCGCGGCAGGCTTGAGTCTCCCGGCGTGCTCACACCAATGACACGGTAATGCGTAGCGCCTTCTTCATTGGCTTTCTGATTCACCTGCGCTTTCAGGTTCATGTCAGCCGTATTGTCCTGACGGACGTCGACGACGCCGAGTGACTGATAATTATTGCTATTCACCTGAGATTCGGTGATTTCCGTTGCGGCTAAAGTCGAGAATGACGCGGTGGTAATGAGTGCGGCGGCAAATAAAGGTAAAAGTTTCATGATTAACCTCTTCTTGGTCATATATCGAATGATGAATCGATGATTAATAGGTCAGGATGTTTTCCTTGAATTAATTATCGTTCATTAAATGAAAACTAGAGGTCAGAGAAGGTAAAGAAAGTTAAGCAATATGTGAAAAATGAGGAGAGAATGCGGCTGATTATTTCATTAATGCGCGATGATGGGGAAAATGTAATAAAAAGGCACGTTACTGGTGCAGAGAAAATAAATTTGAGATAAGTCATTCGGCGAACTCTTGTTAGATTCGCATAAATCGACGCCCGATGGCAATCGCTGTTATGATTCTTTTTAACGTTCTATATTTAAAAACAATTCGAAAAACCTCTAGGGAGAGTTTACATGGCAGGAAGTAGCCTTTTGGCTTTGATTGATGATATCGCCTCGATACTCGATGACGTCGCCGCGATGAGTAAAGTGGCGGCCAAAAAAACCGCCAGCGTGCTGGGCGATGATCTTGCCCTCAATGCGCAACAGGTTTCCGGCGTCAAAGCCGATCGCGAATTGCCTATCGTCTGGGCGGTCGCCAAGGGTTCCCTGCTGAACAAGGCGATTCTGGTGCCGCTCGCGCTGCTTATCAGCGCCTTTGCTCCGTGGGCCATTACACCGCTGTTAATGGTGGGCGGTGCGTATCTCTGTTATGAAGGTTTCGAAAAAGTTGCGCACAAATTCATGCCGCACGACAAAGAAGCCGAAGCCGAGAAAAAGGCCAAACTCAAGGCGGCCAGCCAATCTCCCGATGACCTCGCCAAAATGGAAAAGGACAAAGTCAAAGGTGCCGTGCGTACCGACTTTATTCTTTCGGCAGAAATTATCGTGATTTCACTGGGTACCGTTTCCACCGCCCCGTTTATCGATCAGGTCATGGTCATGGTAGCGATTGCCGTGGTCATGACACTTGGCGTGTACGGTCTGGTGGCCGGTATTGTGAAAATTGACGACGCCGGGCTGTATCTCAGCAAACTCGAAGGCGACAGCGTTTCCATGCGTGCCGTGCGGGCGTTCGGCGGCGGTATCGTCAATGCCGCGCCGCTGCTGATGAAAACCCTGTCTATCGTCGGCACCTTCGCCATGTTCCTGGTCGGGGGCAGCATTATCAGCCACGGCCTGCCGTTTATGCACAGTCTGCTGGAAGGACTGACGCACGGCCATCAAGGCTGGGTCAACACGCTGATTACGGGCGCAACGGATCTGGTCACGGGCATCATTGTGGGCGCGCTGGTATTGCTGGTCGTCACGGTGGGCAGCAAGCTGTTCAGGAAGAAATAATCGCGTTTCGCGCAGAATGACAACGGGCCGACGGTGGCCCGTTTTTTGTTTCTCAGAACCGGGTGGCTTCGATAAACACGGTGTCCGCCTGGAATGTCCCGTCCTGCCGTATCGCAAAATACTGTACCACTTCTTCTGACGACACCTTTTGCAGCTCGCGTATCGCGGTCACGAAATGTGCCGGGGTGTTCAGTCGCGCTATCCAGCTGCCAAACTCCAGTTCCAGCTTGCCACTATTGAGCGCCATGGTCCGCATTCCGGCTTCGTTCAACATTTGCAGCCATTCACCGGTCGCGTAATTTTTTACGTGGGAGGTATCGCGCAGCTTTTCGACCACCTGTAAATGCACGTCCAGCACTGGATGTCCGGGCGAGGCGATATCCATCATGATAAGTTTGCCTCCGGGCTTCAGAATGCGGCGCACTTCCCGCAGCGCCTGCCCGACGTCATGCCAATGGTGCGCGGAATAGCGGCTGATGACCACATCCATGCTCGCATCGGCAAACGGCAGCGATTCGGCATAGCCCTGTCGCGTTTCGATATTGCTCAGCGCTTTGTCCGCCGCCGTCTGCTCCACCACTGCCAGCATCTCTGCCGATAAATCATAGGCGATGACTCTGGCGACATTTTTAGCCGCCGTAAAGCTGGCGTGGCCTGCGCCACAGCCCAAATCCACCACCTGCGCATGCGGGTAGGCGGCGAGCAATGATGCCAGTCTATCCAGATCGGCGCCCTGCGCATGAACCGCGCTGGTCAAATAGTTTTTGGCATTCGGGCTAAATTGCTGACTGACGCGCTCGGCGTGGCTGTGTCTGGTGTCCATCTGAATCTCCGTTTTGGATGTTTTGCTCAACAGAACTTCACCCTACCCCCGTTTTTATACGGGTACAATATGACGATTTATACTAGTATCAATGACTCCCTGTTTACGCTGCGAGCGCATTATGTCGACCCTCGATCCCCTTTCCGGCCCTAAGGCGCTGGGCGCGTTTCTCCGCGCGCACCGTGAGCGGGTTACGCCCGAGATGGTAGGGCTTCCGCACGTCTCTCGTCGCCGAACCCAGGGCCTGCGACGCGAGGAACTGGCGCAAATCAGCGGCATCAGCACAACGTGGTATACCTGGATAGAACAGGGTCGCGATGTCTCCATCTCGGCGGCCACGCTGAGCCGTCTGGCGCAGGCGCTTAGGCTGCAACCTGCCGAGCGGGAATACCTGTTTAGTCTGGCCGGGATTAAAAATCCTGATGAGTCTGCCAAGCCGCCCCTTCCCGACGAGCATCTCAGGCAAAGTGTGCACCAGCTGAATTGCCCCGCCTATCTGCTCGACAGCAGTTGGAACATGCTGGCGTGGAACGCGCAAACGCAGCAACTTTTTGCAGGATGGCTGGATATCGACCCTCAACCTAATCTTCTGCATTTTATGTTTTTGGACCCGCTGGCGCGCACGCTGCTCATTGATTGGCCGGCGCGAGCCAAAAGGATCGTGGCGGAATTTCGGGCCGAAACCAGCCACTACGCGCACTCGGAAGAGATTCGACAGCTAGTGTTAAGTCTGCGTGAACAAAGCAGTGTTTTTAATCAGTGGTGGGCGCAGCAGGAGGTGCTGGCACGGGAGGCAGGAGAGCGCCGATTTATGCATCCGATAGAGGGGCCGGTGTGCTATCGACAGCAGACATTTATCCCGGCAGGACGCCGTGAACTGAAACTGGTCATGCTCGTCGAACTTACTGATTCATAAGCAACTTAACACTATTAATTGCCTATTTGACAACCTGTTACAAAATATGTGAGTCTGCCATTCACGCTGGGAAAAAAGTTTTACCGAGAGGAGAGCGCTATGGCGAGCCGCATGATATATCGAGATGATAATCTAGAAATCCGCGTCCCCAATGAACTGGAGGCGCCTCTACATTTCGAGGCGATCCAGGCCTCGTTCAAAGACATTTCCGCCTGGGAAAACTGGTGCAGCGCAGGCTATAGCCTCGAAGACAGCCGCACCTATCTCATCGACTCCTTCATCAAACGCCAGCGCGGGCTTGAATACCGTTATTGCCTGTATGATCTGCCCAGCGGAAAGATTATCGGCTCGGTGGCGTTGAATCGTATTGTTCATGAATATAAAACCGCTAATATCGGATACTGGATCCGCAGCGATTTCACCGGGCGTTCTCTGGCGGTAACGGCGGTCAAGGCGCTGGCGCGTTTCGCCTTCGACGAACTGGCCATGACCCGACTTGAAATCGTGGCGATGGAAAAAAACCTTCGCAGCCGTCGGGTGGCCGAAAAATCCGGCGCGGTCGATGAAGGATTGCACCGCAATCGTCTTTATCTGCAGGGCAAGCCTATCGACGCCTGGGTTTATTCACTGATACCCTCGGATCTGGCGTAATACGAGGGCGACGAGGCGTGTTCTGCTTTCGCCTCTCATGGCTTTCTCGACAATGACTTACAGGATCTGGAAATAATGTGTTCATCTATCGTTTCGACCGACTGGCTGGCTGAGCATCTGGGTGCGCCCGGCCTTATCATTATCGACTGCCGGAAATCCAAACCGGGCATCACGCCACCCATTGATTTCAAAGGTAAATACCTTGAAGCCCACATTCCGGGTGCGTTGCATATCGAAGTCGATGATATTTCGGATTGCAGCACCGGCCTGCCGCACATGATGCCGACGGCGGCGGCGTTTTCACAATCCATGAGCGAACGCGGTATCGGCAATGACAGCACGATTATTCTTTACGATGAAGGCGATCTGTTCAGCGCTCCGCGTGTCTGGTGGATGCTTACCCGTTTCGGCGCAACGGATGTGCGCATTCTCGACGGCGGTCTGAATGCCTGGCTGAAAGAGCACAAAGAGACGGAAAGCGGAGAAAATACCCTGCCGCCCGCCGCTTTCAATGCGCATCTCGCACCCGACATCGTGGTCAATGCCCAGCAAGTCAAAGACTCGCTTGGCAAGACGCAGATTATCGATGCGCGCTCGCTCGGACGTTTTCGTGGCGAGCAGCCGGAGCCGCGTGCGGGTCTGCACGGCGGACACATCCCCGGCAGCCTGAGCGTGCCGTTTACCGAACTGACCGAAAACGGCAAGATTAAATCCCCGCAGGCGCTGAAAGAGACTTTCTCGCGTCTTGGCGTGGATATCACCCAGCCGACGATAGCAAGTTGCGGCTCCGGCGTGACGGCAACCGCTCTCTTGTTCGGCCTGCATCTGATTGGATCCGACGCGGTGAAAATCTATGACGGCTCCTGGGCCGAATGGGGCGATATCAATGAAGATTACCCGATAGAGACTCACTGATTCCCTTGTTGCCGTCGACATAATTCCGTCTCGAGACGGCAAAAAAAAAGCCCGTACCGAAGTACGGGCAGAACAAACTGGTCTATCAGAGAGAGTCTATCTTTATTCTGGGGTAACACTGACAACAAGTGTAGAACGAATCCGTCCGCCTGTTGTTATAAAAATGTAATCAAATAATATACAAAATGTTTCAATCACCCCATTTTTACCCTTTCAGCCGTTCCTGCAACAGCTTATTGAAGGTTTCCGCAGAACAAAATCCTTGATTATCAATGGCACAGCCTTCCATTTCTAAAACGGTTCGCTTCATCGGATTCTTTAAGCTATACGTGCTGTTGTTACGTATTTGTACCGCGGTGGGGTAAACGTATTCGATTTTCATCAGATCCCTGTCGGCCTTCTTGTCATGCCAGCGCTGGAACACCACGGCCCCGGCGATAGGCGTACGCTCATATTGACCGGGCAAGGTGAAGTCCTTGATTTTCAATGCCGATACAAACGCGGCAATGTTGGAATCATGCCCTACCATCAAGGTGACCCTGGCCTTTT
>Ga0308159_1002482_pt1 | contig 21210 bp, 24 predicted proteins | sample PhyCR1_FD_201040 | JGI IMG/M metagenome (GOLD analysis project Ga0308159, IMG submission 201040) | Phyllosphere microbial communities from UC Gill Tract Community Farm, Albany, California, United States - DLSLC.R1 | ecosystem: Host-associated > Plants > Phyllosphere > Unclassified | place: USA... | reverse complement strand
TAGACGCCGGGGAGGGCGGGTTTCATCTTCCGCCCCTTCCCCTGTGGCGCGTTGACGACTATCTTGGGCATGCCTTGCCGTTCCATCTATCCACTTTAAGCAGCACCAAAGCGCACCAAAAGAGTGCGCAAGGTCTCCCATGACAACGTGTAATCCGCTTCAGGTTCAGGCGTTCAATACCGCTGATGTCACCGAACAAATCCGCGCCACACCGGGTTGGGTCCAGCATTACCAGCAGATGTCGCCCGGGCATTTCGCCGGGCAGATTCGCTATCTGGATCTGGAAGGTGTGCAGGTCTACGAAGAACAGATGAACACCCGCGTCGAGCAGGCATTCAGTGCGCCATCGGGTGCCTTGGCGTTCTGTTTTGATCGCAGCGATAACGCGCTGTATTTGCTTAACGAAGACAGCCGCAACATCTGGATCACCCCGGAGAACTACCAGGAAATCGCCGTGGTGTTTGGCCCGCAATTCGTCCGGGAACACGGTCTGGATGTGGCGAAACTCGAGGGATTGTTCATGGCGCCGCTTAACTGCGGGCAAAACGCCTTGTTCAGTCGCTGGTTAAGCTCAACGCTCACGAAGTTGTCGCAAGCTGTTGATCCGTTTGATAAAAATTCTTTGACTCAGCAGTTGCTCGAAGACTGTCTGTTCATCCTCGACAACGCTCACACCCGCCTTGATCGAGGCGGTTTGCAGCGTCGTACTGAAGAGCGGACGATCATGAAGCGAGTAGGGGAATGGGCGGCAGATTCGCCGGAAGAGACTGTTAATCTGCTTGAGCTTTCGAAGGTGGCAGGGGTGCCGTTGCGTCAATTACAGCAGGCGTTCAAGGCCTACACCGGTATGACCCCGAGCCACTGGCTGCGCCTGCGCCGGCTTAACAGTGCACACCGCGAATTACTCAATCGCCGGCCCACGGAAACCACCGTGGCCGAAGTGGCGATGAACTGGTCGTTTTGGCATCTGGGGCGGTTTTCCAACAGTTACAGGGCGCTGTTCAAAGAGCTGCCGAGCGAGACGCTGAAGCGCTAGCGAGTGTTCCTGACGTGGGTATGCGTTAGATCGTTGAAGTGGAAGCAATTGTCTTCGATATTCTTCGAAATACCGTTAACTCCACTAAATAGCCGTTTAGTAGAGCTATCAGCCTATTTGCCTTTCAATCAATGGAGCAGGCCATGAATCGAGGGAAAACAGACATTGTGGACGTGATTGCTGCACTGGATCTGCAGCCTCATGTTGAAGGCGGCTATTTTCGCAGGACTTTTCAAGCAGATCATCGCGCCATGCTGCAAACCACCCGTGGCCCACGTTACCTGATGACTTCGATCTATTACTTGCTAACGGAAGATTCGCCGGTGGGCCAGTTTCATTTCAACCAATCGGACATCCTGCATTTCTACCATTTGGGCGATCCCATCGAGTACAGCATGATCGCAGGTGACGGTTCGCTTCAAACATTGGTGATGGGTAGCGATATTCTGGCGGGACAGCTTTTGCAAATGCACGTGCCTGGTGGCATCTGGAAAGCATCGCGACTGCTTGAGGGTGAACACGGATTTGGTTTGATCAGTGAAACCGTGTCGCCGGGATTTGATTTCGCGGACATGGAGATGGGTGACAGACGCAGACTGACTGCGCAATTTCCACAGCACCGGATACTGATAGAAAAGCTGACGCGGTCTGCTGATTGAGGCTCACAAATTTCCGGCCAGAAGCACGTCGAAGTAACCGCGACCCTATCCCCGTTATTTAGAATTTTATAAAAATCAATCGATTGCTCGCGATGGCAGAAGCGATCATGGTTGAATTGTCCAATTTCACTTCCAAAATTTGGAAGTAAAATTTTAGCTATAAAGTCATAAGGAACTAAGTTTGATCCTAACGTGACAAGGGCAACGGCTCAATAATAAAGTAATGCATTGACGGGTAAAAAATTGGTGAGAAGCAGGAAATATGGCGTTTTTAATATTGTAAAGGTATTTCAAATTTCTACATAGCTTCGAATCGTTCCAAAAAACACCCGTTTACCGCGCTAAAATATCGGAAGCAATTTTGTTCCTTGGTATCAGTGCGGAGAAAGTGCTATGCCGTCCTTGAAGAGCCATCGTCGTAAGCAAATTATGTCTTCAAGGAAGGGGAACAGACATGGCAGTCTGTGGCTGGTTTATAGCCCGAAAACGAACGAAGACCTCACCATCACCAGTGATAGAGAACTGCTGTATTGGATTTCCGAACTCGAGATTAATCATAATGTTCGTCGGTTCAAGTTTGACGCTGAAGTCGAAGTCTGTCTGGACGAGAGCGACCCTGATAAGTTTGAATCAGTCAGTTTCACACTTGTAGAGTGCGTAGATGGCACGACTGAGTTGCATATGATTGACGCACGCGAAAATCTTGATACGGATCTCAAAAGCCTATCGGTTCGATTCCGAAGTGAAAATCACGTTACACATAAAGCTAAGATCGTAAGAGTTCCACTTGCACGCTTGAAACTGTTTTCGCCGCAGCTGGGTTTTTGGCTCCGTATTCTCGCTTTCGCTTCACAGGTGAGGGAATACAAGCTTGATGTCGAAGCAGACTTGGTAAATTTGGCAGTATCTACGGATGGTGAGGGCACGATAAGTACGCTCCTGTCGACGATTCAGATTCAAGATCCAGCTCTTGCGGTAGGCGCTATATGTAGGTTGATTTTGTCTGGAGGGATTCTGGTTGAGGCAGGAGGGAATAGCTTCGGCCACAATACCTCATGGAGGTCATCATGAAATCGCGACGTTCTAGGGGCGAGATCATCGCGCTTATAAAAACCACAATGCCGTGGGAGCATGTTTCTGTAGAAATGTTGCCACCAGATGCAGTAGAAACATTCCGGCGCAGGAATGAGGCGCTTGATCTCTATATGAATGGAAGATCAATACCTGAGATAAAGCGGATCACCAAAATTGGTGGTAACTATCTCAGAAGGATAATTGAGCGGTGTCTTATGGTGGCGCCGGATGGACAGCCGTTTGGATACCGCGCGTTGCTGCCAAACTTTCCAATCAAGGCATACTCACGAACTAAATCATTAAATACACGGCCTAGGGGCGCCGGGCTCGCTGGAGCACTTGGCACTTTGTTTGAAATGTATCAAGACTTGAAGGATTTTTTGTACTCTAAAATTCTCAAGAGAAAGTCCGCTAAAACCGAGCCTGAGTCTATCAACGAATTCTCTATTAGGACGAAGGATGTTCATTATGAGTTTATCAAATTTCTTGAGCGGCATAATCATCCGCCCAGCGAGTGGCCTTTCAATGTGAAGTATCGTGGGCTACGAACTATTTCTGATTTTGTCAAAGAAACGCGCCTGCAGAATTTCAACAGAGCAGTACAAATTATTGGTAACAGCGCCGCTATTGCACACATACCTATTGGTAACGGCCAGTCACTTATCCGTTTATTGGGTCTAATGGATGGTATTGAAATTGATAGCCATACCTATGATGCAGATTTCGTGCTTTCAGTTCCAAACTCGGCGGGACTGAACAGTTTTTTTGAAATGAAGCGGCTACACGTACTCGTAGCAGTGGAAATATCTTCAACTGCAGTCCTTTGGTATCACGTTGTTTATGGCGATGACGCTACCGCTGAGGATCTTTTGGCTTTGATTCGTGAGATGTTAGGTTCGGAACGCCCTCTACCGTTGCAAGTGATTCCGGATATCAAGCTTAAAAACGGCGCGGGATTCCCAGCAGATTTATTTCCATGTCTGAAACAAGCATTGCCATCGGTTATTCGGTTCGATAACGCCCTTATTAATTTATCAAGTAAGGTTAATAGCACGCTGAGAAAGCAATTAGGTTGCGCGCTGGACTATGGTCTCCCAGGTCACTTTGAAAGACGTCCCACTGTCGAGAATACATTCGGCCGTTTTACGGAGGACTTGTGTAAAAGATTTCCTAGTACTACTGGAGCTGGCCCAGATGACGGCAGAGCCAAGAATCCTGGTGAGGAAGCAAGGAAACATATGATGGAAAGCTCCGCGCTTGAGCAACTGACTTATTCTTATTTTGCCAATCATAATGCTGAACCATCAGAAGGGTTAGGTTTTTTATCACCTTTGCAGGCGTTAGAGCAAATGATCGCAGCACGGAATGAGCATTTTATTCCAAGGTATCCTCCTTTAAATATGCAGCAGTCAATCGGAACAGCCTCCGTTAGGGAAACCAGAAGGGTATCGGCAGACCTAAAAAAAGGGTTGAGGCCACATATAAACTTAGATGGCGCAAGATATAGTTCAGAGCGTCTTAAGCAAATGACCGCTCTTGTTGGCAAAACGATCATTGTCGAGATAAATGAATCAGATATGCGGGTCGTCCATGGCTACATCGAGACCGGGGAACCCATAGGGCAACTGACAGTTCAGGGTGCATGGAGCAAGCAGCCTCATACCAGGAAGACACGGAAAACAATAAATTCCCTGAAGCATAAAAAAGTCATTTCATATGTTGAAGGTGAGTGCATTGTAGACACTTATCACAAATACCTGCTGCTAAAACTACGTGGAGCGAAACAGGCTGGAAAGCAAAATCGAGGCACTGCATCCAAGCTAGATCGCCTACAGCACGAGATTTCGCAGTCACCTTCAGAGCTACCAAGCGGTGATGAAGCGACGTCCACACTTATACCTCCCCATGACGACACCCCTCTTCCCCAAAGAGCCTGGATGGTGTCAGCCGCTGATCTTAATCTACTTGAATTAATTAAGAAGTTGTGAAGAAGGCGGTGGGTAATGGACAAATTTGATCCGATGAATATCACTCAGCAACTTGCACTTTTGCCGAAGCATCCATTGGTAACCAATGACTATAAGGTGCTGACCCCCAGTATGCCAATAGTGCTTGAGGCAATCATGGACGCAGTAATGTTGCATAAACGAAGCCTATTTTTCAAGGCGATGCCTCAAATGGGCAAAACTCAAACCTGCCTTTTCGCTGCAAAGGCGATAGAAGAGTTTCATGATTTCCAAGATCGGCTCGTAATCGTAGTGACAGCTGACCCTCGTGGGGAAGAAAGCATTCTAAAGAATATTGCTCGTACCAGTATGTTAAAATTACCCAGTAGGCCAAACTTAAGCTGCGTACGGAGCTCAGTGTTGGCTTACATTGAAAGTCGTCTTAGATCCCTGAACGGTCGGCACATCGTTCTTTTTATTGATGAAATGCAAGCGCTGACTCTCGCTGACTTCGAGAATTTGCAATTTTTGCAGAATGAATTGGGCTTGCGGAACATCGGAGTCACAACGATAGGTTTTGGGCAAACGCAGATTGAAGCCACCATTTCATTGCTTCGAGAACAGGGGCGCCCTGAATTAATTGCCCGATTCCTGAACGAAGAATGTGATCTCCCTAGGTGTATGGATCATTTCTGGATGGCTGCGGCATTATCAATGTTTGATGAGCATTTGACTTACCCAGTTGGGAGCGACTGCTCATTCACTCGCTTTTTTTTGCCACAGGCGTATGAGTCGGGATTCAGACTGACAGGATCTGCCAATGAAATTCACCAAATAATGAAAGAAGCTGCAAAAAAAGCGACGTTGGCGGTTTTACCAACAGTATATGTTCTTGAGGTTTTCAGACTTATTTTAATTCGGCTAAGGACTAAAGACTCCTCTGAGTTCGAGTTGAAGGATGATGCAATCTGGGATGCAGTCAAAGAATCTCAACTTCATACTTATTCAACGTATCTGAAATCCGGGGAATAAGATGGCCATGTATGATAAAACAAATTTAATTTATCCCGGGCTGGTGATTCCATACTCCTCATCCTGGCTCGTATGCATGACGATTTTGAAATGGAATTCGATACGGAATTTTCGAGAGCTTCGCGAGATGTTTCAGATCCATAGTGAATCTGAAAATATGGATATCTCTAATAACTGGTGTTCTAGTGAACAGGCGTTTCAATGGAGATTGGAATCCAGTCTAGGGCTTCAACAGAATGAATTGAATTCGTCTTTTTTTAATGCATGGTTTCCATTTCCAAATAAAGCGGAGTGCTCTGGGAGTTATTCCAGGCCTCAAGTATTTATACGCCATTGTTCCGAATGTATAAAATTCGGCTATCATTCTGTAATATTTTATTTTGAACACATCAGCCATTGCCCTTGGCACAATGAAGAGCTTGAATATTGCCATGAGTGCACAACTGTTCTAGGTAATAATTGGCCAATAAAAAAGGGGATTTACGGCTCTGCTGGTCGTTGTGCGCATCTGGACTTTATTCTGGATGTTTCGGCGCCAAATATGCCTTCGGCCGAGTACATCGACGAGGTTGAAGCCTGGTGTTCTTTATTTATGGATTGGGTTCATTGTAGCTCAAAGCTAATCGGGAACACTGCGTATGAAATAATAGCTACGAAATCCTCTGCTAGATTTCAGGATAAACAGGCGGCAATCGATTTTTTGGTCGAGCGGTTTGGCTTCCCGGGAGTTAATTGTCGGCTGTCAAAACGGATGACAATCATGAAGCTGCCGCGATCCAAACTTGCTTGGGAGATTCCATATCAAAATATATTGCAGAGCCCGAGAATGAGGACAATAAGATGGCAGCAACCGCAAATTGACGAGAAGTCGGAAATATCGATACTCAAATCTATTCGTCGATACATTTTTCACACCTATCTTCGCTCCCACCGGAGGTGCTTGGCAGGCCTGAAATCTTTGAGTAAAGACGATTGGTGCCGGCTCAATGCAGAAACAATTTGCCCTTGTGTTATGGCTTATCTGATCCTATTTTCAAACCTCAGCTTCACGTCGCCATACGAATTATTACACTCGCGCAGAACATTTTCCTTCATCAAACGTCCATGCTGGGGTGCCGTTTTAAAGTGCGAAACAGAACTCTTGGCATTTCACTATTTGCGGAAATACTTTATGATTTGGAATGCGCTTAGAAATAGTCACAAGGTGGCTTATAAGTTTTTAGCTTTCAGTAACAGATATGAGGCGTCGTTGTTTCCCATAAAATTCCCTGGGTATTTTGATAGTAGTCTTCTGTGTGGGCGTGGCGCTTATTGGGACTGCTATTGCTTCTTTGAAAATCCTGAGGTTAGTTTGGAAGCAAGTCGTCCTTACTGTGCTGCTCGGCGAACTCAATCGTTGTGCCTAGCGCTAGATGAGTCTTTTATTGATAATTTCCTCAACAATGAAAATGTTCAGTGCGTGATACATAGCCCGTCTTTAATTAGCGAGTTTGGCTCTAGGTGGTGAATCTAAGTTTTTGGCGCTGGATTCAATTTAGTTGAAGTTTTTGTAGGTATAGGAGCAACTAATTTTGAAATTTACTACACTATTCGGATTGCCGCTGCCAGATTCGGCTAACCGTCGCTCTTGATATACCTTGCTCCTCTGCGGTTGCCTTCTGAGTCATACCTCGAGCACGACAAGCAAGAATGGCCTCAACTTTTTTTGGAGGTGTTCTTCTACCTGCTTCCACGGGGCGCAGGGCGCCATCTCGAAATTCTCCAGACCATTTTTCGCTAACACCAAGTCTCGTCAGCTGTTCGCCTTGTTCGCGAAGCTGATGAAGAAGATCCTCATGAGAGATACCACGGTTAAGGCTCGCGGCGACCGTAAGAAGGGTCAGCGGATCAATTTTCAACACCGACGCCAGCAGCTCGAGCGTATCGAGCGTGACGCCGCTTCTTGCATTCTCGAGGTTGAATACGTGCTTGGGGTCGACCACTCCCTGAAAGTCATCCTTACTGAGCCCGCGCGAAATCCTCAGGAGCCGAATGACCGCGGCTAATGACTCTCTCAGTGGCATGTCGATTCCTCAAAGCTGAGGATAGAGCCACATTGATTAATTTCAATCCATGGAATATATTCCCTGCAAATGCAATTCAAGCATTTGACCTTCATTCCATGCCTGCACTACGCACCGAAAGGTCGCTCTGCCAATTTCTCAAAAATGTTTAGGGTGGGGTAGGCGGCCCTTACCGTGCGGGCAGTCACAACGGCTTGAATTTTGATTGTCCGTTTTCCGGCCGTTGTCCCTAGCAGCAGCCTCTCGTTGGATGAGGCTGCTGTAATGCTCACCGCCTGAAGCGGCAGACCATTCACTACAAACCCCAGTGCATCGCCTTCGCGATGGATTCAACGAGAAACCGATGTTTAGAACAGACGATAATGATTTGGCAGGTGTTCCAGGAGTGTTCGGTGAGGGCCTTGCGCACTGGCATGCAGTTTCCAGGATGCTCAGGAAGCACTGGTTCCACCTCACCGTAAAAATGATCGTGAAGGGCAGGGCGCAAGAGTTTGAATTGATGGTCAATGACGAGCCCAAGCTTCAGCAAGTGCTCCAGTCACAAGACGATGAGGTCTTCGTCAAAGAGATTCAGATTGTCACCCCGGCCAACATGAATGGTGGCGACGCTTGGCGGATGGAGAAGGTCGAGAGCTTGGCCTTGGGGCAAGATTCAGATGGTGACGCCGTCAGTGTAGTGACGGTTGAGGGCGGCTCGATTTATCACGATTCCTATCGCTCCAGCCTAGATGTAAAGACGTTGACCAACGTGCGCACTCTTTACAATCGCAACGCTGGGCAAGGCGTGCACTGACTGGTCAGAGGAGCAGCGTGAATGGCTAGCGGTGATGGTAACGAGCTGTTGAATGATGACCATACTTTTATAGACGGGGTATCCCTGAGCCTGGATGAGGCTCGTGAGCTAGTGTCTGAGCGCTTTCCCAGGAAGGCTTATTGCATGGTCGAGCAGTGGACTCTTTTCCAAGCAGACGTATCCGCAGATGATCTCGCCAAGATTCACGCCACGGGGAATCTTCCATTGGTGGTCTTTGCCCATCGAGTGATAGAAGATAGCCGTGGTCGCTTTCAGCCTGGTGATTGGGTGCGGTCGAGTATGTGCGCATCGTTTGACGGTAGCCTCCTGGCCGAGACCAAGAACACCGTGTATGTGTTGGTCGGCCCCGGTCGACGCCAAACGGCGAGTCTGAAAACGATTTTCTCTTTTTTCTGATCGCGTATAGCAGTGGTCAGTCCATCTGGTAAGGACACTTAATGCCCGGCTCCATCGATGTAGATTTTCACAGCAAACAGCATTCTGACTTTGATCTTCAGTGCATAGCCGGAGCCGTTTCCCAAGGCTTCGCTGAACCGGTTACTGCATACCTCACTGAAGCGTTCATAAAGTCTCGGACATGTGTTGGAGTCGTATTCGGACATAAAGGGGACGATCCTCACGGAAGGTTCGAAGACGGTCGGGTTATCCAAACCGGTGTTGTGGTGATGGCTCAAAAGGAAGGGGGTTATTGGGTCTTATCAGATGAGGCTGGCAGCAGGTATGTGCTCGTCACATTTCGCCGGGAAGGTGGGAGCGAGAGCCTGCTCAATTATTTAAAAACGGCAGAACCGCAACCATAGCTACCTTGCTAAGTTCGACATGAGCGATATTCCTCCAAACGAAAAGGCTCTACCCGAAATCAAGATTGAAGAGTTCAGAGCGCATTATCCGTAGCTTTTCTCGGTGTTCTTTGCGATACCTTGCAGTCGCATCTAACGCGGCATCCTGACGTCATGCCGGTGACTGTCGCCCAAGGTGCGGGGCTCCTGGCAGGCTTATGGAAGAGCAGTGGGTTAGCACGCTGTGTTCGACCCACGACGGTAACAGTGCCGAATAAAGCCTTAGGATCTCACTGATTCAACTGGGGTGGCGTGCCGCTTTCGCGGACGGCTGTCGTGAACCGAGCCACTCCGCGTCTCGGCCCTGCCGGGCTTCCATCCTCACGTCTTCGGCCATAGCCCTGCGCGCTCCGCTTACGTGGGGCGCTGAGCGGTGCTAACGATTTTTAGATTTGAAATTGAAGCGAATTTGATATCCTTCACCTGAAAGGGCGGATGATTTTCAGGCATTCGGCTTTGAACATGAGGCAGGAAAATTTACTCACTCGATCATCACGCTTTGGTAGTAGCCAGGCCACATTGAGCGAAGCGTTACCTTGCATAAGCTCGTTGATAACATTTTCTTCTTATTAGAAATCCTGATAATTCTGCGACCCGCAATCACATTACCCACCACTGCCTCAGATGGCAGAACCCATATCCAATTCGTCATCCTTCGCTCTCATCAAATCGCCCAAGTCGAATCACAGCCTACCAAACCCAAAGCAGCGGCATGCAGCGGTCTTTCTGCGAAAATCAGTTTTTTGATGTCACTAACCGCGACTCGACGGACGAGTTAAGTACAGTAATGGATAGATCTGCTGGGCTAGTGTCTGCGACTTGACTTTTAGAGAGAAAATTTTCAGTATTGCCACTGCGCCAATGACGGTGGCGTTCAGCCCTAGCTAGATAAAGCCTCTGCACCGTTGCTTCAACTTCTTCATCCCAGCCATCTCAAATGGTCAACGGAATACTAGGGTTCAACGTTGGCCGTGAGAGGTTTGGCCATGAGTCGTTTTGTTACCCCCTCCCTCAGTGCTTTCAAGTCGGATGCAGCTGTCCTGCTTCGCGATTTCCGTGACGGTTGTCCTGATGCCACCAAAAGGCTTGCTCGGTATTCGTCTCGTCCCAAGACAGAAATCAAGCTCGCGACATGCCTGCGAGCCATCGCCAGAGAATACGAGACTACATACGAGGAAATCACAGCTGAAGAGCAGCTGATTTCTAGGTACGCGCAGCATTCCTATGCGCAGGGGTACTGGAGGCAGCCCTACAGAGGCGAGTTTCGTCGTGCTCGATTCCTGCTTCAGTTTGATGCGCTTATTGAGTGCCTACGAGATCAGGTGCCCCTTGCCGTCGCAGCCAACAAGCGAAATGTAGATTTCAGTGGCTTTCACTTCAGCAGCTTGCTTTTCAGCAGAATCAGCCTAGTGCTAGATCGGAAAAAACTTCCGGACTTCAGCAATCTTCAAGCGCCAGGAAGTCTTGTGCACTCGCATTGGATATTGGACGTAAAGAGTTTTAGAAATTCCAATTTCAGAGATGCAAAATTCTATTCGATTAGCGTCGACCCGTTGGTACTACCGGGGGGCAATTGTTGGATGGCAGATTTCGACAATGCTGACTTAACTGGGGCGGATTTTCGTGGATCCTACCTTCGAGGTGCGAGTTTTTGTAGCGCGAAATTGGAAGGCGTGGATTTCCGGAATGCCAACATTTTCGAATGTAATTTCACCCGTGCTCAAGGGGCATTTGTGAGCGGTAACGTTCCGGATGATGATTGGGACGTAGGCCCATGTGGGGTTGTTAATGCTGACGATGACATTCTGCCTTTGTAAGGCCGAAAAACAGCACGAGCGCCGTGGTGATATTTCGTCACTCGACTAATCTCAGCAACATTCCTGCTCGCGTGAGGTTAGCCATGACCCCGCGCGAAGTAGGCGAGAGGCTTAACAGAATTCGCCGTCTTCAGTATGTGATTAGTGCAGGCGAAAGAAATGGGCCAGTCGGTAAGAAATCATCGAGTGTCGAATCTGCGACTTCTCATATGGACGCTAACCGTGAAGGACTGACTTGTGCGAATTGCAAAGCTTGAAGTCCAAAATTTTCGAGGTATAAAGCTATTAGTCTGGTCTCCCGGGGCTCAAGCACTGTGTTGCATTATTGGCCCAGGCGACAGTGCAAAAACCACCGTCTTGGATGCAGTTGAAGCGTCATTGTCGTCGAGGTGGTTTACATTCAATGAGGCAGACTTCCATGAGGCAGACACTCAGTCCGTCATAAAAATCGAGGTCACGATAGGGGAGCTATCTAAGGCGTTGCTCTCCGACCAGAGGTTTGGCTTGTACATCAGGGGCATTGGATCTGATGGAGTTCTTCATGACGAACCAGCGGCAGATCATGAGCCGGTACTGACCGTCAGGCTCACTGTCGACGCGACCATGGAACCGGTGTGGGAACTCATTTGCGACCGTTATCCAACACAGCGTGTTCTATCCAATCGTGATCGCTCTCTTTTTGGAGTGGTGCGCCTAGCCGGGGAAGAAGCTCGTCACCTAACTTGGGGGCAGGGCTCCGTACTTTCTAGGATGACAGGCGACCAAGAGGGCGCTGCGCAGCAACTTGCAGAGGCGTATCGGGTCGCTAAGCAAACAGCAAATCTGTCATCAGTTCCCTCGCTGGTAGCGGCAGCCGAACGCGCTGAGCAATTGGCCAAGGAGTTAGGCGCCTACGTTAAGGAAGGCTTTGCTCCGGATCTTGAGCTCGGTAGAGGCGGATTTGGCTCAGGATCTATCGCCCTGCATGATGGTACGACGCCACTTAGGTTGTCCGGTCTAGGTACGCGTCGATTAGCAACTCTCGCAATCCAGCGAGCCTCGATCATGGAAGGAGCCATCGTCCTAGTTGATGAGTTGGAGCAGGGACTTGAGCCTCATCGTGTTCTTGGGGCGGTTTCGGCCCTTCGGATAGCCCATGAGCGAGCATTCGCTGCACGGACGGCTACGGGGCAACTCCTTATCACGACCCACTCGGATGTAGTACTTTCAGAGCTGAAGAGCGAATCGATCTTTGTAATGCGTCGGTTCAATGGTCTCGCATGGATCAATCAGGCTCAGACAGATGCGTTGGCTAAAGTTCTGAAGCACGCGCCTAGAGCCTTATTCGCTCGCAGGATCCTTGTCTGTGAGGGCGCCACTGAACTTGGCCTGATTCTCGGGCTGCGAGAACTCTACAGGCCTCGCCACAATGATGTTCCAGTTGAGCATCTTGGATCGGCTATCGTCGATGGTAATGGAGCAGCCGCCCCTTCACTCGCACTCGCGCTGGCAGGATTAGGGTATAGCACCGGTTTGTTTCGAGACTCTGATCGGCGTTTACCTGCGGCAACCTCCGCGAGTCTCCAGCAGATAAACGTGGCAGTTTTCGAATACGGGGACGACCTTTGTACTGAGCAAGCCATTTTGCAAGCAAGTTGGCCTGACATCGTTGATATGCTGCTTAGAGCTACGACGAATACGTTGGGGTCAGCGACTATCCTGGCGCAGCTGAGACCTTCGTTTCCAGGCAGTGATGTAACCGCACCCTTTGCTAACTGGATTCCTGCAGCGCCGGGGAGTGGGGGAAACCAATCTCGCATTGCGGAGCTTGCGGTTCAGTACAATTGGTTCAAGTCGGAAGAGCGGGGACGCGCCATCGCACCTTCTGTTAATCAGCTTGTAGAGCAAGGCCAACCCAGCCAATTGTCTCTTTGCCTTAAAGCAATAGAGCGGTGGCTGTATGTCCAGTGACCTTGATTGGCTCTTCAACTTGAGTTGTCGCTCAATCGTAGCTCCAGCCGGATATGGAAAAACTGAGCTCTTGGCCAAGGCAGCCGCCTACTTTCCACGTTCGCTAATTCTTACTCATACCCATGCCGGCGTGCATGCCATTAGTGATCGTGTGAAGCGCCTGGGCATTCCCAAAGAGCAAGTAGCAATCGACACCATTGCGAGCTGGGCAAGCCGTTACGCATATGCATTTCCAATAATTGCCAACCATCCACCCAAAAATCCGAGAGGTGTTGAGTGGAACCAGGTCTACCAAGGGGCTCTAAATGTCCTGTCTAATCCCATAGCTCAAAGGATCGTTCAGTCTTCCTACGATCGGATTTACATCGATGAGTATCAGGATTGCGAGAGTTTCCAGCACACCATCGCCAAAACCTTGGCCCGCATTGTCCCTACGCTGATCTTCGGTGATCCGATGCAGGGGATTTTCGAGTTTGTGGAGTCAAAAATTAGTTGGAGTGCCGAGGTAGTTCCGAGCTTTCCAGTGGCGTATGAACTCACCGAGCCACATCGATGGAACACTTGTAACCCCACGTTAGGTGCTTGGATCGCCGACGTTCGTCAGAGGCTACTTGCGGGTAGCCCCATTGATTTAAGGCAGGGGCCAATAAACTATCGCGCCGCAGCTAATGCCTTCGATATGTCGCTTTTCTTTGAAGGCATTGATGAGCGCCATGGATCGACAGCTGCAATCCATTGTCGGCGGGGGATTTGCGATAAACTCGCTAGAACCAGTAGAGGCGCTTATCAGGCCATTGAGGAAATGGCGGGGGCGCGCCTTATCCAGTTTGGGCAGCAATGGGATGCATCGGAGAATGCGTGGCAGAGAATTGCTGCTTTGAACGCATTGTTGGATGACGCAATGGCTCGCGACATCGATCAACCAGCGGCAGTTGATAACCTATACGACCTTAATGTTCGACGACAGGCCGCATGGGATAAATTTGGACTCACCGGCTCTGCTGAGAGTGCTGCCGATGTCTTATCACATGAGAAGGCTCATCCACTATCCCGCACGCACCGAGGCGAGCTGCTAAGCGACGCGCGACGGGCTCTGGTAGAGGTGTCGTTCGGACGCAGCGATTGCTTGACGGTCGCATGTCAGCAGGCGCGTCAGCGTTTGAGCCATACAGGACGTGCGCCGACAAAACGAGTAGTTTCTACTCCGCTGCTACTAAAGGGACTGGAGTTCGATCACGTGCTGATTCCCGATGCGACCCATTTTTCAAATGAGCGATTCGCCTGCGCGAAACTCTTCTATGTGGCGATTTCAAGGGCGAGATATACGTTATCGATATCGTCCTCTAGCCCGATTCTTCAGTTTCCCAAACCGATCTTGTAAGGTTTGACGATGTCTGCTTATGGCGATCAGTCCACTGGCCCCTGATCGCTTCCGGCCAAAAGCCGCCGGTCACAAGCGACCGTTGTCGACCCAAAGCTTACGGTGGGATAGGTCAGAAACAACCAGAGCGGATGTTAACCTCATGACCATGCGCCTACCAGCGCTCGGCGAATGCACTTGCACTGCCTTTGAGCGCATTACTAACAAGCAACAACGATAGATTTCTGATACACATTCACATTATTTCCGCTTCTTGCATTATGAAATGAGCAAGTTATTACGAAACCAGCTTCGAGAAAAGCTCTTTCACTACCGTTGTTTCCGACACGGATTGTACATTGCAAAATTCTTGAGCCTTGCTTTATGGCTACATCAGTGACTTGTTGGATTAGCTCGCGGCCGTGACCTTGTCTCTCATGCTGTTCATGCACTGTTAAATGGCAAATTTCAGATTGATACCACTGGATCTTTTTTAACTCAACGCAAGCGACTACTGCGCCGTTGATTTTTCGAAATAGATAGTTGCCCGCAGACTCAAGGATCATAGCTTCGGTGTAATTTTGGGTGAGTTGATTTCTACGGTTAAGCAACTCTGCAATTTGTCGGGCTTCTGAATTTTGCATGGTTTTTTTGCCAGCCAACGATTAAGCTAAAGAGCCGCGGAATGCGGCCCCAGTGAGCGAAGCGAACGGTTTGAGCGCATGGTTAGGTTTATTAGACACTGCCTGCTCTTCTTGCTGGTAATTGATTATGCTTCATGTGAAAGCCATTGGGGCTGCTGCGTGCATAAATTGAAGCGAATTTTATGCCCCATGATAGATCTCTATAAAAATATAGGCGGCCGACGTTACCGTAAAGGCCAAGACTCAGTAGTGTTTCTAAATGAGTCTCAATTATTCTGTCTAGATTATCTGGAGTGTATACAGCGACAAAAGACGGAACTAAATTTTCGCCGTCAACTAAAAATGTTGATTGCGCGTACGTAATGCTTTGCCACGCCATGCGCGTGAACTTAGACGTGGCGCCGTGAACTGTGTCAGACCATTTGCATTCAACGCCAAACCACTCATTAGTGAAGCCCGCTTCTTGCAGATGAGACCTCGCCTTAAGCATGAGGTCTATCCGAACATTTTTCTTATATATCGGATGGTACCCCGTTACTTCTCGGCGAATTTCAAAGTCATGCCCGATATTTTTTATTAGCCGATCTATAAGCGCTGCTTCCGACATGATAAATAAACTCGGCTATGACTATTAATTGACATGCCATGTCCGTTTCTTGTCGCGATAGCATGTCGTACAACGTTCCTTGTCGCCCTGCATATCCTTGTCTAGCTTCTAGCTGGTCATTGCTCAGAGAGAAGGCGATATGGATGACGGCAAGCCCTGCTGCCCTCTAGAGTCGAGAGCAGCATCCGTGACACTACTCATTTGCCATCACAGTGTCCACCGTCCACTTTTGGCTGATTGCGCTGGTCGCGAGAGGCAGAAAACGGTCATGAGCGATTCAGCGACAACGTCTACAGAATCATCCGTGTCAGTGCCATCACGGAGCAGTCACCCGCGACCTCAGGGCTGCTTGCGGAAGAACAAGGTGATCTGACCGACCTCCACACCGAACTTGGTCATGAGCGAGCGATTTATCATGGTGTTCTTGTCCAGCAGGTACATCCAGTCGTCTAGATGAACCTCGTACTCTTTGCCATCCACCGGAAGGTTCAGCACATATTTCCAGCGCAGTGCGTTGCCTGCCACCTCGCCAAGCGCCTCGCCCACCACGTCGCCAGCGGTTCCGCGCCATTGGCCAAGGCCAGCAGGGGTTAGCGTCCACACCCGTTTTTGCGTAGTACCGTCGCTGTAGGTAAACGACTCGTCGAGTATCAGCCTGCGGCCTTCGGAGTGGCCATTGATGACAACATGAAAGCGCTTCGTGACCTCGCCTGAGCGCTTTTGAAACATACCCCACGCCTCGACCCGGCCCTCGAAGAATTCGCGCAACTCAAGCGTCGGCTTCTCCTGGCTGTAGGTCTGGACATCCACCTGGCTGCAACTCGCAAGGCCAATGCATAGAAGCAGTATCCATCTCTTGAGCATGCGCATTTCCTCAACGGTCTCAGGGCTTAAGTAGCCCTGCTGACTAAAGCTTGGTCGGATCTGCCGGACGCCAGATCAGTTTGCTAATGTCATACCCCTGTTGCTGAGCAATCTTCAGAAGCTGTTCGCGGTTGACGCCGCTAATTTCAGAGGCCCGTGAAAGCACCCAGAGATATTCCCGGTTCGGGTGGCCGACCAGCGCGAATTGGTAGGCGGGATCGTGGTAAAGCACCCAATACTCGCCCTTGGTTATTCCAGGTGCAATGCGGCTGAACCAGTTATCAAATTGCACCCAGAGCTTGTCTGTCTTGCCTGGCTGCTGCGATTCGGCAATTCCGCGTACCTCCTTCCATTCGCCATCCTGTTCCCTGCAACGATTGGTGACGTCAATGCGGCCATCATCACGCAGACCGTAATGCGCTTCTGACTGCTGGCAATTGCGCTGGAAGAACATAGGCAACCTGGCCTGCTCGTACCAGGTGCCCTGGTATTTTTGCAGGTCGACTTGCATGGTGGAGGGAGGGGGTTCTTGGCGCGAGCCAGCGCACCCAGCGAGAGCCACACCCAGACAGGAAAGCAGAACTATCTTGCGTATCGACATGGAGACCTCCAGGTTGTCAGGAGAAACGCACATGTCATTGGAGGTAGGCGAGAATGAAAAGTGCTATCGATTTAAAGTCAGTAAGATTGTCCGCTCACCGTACGCTGGCGTCGGCATTCAACGACCTCTTACTTGGCCATTACCGTCCACAACTGATCAACCTTCGTCGTATAGCTCTGACTCATCAGCTCTCGACGCATTGCCCAACTCGGCGCCACTGGCACACTTGCGACCCGTAGCACTCCCTTTCCCCAGCGGCCATTAATTTCATCTAGTACGCTCATGACCTTATCCGCCATCACAGGCTGGGAATGCGCAAACAGGTCATCAGTGAATTCGCCGGGCTGTCGCAAATCCATCAGCAGAACCTCTGCCTTGCTGTACTTGAAGCCCGGTCGAAACAGCCGATTGACTGCTTCGGTGGCCGCCTTTGTCATCAGGCGCACATCGTTGGTCGGGTAGGGCAATTCCACCAGCGCGCCGTTCGAATATTTCGCCTCTTCAGGGTTGAACATGCCGGTGCGAATGCTCACGCGGATTTTTTTGCACAGGGAGTTTTGCGCGCGGAGTTTTTCCGCCGCACGCTGGGTGTAGGTCGCGACGGCTTCCTTGATCGGCTCGATCTGCGTGAGTCGGGTGCCGAACATTCGGCTGCAGCAGATTTCCTGCTTCGGCGGGTCAGCTTCTCCCAGTTCGAGGCATGACGTGCCGGCGAGCTCGCGCGCGGTCTTTTCGATCACCACGCTGAATTTCTGTCGAAGCATCCACGGGTCGGCTTTCGCCAAGTCCATGGCTGTCTTGATGCCCATAACTTCAAGGTGAGCCTTCATGCGTTTGCCAATGCCCCAGACTTCGCCGACATCGGTATTGCGCAGTGTCCAGTCACGTTTGAACGGATCGCACAGATCCACCACGCCGCCGGTGATGTCCAGCAGCCTTTTGGCGGTATGGTTAGCGAGCTTCGCCAGCGTCTTGGTGGGGGCGATGCCTACACCGACAGGAATGCCTGTGCGTTTGAGAAGTGCAGAGCGCATCTGTCGACCAAACGCAGACAGATCTCCAGGGACGCCAGTGAGATCGGCAAACGCCTCATCAATGCTGTAGACCTCTAGCGCTGGCACCATCGACTCGATGATCGTCATGACGCGTTCGCTCATGTCGCCGTACAGCGCGTAATTACTGCTGAAGGCCACGATTCCATGCCGGCGTAGATGGTCTTTGATCTGGAAGTACGGCTGGCCCATTTTCACAAAAGGCTTGGCGTCATAGCTGCGCGCGATCACACAGCCGTCGTTATTGGACAGCACCACGATTGGCGTCTTCGCCAAGTCGGGCCTGAAGACGCGCTCGCAGCTCGCGTAGAAGCTGTTGCAGTCAATCAGTGCAAAGACTGGCTCACGTGTTGTCATGATCGCGAACGCTGTATTTCACCACACCCCAGATCACGAGCTCATCGCCCTCCATTACATGCCTTGCCGGATATTTTGGGTTCTCGGATAAAAGCATCACGGCGTTCTCACGCAGAAGCAGGCGCTTGCAGAATGGCTCCGAGTTCAGCGCCGCGATGACTATGTCGCCGCTGACTGCGTCGATGCTCCGATCAACAACCACCAGATCCCCCGAGTAGATCCCGGCGCCCTGCATGCTGTCTCCATCAATTCTCACCAGGTACACGTGCGGCGCGCGGATATCGAACAGTTCATCGAGGGAAATGTGCTTTTCAATGTGATCAGCCGCAGGGGAGGGGAAGCCCGCCGGCACCCTGGAAGAATAGAGGGGCAGCTTCCTACCGCCAGACGCGAGTGGGCCGAGAATGGTGACGCTCATGATGCAAGCCTTGCAGGTTAACTGTACATGCATACAGTTAACGATTTGATTCGTTTGCGGTCAATCTCATAGGTACGACAATTCGACGGGTGACACCATGTGCGGACGCTACTCGATCTACGAATCAATGGATCACTATCTCAAGGAGCTCGCGCCAAAGCAGATGGTGATCAATGGCTATGACCTTTGGCCCGTTGAGCGGTACAACGTCGCGCCGTCGACGCGGGTGGAGATCATCCGACCGGTGGAAGAGGGCTTGAGTGTCGATAAGGTTAAATGGGGATGGGCGCCGTTCTGGGCGAAGGGAAAGCGTCCTGACCCAATAAACGCAAGGGTCGAGACCGTAATGGCCGGGAAATTTTTCAATCAGCTCTGGCCAAATGGTCGCGTACTCGCGCCGGCGAACGGTTGGTTTGAATGGGTTAAAGACCCTGATGATGTAAAGAAAAAGCAGCCCTATTTCATCACCTTGAAAGAGCAGATTCCGATGTTCTTTGCCGGCTTGGCTGAAGTGCACGACGGCTTCGAACCGGGTGATCGAGACGGCTTCGTCATCATCACCGCCGCGAGCGATAAGGGTATGGTCGACATCCATGATCGCAAACCGCTTGTTCTGGCACCTGAGCACGCTCGCGAATGGATTGATCCTGAAACTTCACTCGAACGAGCGAAGGAAATCGCGATGGAACACTGCAGGCCTGTTACTGATTTTCACTGGTACAAGGTTGGCAAGGATGTCGGCAGCGTTCGTAACCAAGGCCCGCAGTTAATTCAGCCCCTCTCACTGGTCGAAGACTTAGATGACTGATTTCAGCCGCAGCCTGAGAGCCGGCGTATCGACAGCTGCACGCCAGCGAACTTGAAGTGTTGGGACGATGAGGGGGAGTAAGGTTTTTCCATGCGCGGCCATTTGACTGTAAAACCAGCCCGGATTAGTCATGGAACTCCTGTCGTCTATTCCTACTTTACGGCTTCAATCGTTGATTGTCCGACCTCGATCCAAGACGTATTTCACCACCATCGGGCGTGGTGAACTGCCTGAAGTTGGAACGACCCCCAGTGCCCGGAAGTCTACCTGTAACAGCTTATTGGTAAGGTACAGAGCAATGGATAAGACAATCACCGTCGATCAACTGGCTACCACCGACCTAAGATCAATCAACGAGATATGGCTCGGCGAGACTCATACCCAGCTATGCCTATGGCGGGGCGAACAAGTCTTCACCCACGAGATGATGAGCGAGGGCACCCACGATCAGAATGTCCGACGCCTGTGCTTGCAGTTGGTCAACCCTGACGATCAAGCCACAGTTGCCAGCGTTGAGGCGATCGTGCGCGAACAGCTAAAAAGGATGGGGAAGGAGGGCGAGTTTTATCCGGCTGAGGAGGCGGATACTCATCAATAAGAAAAGGAGCATCGGCCATTTACAGGGAATCAATCCAAGACCTATTGTCGCTTGGAAACCGATATTTATATCGGTTGCCCGGGTGAGATACCTCAGGCGCAACTACCTGTAAGTGTGAGCCATGATTTATGGTGTAACCTTCTAGTATCACTCCCATCGAGAATTGTAATGTCAAAACTTGCCGAATTCCGCCAACTTGAAAAACACCTAGCTGAACAACTCCAAGCGCTCGAAAACCTCAAGGGTGATGCGGGCCTGAAGCGAGAAATTGAGTTCGAAACTAAGCTGCGCGATTTGCTCGCAAAATATGGCTACAGCCTGAAGGACGTGATCAACCTGCTTGATCCGCAAAATGGTCGTCGCGCTCCAGCTGTCGAGTCCAAAGCCGGCAGCCGCAACCTCGCCAATTGAAGGTTTATAAAAATCCTGAAACGGGCGAAGTCGTAGAGACCAAGGGCGGTAATCACAAAACGCTAAAGGAGTGGAAAACAAAGCACGGCGCTGCGACTGTTGAGTCTTGGCTGAGCAAATAATCACCTTCTGCAACGAGGCCCTTATGCGGCCTTCTTGCTCACAATTTTACTATGCGTGATCAGCTATAACGCTCGTTGACGAGTAATATCAGCAGTCTGATGGTCAGACAGTACATTCATATGGTTGACTTAAATCTT
>Ga0308159_1002479_pt1 | contig 21228 bp, 21 predicted proteins | sample PhyCR1_FD_201040 | JGI IMG/M metagenome (GOLD analysis project Ga0308159, IMG submission 201040) | Phyllosphere microbial communities from UC Gill Tract Community Farm, Albany, California, United States - DLSLC.R1 | ecosystem: Host-associated > Plants > Phyllosphere > Unclassified | place: USA... | reverse complement strand
GGTCTTCATCCCCGCCCAGCTGGCCGCTTTCCCGTACTTTCCGGACAAGGACTGGAAGCCCGCGAAGAAGGGCTTCAACACCGGCGTAGACATGTCCGCCGGCGCCATGCCGGCCGACGCCAAGGTCCGCGAAGGGGCGCAAAAGGCGACCCGGGGCGCGCTGATCGCCTGGGATCCGGTGGCGCAGAAGGAACGCTGGCGCGTGACCTTCCCCAGCGCCAACAACGGCGGCCTGCTGGCGACCGGCGGCGGGCTCGTCTTCCAGGGCAACATGAAAAGCGAAATGGCGGCTTATGCCACCGATACCGGCGCGCTACTGTGGTCTTATCCGGTCCAGACCGGGGTGGTCGCGCCGCCGGTGACGTACCGGATCGGCGGCACGCAATATGTCGCGGTGGTGGCCGGCTGGGGCGGGATCTGGGCGCTGGCGCCGGGCATCCTCTCGCAATCGGGCGGCCCGGTGCACAATGTCAGCCGCCTGCTGGTGTTCAAGCTCGGCGGCACCGCGAAACTGCCCGCGCCGACCGCGATCGAGCAGCCACCCCTCGATCCGCCGCCCTTTACCGGCACGCCGGACCAGCTGGCGGCGGGAGCCTATCGCTATGGCCGCTACTGCGGGACCTGCCACGGCGACGCGGCGGTCGGCGGCGGGCTGCTGCCCGACCTGCGCCGATCCGCCATCGCCGCCGACAAGGCCGCCTTCCAGACGGTCGTTCACGACGGCGTGCTCAAGACGAACGGCATGGTCGGCTGGGCCGATGTGATGAGCCCGGACGAGATCGAGGCGATCCGCCAGTACGTCCTCCACCGCGCCAACGAGGACAAGGCCCTCGACGCCGCAGCCGGCAAGGCGGGAGCCAGATGAGCATCGACGTCGCCGCGCTGGCCGCGATCGATGTTCACGTCCACGCCGAAGTCTCGTGCCACGATCCCGAGGACCCGGTCATGGCGCAGTTCTTCGATGCGGCGTCCGCCTACTTCAAGGCCCCGCGCGAACGCCCCAAGATGCCCGAGATCGCGGCCCTGTACCGCGCGCAGAACATCGCCTTCTGCCTCTTCACGGTCGACGCGGAGAGCGGCATGGGCACGAAGCGGGTGTCGAACTACGAGGTGGCCGAATTCGCCGCCGCCCACGCCGACATCTGCCTGCCCTTCGCCTCCATCGACCCGCGCAAGGGCAGGCTGGGCGCGCGCGAAGCCCGCGACCTGATCGAGAACCACGGCGTGCGCGGCTTCAAGTTCCACCACATCGCGCAGGACTGCCACCCCGCCGACCGCGTGGGCTACCCGATCTACGAGGAGATTGCCGCGCATGGCCTGCCGGCGATCTTCCATACCGGGCATTCGGGGATGGGCACCGGCATGCGCGGCGGCGGCGGGCTCAGGCTCAAGTACGGCCGGCCGATGCTGGTGGACGACGTCGCGGTCGACTTTCCCGACATGAAGATCATCCTTGCCCATCCCAGCTGGCCCTGGGTGGACGAAAGCCTGTCGATGGCGCTGCACAAGCAGAACGTCTTCATCGACCTTTCCGGCTGGAGCCCGCGCTACTTTCCGCCGCAGATCATCCGCTACGCCAACGGGCAACTGGCCGACAAGATGATGTTCGGCTCGGATTTCCCGCTGATCCGCCCCGACAAATGGATCGCCGCGGCGCGCGAGGTGGGCTTCAGCGACGAAGTCCTCCCCCGCATCATGAAGGGCAACGCCGCGCGCGTGCTGGGGCTGGCGTGATGGGCGCCGGAATGGATTTCACGGGCCGCCATGTCGTCATCACCGGAGCGTCCAGCGGCATCGGCCGGGCCACGGCAGAGCGGATCGCGGCGCTGGGCGGGCGCGTCACCCTGCTGGCGAGGCGGGCAGACCGCCTGGCCGAACTCGCCGCGAACCTGGGTGAGATTGCCCGGTGGCATGCGGTGGACGTGGCCGACGCCGCCGCGCTCACGGCCGCGCTGGACGCGGCGGCGCAGCAGGGCGGGGCGATTGACGGCCTGTTCCTCAACGCCGGGACAGGCGGCACTTTCGCGCCGGTCGAGGACTATGCCGAGGCGGATTTCGCGGAGGTCCTCGCGGTCAACCTCACCGCGCCGTTCCGGGCGGTGGCGCAGGTCCTGCCCGCGATGAAGGCGCGGCGGCGCGGGGCGATCCTGGTGACGGGCAGCCTGGCGAGCCAGCGGGGCATGGCCAACAACGTCGCCTACGTGGCGTCCAAGCACGCGGTACTGGGACTGGCCCGCGCGGTGGCGCTGGAGGCGGCGCCATTCGGGGTGCGCTGTAACTGCGTCATCCCCGGCTTCATCGAGACCGAGATGTTCGCGGCGCTGCCCGAGGCAGCCCTGCGGCAACTGGCGCAAAGGGTCCCGCAGGGCCGCACCGGCAGCGCCGACGAACTCGCCGCCGTCGCCGCCTTTCTGCTTTCGGACGCGGCCTCGCATGTTACGGGGCAGAGCATCGCGGTGGACGGCGGGGTGCTGGGCACGCTGGCGGTGTGAGATGTCGGCCACGCCCCAACCGCGTCACCCCGGACTTGATCCGGGACCGTGGGCAATTCTTGAGGCGATAGCTCGCGCCGGGCCACTGCTGCGCTGCGTCCAGACGCAAGGTGGGTGAAGCCTTGCCCAAGGTCCCGGATCAAGTCCGGGATGACGCGGTTCGGGGGCGTGGATGAACGCCGCTCTCTCAATCGTCGAAGAAGTTCAGCTCCAGCAGCACCTCGTCGGGATCGTGCACGAAGATCTGGCGCAGGCCGATCGAATGGAGCACGTTGCTTTCATACCGCAGCCCGCGATCTTCCAGCCGGTCGCGGATTTCCTCGAAGCCCTCGCAGCGCAGGGCGATGTGGTGCAGGGCGCCGGTCGGGCCGGCGCGCATGTCGCGGTCCATGGCGCGCGGCGCCTGCCGGCTGTTGAGGTGGAGGATCGGCCGCTCCTCGTCGTCATAGATCCACCGGACCGTGTCGCGGGTCAGCGGCGGCGGCGGGGCGCAGCTTTCGAGCGACAGGACCTCGCGGTAGAAAGCCTCGCTGCGGTCGAGGTCGGCGACCACCACGTTGAAGTGGTCGAGCGCCACGACGCGGGCGCGGACCCGCGTTTCGAAGGCCATGAAAGGGCTGTTCATGCCGCTTCCTCCTGTTTTGCGGAGCCGCCGGGGACGCCGTGCGCAACGCGGCGGTCGTAGTCGGGATCGTCCTCGGGGCGGGCCAGGGCGGCCATCACGCGGCCGTGGATGTCCTCCAGCGTGCCCCGGAACTCGGCATAGGGCAGGACATAGAGCCGGTTGGCGCGCACCGCGTCGAGCACGTGGCCGGCCAGGGTTTCGGGCTCCATGCCCACCTCGATCACTTTCTTGAGGTGGCCGAACATCTCCGGCCCGGCCTGGTAGTAGCCGGTATCGGCAAGGTGCGCGGGGCGCGTCAGCAGGGCTTCGTGGATATTGGTGTTCACCGCGCCGGGGCACAGCAGCGAAACGCCGATGCCGGTCCCCTCGAGGTCGAGCGCCAGCGTCTCGGTCAATCCGCGCACCGCCATCTTGGTCGTGCAGTAGATGCCCGTGCCCTTGAGCGCGACGAAGGCCGACATCGAGGCGGTGTTGACGATGTGGCCGCCGCCCCCGCGCTCGATCATCCGCGGCAGGAACGTGCGGATACCGTTGATCACGCCGCGCAGGTTGACGTCGATCTGCCAGTCCCAGTCGTCGAACGTGGCGTCCTGGATCGCGCCGAAGTGAGAGACGCCGGCGGTGTTGAACAGAAGCTCGACCGGGCCGAGGCGCTCCTCCACCGCGTCGGCGGCGCGGCGGTAGGCATCGCGGTCGGTGATGTCGAGAGGGACGGCCATCACCTGCGCGCCGGTGCCTTCGAAAAAGGCCATGGCTTCGTCGAGATGGTCCTGCCGGATGTCGGCGATGGCGACCTTGCAGCCGGCCTTCGCGAAGACCTTTGCCTGGCCGAGCGCCACGCCCGATCCGCCGCCGGTGATGAACGCCGTGCGTCCTGCCACTTCTGTCATTTTTCTCTCTCCCTTGCTTAGCGATCTTTCGTTCAGGCGTAGGCGTGGTTCTCCAGTCCGAGCAGGTCGCGCGTTTCGCCGGCGCTGGATACTTCGGCGCCGAGGCGTTCGATCAGTTCGACCGCCCATCGCACGTGCGCGGCGTTGTCCGGCGCGATGACCCCCTTGCGCAGGAAGATCGTGTCCTCGAAACCGACCCGCACATGGCCTCCGAGCAACACCGACTGCGCCGCCATGGGATAGGAGTGGCGGCTGACGCCAAAGCCGGTGAAGGCGGCGCCGCGCGGGATCTGGTTCACCGAATAGAGCATCGCCTCGGGCGTGGCGGGCAGGCCGTACTTGGTGCCCAGCACGAAGGAGTAAGGCGCGTTCTTCGGCAATGCGCCCTTGGCCATGAGGTCGTCGGCGAAGACGAAGTCACCCGCCTCGAAGCACTCGACCTCGGGCAGCACCCCGGCCTCCTGGATCATGTGGCCCATGCGGGTGATCATCGGATCGAGATTGATCGCGACGCCGCCCCACAGCTGCATGGTGCAGATGTCCAGCGTGCACATGTCGGGTTTCAGCTCGAGGATATGTTCCAGCCGGCGTTCGGCGGTGAACATCAGCGTGCCCTCGCCGCAGACCGAGGGGTCATCCTCGCTCTGCATCCAGGTGCAGCCCGGCCCGGTGGTGACGTTGAGAATGACCTCGCTGTTCTTCTCGCGAATCAGGCCGACCACCTCGCGGTAGTCCTCCAGCGCCTGGGAAGGGGCGCCGGTCTCGCCGTCGCGCACGTGGACGTGGATGATGGAGGCTCCCGCCTCGGCCGCCGCCAGTGCCTCGTTCGCGACGTGATCGGGGCGAAACGGGAAGTTGGGATGGCTCGGCATGGGCGAACTACCCGTCACCGCACAAGTAATGTAGATTTTCTGCGCCAAGCTTGCTCTCCTCGCCTTGTCTGCCTTGTCGTTATGGGCGAGATCGCAAATTCGAAATGGTCGGAACAGGCCAGCACATATCCTATCACGTCAGGTAACTGGTTCAGGGCGTGACCGGAGGAGGGGATGATCCATGTCGCATCGCGAGGAGCTATCGCGATTTCTCAAGTCGGCGCGCGGGCGGCTGATGCCGGGCGAAGTCGGGTTGCCCCCCGGCGAGCGGCGGCGCGCCAAGGGCCTGCGGCGCGAGGAAGTGGCCGCGCTCGCGGGGATGAGCGTCACCTGGTACACCTGGTTCGAGCAGGGCCGCGAAATCCAGCTCTCCGCCCCGATGATCGAGCGGCTGGGGCGCACCCTGCGGCTTTCGGATGCGGAGCGGGAATACCTGTTCGCGCTGGCGCAGCACCGCCCCCCGCCGCTGGTTTCGCGGCTGGACGAAGTGATCCGCCCCGGCACGCAGCACCTGCTGGACAGCCTTTCGATCCCCGCGCTGGTGATCGTCGAGGACTGGACGGTGGTGGGCTGGAACGGCCTGGTCTCGGCCGCCTTCCGCGATTACGGGCAATTGCCCCGGGGGAAACGCAACCTGTTCAAGATCCTCATGCTGAACGAGCGCTACCAGGCCGATCCCGAATTCTACCGCGAGATGGGCCAGCGCCTGACCGCCCGGTTCAAGTGGGACTACAGCCAGACCGCGCAGCCCGAAATCTTCGACGAGATGATCGAGGAGATGACCGAACGCTCGGCCCTGTTTCGCGAAAACTGGGCCCGCAGCGAAATTCGCGCCCATTTCGAGGGGATCAACTCCAGCTTCTTCCCCGGCATCGGCGAAATCTGGTTCCGCCACACCTCCTATGCCATCGAGGAAGTGCCCAGCCAGCGGCTGATCGTCTTCGCCCCGAACGAGGAGCGCGACGCGATGCTGCTGGACCGGCTGCTCGAACGCCTGCGCGGGCTCAGGACGGAGCCCGGCTCTCCTCGCGATCCGGTCGCAGGGTGATGCGCGCGCCGGCGGCGGCGGGCAGGCGGGCGAACAGCGGAACGGCGGCCAGCCCCAGCAGCGCCAGCACCAGCAGGGCGAGGCGATAGGGGCCGGCCTCGCTCCCCAGCCGGTCGGCGAGCGGCAGGTTGAGGCACAGCGCCCCCAGCGAGATGCCTGCCGCTGCCGACAGGGCGTTGCCGATGCTGCTCAGCACGATGGCGCCGGGCAGCTCCTCCTGCGCCACGTCGGCGAAGGCCAGCGAGACCATGCCGGTGAACGGCACGGAACGCGCCATGCCGACGACGAACATGACGCCCGCCATCGCCCACAGCGGCATCTGCGCGGTGAAGCCGGCGATGGCGGCGACCGACAGCATCATCATCGCCGTGCCCGCCGCCAGCGCCATGCGAAAGCCGGCGGCGCGGATCACGCGCGCGACCACGGGCTTGAGCCCCAGGTCGCCCAGGTTGTTAGCCAACAGCAGCACGCCGGCCATGCCCGGCGAGAGCCCGAAGGCGAGCTGGAAGTAGAGCGGCAGCACCAGCGCCTGCCCCATGAAGGGGATGCGCATGAGCATCCCGGCGCCGAACGCGACCTGGCGGAAGGTCCGGTGGCGCAGCGCGGAAAGCGGCACGAACCCGTCCGGCCGCGCCCGCAGGTAGCGGAAGGCGGCAACGGCGATCGCGGTCCCCCCGGCGATCATCACCGCAGGCGTCAGCGGCGCGCCGGGATGGGCGCCCAGCCGATCGAACCCGTAGATCAGCAGCGACAGGGCGGCGGCGATCAGCGCGAAGCCGAGGGGGTCGAAGCGGGCCGGCTGCGGCGGGATGCGGGGGATCAGCCGGTGCGCCAGCAGAGCGCCCAGGGCGGTCAGCGGCAGATTGATCAGGAAGATCGACTGCCAGCCCAGCGTCTGGGTCAGGAACCCGCCCAGCGGCGGTCCGATGACCGGCGCGATCAGCGCCGGGGTGGTGCTGATCGCCAGCATCTCGACCAGCCGGTGCCGGGGCGTCACTCGCAGCAGCACCAGATTGCCCACCGGCGTCATCAGGCTGGAGCATAACGCCTGCAGCGCCCGCGCCGCGACGAACACGGCAAGGCTGGCGCTCAGCGAGCATAGCAGCGAGGCGATGCCGAAGCCGAGGACCGAGACGGTCAGCACCCGGCGCGGGCCGATGCGCTGCGCCGCCCAGCTGCTGAGCGGCAGGAACGCGGTCGACACCAGCAGGTAGGCGGTGATGCCGATGCCCAGCTCGCTCGGCGCCACGCCGAAATCGCGCGCCATGTCGGGCAGGGCGGTGGCGATCACCGTCGCCTCGAGGATGGAGAGGAACATCACGAAGGCCACCATCAGCGCCACCGGGCGCGGATCGGCCTGCTCCAGCGAGGGCACGTCCCGCGCGGGCAAGGCGCCGGGCGGGACGCCGGGGCTCATCGGTCTTTTTCGAAGTAGGCGATGGCGCGGAACTCGTAGCTTTCGCGCACATGCGCGTCGGGCCGGCTGGTATCGTGGAAGGCGGTGTGCGGCGCGCGCCAGGCGCGCTGGTGGTCGCTGTCGTGGAACTTGATGAAGATCACCTCGTCCGCCGTCATGTCGGGGAAATACCACCAGCGGTGGCCGGGACTGTGCCGGAAGATGGTGGCGGCGACCATGTCCTCCTCGCCCTCGATCGGGGCGTAGAGGGCATCGCCTTCGGGGATCTCGTCGACGTCGACCTTGACGTTGGCGACGCTGTCCTCGTCGCCCACCGAAGGCCCTTCGCACAGCGCCAGCGGCCAGTCCTGCGGCGGCGGAGAGAATGTGCGCCACAGGCTGAAGGCGATGAAGCGATCGTACCCGGGACCGTCCGGGCGGCCCTTGTCGTAGAGCGCGGCGGCGATCCGGTGCGCGGACTTCGAGTTGAAATCGACGTGGGCCTCGGCCGCCGGGGGCTGGTAGGCATCCCCGGCGATCACCGGAGAGCGCAGCTGGCCGCCCATGCAGAAGACATAGTCGCAGCCCGTCAGCGCCCTGGCGACGTCCGCCACTTCCTGCGGATAGGCGGCAAGCTGGGCCGGGTCGGTGAAGTCGCGCACGGCGGTTTCGTGGGGCGCGATGCAGAAGCCGTGGTCGTCCAGCGTGAAGGGCGCGCCGGCCAGCCGGGCGTTGCGGATCGTCACCGGATAGGGCTTGTAGACGCCGGTGTTGAACTCCTTGCCCGGCGCCCAGAACCGCCGGTTGATGCGCGAGGTGGGCAGCAGGTAATCGATGGTCGTCTGGATCGCCTCGCCGGGGCGGCTGCTCGTTGCGGTGTCGGTCATGTCTGCTCTCTCCCATGAGGCGCGCCCGGCTTTGCGCCGGTGCGAAAATGTCTCGGTCGTCAGCGGATGAAGCGGTTCCTCACCTCGTCGGGGACGCGGGCCGCGCGCAGGCCGCCGGGCTTGTCCGGCGCGGCCACGGTCCACACCCGCTTTTCGGAACCCTGCACGCAGGTGTGCTCGCCCAGCCGGATGCGGTGGGCGATGGTGAAGCTGCTGTTGCCGAATTCGGGCGCATCAGCCTCGATCGTCACCACGTCGCCGTAGCTGGCCGGAAACCCGAAGCTGGCGGCAAGGTCCACCAGAGGAAACCCCACCACCCCCAGCATCTCCAGCATGTCGCGCTTGCGCGGCAGGCCGGCGGCTTCGAACAGCAGGATGGTGCTTTCCGCGAACATGTCGATGAAACGGGGAGCGAAGACGATCCCGGCCGGATCGCACTGGCCCCATTCGATGCGGTGTTCCCGCGTGAGGAAGGCGGCCATCGTTCAGGCCAGGATGTTCTTGCCCTGCCGCGTGGTCTTTTCCGCCATCTCGTCGGCGGCGGGCGGCGCGGGGATCAGCAGGCCGCGCTGGACGGCGGGACGCTCGCCGATCGCGGCGAACCAGCGCTGGAGATGCGGCAGCCCCTCCATGTCGATGCAGGCCCAGTCATGGCCGCGCACCCAGGGGAAACAGGCGATGTCGGCGATCGAATAGTCCCCGGCCAGGTACTCGCCCTGAGCCAGCCTGGCGTCCATCACCTCGAACAGGCGGCGGCTTTCGCGCGTGTAGCGGTCGATCACGGCGGGCAGTTTCTCGTCGAAGTAGCGGTTGAACACCGTGGCCTGCCCCATCATCGGCCCCAGGCCCGACATCTGCCACATCACCCACTGGATCACCCGGCTGCGCCCGGCGACGTCGGCCGGCAGGAAGCGGCCGAACTTCTCGGCGAGGTAGACCAGGATCGCCCCCGATTCGAAAACCGCGAAACCGCCGTTTTGAGCCTCGACGTCATGGTCGATCAGGGTCGGGATACGTCCGTTGGGGTTGAGCCGCAGGTACCAGTCCTCCTTCTGCTCACGCAGGGTCAGCGAGATCGGCCGCAGCGTGTAGGGCACGCCGATCTCCTCGAGCATGATCGTGGTCTTCCAGCCGTTGGGTGTTTCCGAAGTCAGCAATTCCAGCACGCCGTTCTCCCCCTTCGTCCACGCGATTCGCCGCGCCTTGTCCGGGCAAAGAGAGCAGAGCTGCCAGATCGGGTCCAGAATAGCGCAAACAGTATCAGTGGCAGTGACAGGTTGTTTCGCACCTCATACCGGCCGCTATCCTCGTCGAACCACCCAGCCCTCCCGCCCCGTCGCCCCCGCGAAGGCGGGGGTCCCGCTTCCCTTCCGGAGTGGTTTGGGAAAAAGCGGGGCCCCCGCCTTCGCGGGGGCGACGGAACGTGGGATCGCGAGCCCATCCGTTAGCGCGCCGGCCCATGCGCCCAAGTCTCAAACGGTTGGCCGTTCTAATAGTATTGGCGCTGGGCTTCCCCCCGTCTTCGCCGTCGCGCAGTCTGCCTCCCAGATCCGCAAGGACGAATGGAGAGGGACTGCCGATACATGTTGACGCTCTACAGCTTTGGCCCTGCGGCCAATTCGCTCAAGCCGTTGCTCGCGCTTTACGAAAAGGGGCTGGAGTTCACCCCGCGCTTCGTCGATCCCACGCGGTTCGAACATCATGAGGACTGGTTCAAGAAGATCAATCCGCGCGGCCAGGTGCCGGCGCTCGACCACGACGGACATGTCATCACCGAATCGACGGTGATCTGCGAATACCTGGAAGACGCCTTCCCCGACGCCCCGAAACTGCGCCCGGCCGATCCGGTGGTGGCCGCCGAAATGCGCGTATGGACCAAGTGGGTCGACGAGTATTTCTGCTGGTGCGTCTCCACGCTGGGCTGGGAACGCGGCATCGGCCCGATGGCCCGCGCGCTTTCGGACGAGGAGTTCGAGGCCAAGGTCGCCCGCATCCCCATCCCCGAGCAGCGCACCAAGTGGCGCACTGCCCGCGCGGGCTTCCCCAAGGACGTGCTGGAGGAGGAGATGCGCAAGATCCGCGTCTCGGTGGACCGCCTCGAAAAGCGCCTTTCCGAAAGCACCTGGCTGGCGGGCGAGGATTTCACCCTGGCCGACGTGTGCAACTTCGCGATCGCCAACGGCATGGAGAACGGGTTCTCCGACATCGTCAACCACGAGGCGACGCCGCGCCTGGTCGACTGGATCGACAGGATCAACGCCCGGCCCGCCTGCCAGGCGATGTTCGCCAATTCGAAAAGCGAATTCGGCGACCGTCGCCGCAAGATCACCGTCTGAACGGGGAGCGAGCCGTCATGGCCAGGGACAACCGCATCACTCTCTACGACCTGCAGCTGGCCTCCGGCTGCACGATCAGCCCCTTCGTCTGGCGCACCAAGTATGCGCTGGCGCACAAGGGGTTCGACGTCGACATCGTGCCCGGCGGGTTCACCGGCATCGCCGAGCGGACCGGAGGCCGCAGCGAGCGCGTGCCGGTGATCGTTGACGATGGCGAGTGGATACTCGATAGCTGGAAGATCGCCGAATACCTCGACGAACGTTACCCCGACCGGCCCATGCTGTTCGAGGGCCCGTCGATGAAGGGGCTGACGAAGTTCCTCGACGCATGGCTGTGGCGCACTGCGATCGGGCCGTGGTTCGGCTGCTACATCCTCGATTACCACGACCTTTCGTTGCCGCAGGACCACGCCTACGTTCGCCATTCGCGCGAGACGATGTTCCTCGGCGGGCGCAAGCTGGAAGAGGTGCAGGCCGGGCGCGAGGATCGCCTGCCGCTGGTGCCGCCCACCCTGGAGCCGCTGCGCAAGCTGCTGGCCGACATGCCGTGGCTTGGCGGCGACCAGCCCAACTTCGCCGACTATACCGCGCTCGCGGTGTTCCTGTGGACCGCCTCGGTCGCCACCACTCCGCCGCTGACCGAGGACGATCCGCTGCGCGGCTGGCTCGACCGGGGCTTCGACCTGTTCGGCGGGCTCGGTCGCCATCCGGCCATGCACAGCCTGTTCGGGCTGTGGCTGAGGCCCGGTGATCCCGAACCGTTCGAGCGCGGCGGCGCCGGGATCGAGGTGGCCCCGGTCAACCGTGGCACCGCTCCGCAACCCGAACTGGCCGACTGAAAGGGCGCAAGTCATGGCATGGAACGACGAGCCCCCGGGCGGGACCTTGCGGATGTACCACATACCGGGCTGTCCGTTTTCCGAGCGGGTGGAGCTGCTGCTCGACCTCAAGGGCCTGTCCGGCCTCATGGCCGACCACGAGATCGACATTTCGCTGGCCCGCCCCGAATGGCTGCTGCGCAAGACGCGGGGGACCACCGCGCTCCCGGCGCTGGAGCTGGAGAACGGCGAGACGCTGAAGGAAAGCATGGTCATCATGCGCTACTTCGAAGACCGCTTTCCCGAGGTGCCGGTGGCGCGAGCCGATCCCTTCGAGCATGCGGTGGAGGCGATGCTGTGCGCCACCGACGGCCAGTTCACCGGCGCGGGCTACCGGATGATCCTCAACCGCGACGCGGAAAAGCGCGAGGAGCACCGCGCCGAAGTCGATGCGCAATATACGCGGCTCGACGATTTCCTGCGCCACTATGCGCCGGATGGCGACTATCTGTTCGACCGCTTCGGCTGGGCCGAGGTCGCCTTCGCGCCGATGTTCAAGCGGCTGTGGTTCCTGGAATATTACGAGGACTACACGGTGCCGCAGAGCCTGACGCGGGTGCTGCGCTGGCGCGAGGCGTGCGTTTCCCATCCGGTGGCCCAGCGCCACCATGGCCACCGCGAACTGATGACGCTGTACTACGACTATGCGCAGGGCGGCGGCAACGGGCGGCTGCCCGAGGGGCGGCGCATATCGAGCTTCACGCTCGAACCCGGGTGGGACGCACGCCCGATGCCGCCGCGCGACAAGTGGGGGCGCCCCGCCACCGACGCCGAACTCGGGCTGATCGCGGCCTGACCATCAAGCACGAAAATTCCTCCAGCATGAGCAGGACCACGACATGAAGAGCTATCCGCAGAACTACATCGACGGGCGCTGGATCGACAGCCGGGGCGGCCGCAGACATGCGGTGGTCAACCCTGCCACCGAGGGCGTGGCGAGCGAGATCGTGATGGGCACCGCCGCCGATGTCGACCTTGCCGTCGAGGCCGCGCGCCGGGCCTTCGAGACGTTCTCGCAGACCGGCAAGGAACAGCGCATGGCCCTGATCGGCAAGGTGATCGAGGCCTACAAGGCGCGCATCCCCGACATTGCCGAGGCGATCGCCACCGAGATGGGATGCCCGATCTCCACCGCGTCCACCGCGCAGGCAGGGTCCGGCGTCGCCCATCTGGCGCAGGCGCTGGCCTCGCTGGAGCAGTTCGAATTCTCGGAAAAGATCGGCACGAACACGGTCGTGCGCGAGCCGATCGGGGTGGTCGCGCTGATCACGCCGTGGAACTGGCCGATGAACCAGATCGTCGCCAAGGTCGGCCCCTGCCTGGCCGCCGGCTGCACGATGATCCTCAAGCCGAGCGAGGAAGCGCCGTCCTCGGCGGCGATCTTCGCCGAAGTCATGGACGCGGCGGGCGTGCCGCCGGGCGTCTTCAACCTCGTGCAGGGCGACGGCGCCGAAGTGGGCACCGCGCTGGCCCGCCATCCCGGCATCGACATGATCAGCTTCACCGGGTCCACCCGCGCCGGGATCATGGTGGCCAAGAACGCCGCCGAGACGGTGAAGCGGGTGTCGCAGGAACTGGGCGGCAAATCACCGAACATCATCCTCGAAGGCACGCCTCTGGACGCGGCGTTGCCGGGCGGGGTGGGCGGCGTGCTGCTCAATTCCGGGCAGAGCTGCATCGCGCCCACGCGCATGCTGGTGCACCGCTCGCAGCATGCCGAGGCGGCGGAAAAGGTGGGCGAGATGTTCGCCGCCAAGCCCGTCGGCGACCCGCTGGCGGAAGGCCCGCACATCGGCCCGGTGGTGAACAAGGCGCAGTACGACAAGATCCAGGGCCTGATCCAGAAGGGCATCGACGAAGGCGCCACTCTCGTCACCGGCGGTCTCGGCCGTCCCGAGGGGCTGGCACAGGGCTATTACGTGCGCCCCACCGTGTTCGCCGACGTGACGCTCGACATGACGATCGCGCAGGAGGAGATCTTCGGCCCGGTCCTGGTGATCATGCCCTACGACGACGAGGCAGACGCGGTGCGCATCGCCAACGACACGCCATACGGCCTTGGCGCCTACATCGCCGGCGATCCGGCGCGTGCCGGTAAGCTGGTCGGCCGCCTGCGCGCCGGCGCGGTCTTCGTCAATGCGGGCGGGCTGGCCTTCGACATGCCGTTCGGCGGCTACAAGCAATCGGGCAACGGCCGCGAATTCGGCAAGTTCGGCATCGAGGAGTTCCTCGAGGTCAAGGCGGTGATCGGCCAGTACGAGCCGGCCGAGGCCTGAGCGGCAGGCCTGAGCGGCAGATCGGGCGGTCAGGTGAGGTCGGCGAGGGAAATCGCCTGGCCGCCCGCCGCCGCCCGGTTCGCCTCGCGGCGCAGACGCTCGATTTCGAGCCTGCCCGCAGGCGCCGGTTCGTCGGGCAGGGCGGCGAGCGAGGCCTCGTAGATTTCGCGGAAATCTTCGGCATATTCGGGGTGCGAGAAGATCAGTCCGGCATTGGCGGCGATGCCGCGCAGGGTCTTTTCGCCCACTTCGAGCGGGTCCATGCCGAGATCGAAGGCGCTGCCGAACCGGGCCAGTTCCGCGTGGTCCACCGCGCCGAAGCCGCTCTCGCCGAAGGCCTCCGGGCGGCGGAAGGCGCTGTCCCAGGCGTTGGTGCGGGTGAGGCCGGGGCACAGCAGCGAAACGCCGATGCCCTGCGGCGCAAGGTTGTAGCGCAGCGATTCGGTGAGCCCGCGCACCGCGAACTTGCTGGCGGTGTAGATCCCTGCCTGGGGCCCGGAAAGATAGGCCGCCATCGAGGCGACGTTGACGATTTGACTGCCCGCCCCGGTGCGCTTGACGAGAGGAAGGAGCGAGACGAGACCGTTTATGACACCTCCAAAATTTACGCCCATGATCCAGTCGTAATCGGCATACGTGGCTTGGTCGGTCGGCCCGAATACGGAAACCCCGGCATTGTTGACCAGCACGTCCAGGCGCCCGAAGCGCGCGTCGATTTCCTCGGCCACCTGGGCGAAGCGGCCACGGTCGGTCACGTCGAGTTCCAGGAATAATGGCGATGGACGGGCATTATCGGCGAACCATTGCTCGGCCTCGCGGCGATATGCCTCGTTGCGGTAGCTGAGGGCAAGGTCGTAACCGGCGTTGGAAAAGGCCCGCGCGAGGCCGAAGCCCAGCCCCGAGACGCCGCCGGTGATAAAGGCCAGGCGTTTGCTGCTTGTCATGACAATCCTCTCGGCAAAACGAATTTAATTGTTAGTGTAACATATAAATAAACGAGGAGAGATGCCGATGCCAGATTTTGATTCGAACTCGGTCGCCGCGCGCATGGACGCTCTCGAACACCGCGTGGGCGAGCTGGAGGACGTCAACGCGATCCGCCGCCTGCACTGGGCCTACGGCTATTACATCGACTTCAACCGGCCGGACGAGGTGGCCGACCTGTTCGCGCAGGACGGCGTGGTCGTGTTCCTGTCGGGTGAATATGTCGGCCATGCCGGGGTGCGGCGCCTTTATGGCGACTGGATCCAGCAGCGGTTCACCGGCGGCCGGCCCGGCCCGGTGGACGGTCTGCTGCTCGACCATTTCCAGATGCAGGACGTGATCACCGTCGCCCCCGACCGCCAGACCGCGAAGGGCCGCTTTCGCGGCATGCTGTTCGGCGGCTGGCACGACGATTTCCAGGAAACGCGCGAGGCAATCATGCCGCAGCAGTTCATGGAAGCCGGCATCTACGAGAACGACTACGTGCGCGAGGACGGCGTGTGGAAGATCAAGCGGCTCGACTACATGATGCAGTGGCAGGGCAACTACGAGGACGGCTGGGCCCACACCACCTCGCACCTACAGCCGGCCACTGCCACGTTCCCGCAGGACCCCACCGGACCCGACCGCCTGCTGCCGCCCAGCGTCCACCGGCCGACCTGGCCTTATCGCCACGACGTGCCGATGCATTTCGCGCATCCGAAATTCGGCAGCGTGGCGGCGGGACAGGAAGCGGCCTGAAGGCGGCGTGAAAAGACGAGAGAGGAGAGCGCGTGCCCGCAATCGCACCCCCAGCCGCAACCACAACCGACCCGCGTGAGGTGATCGAACAGGCCCCGATGTCGCGGGCGCAGGTCGCGGCGGTGGCCATCATGGTCGGGCTCAATGCGCTCGACGGGTTCGATGTGCTGTCGATCAGCTTCGCATCGCCGGGCATCGCCGCCGACTGGGGGATCGACCGGGTGGCGCTGGGCGTCGTCCTGTCGATGGAACTGGTGGGCATGGCGATCGGCTCGGTGGTGCTGGGCGGGGTGGCGGACAAGGCGGGCCGCCGCCGCACGATCCTGGGGTGCCTGTGCGTCATGGCGCTGGGCATGGCGATGGCGACCCGCGCGAACGACGTGCTGGCGCTGTCGTGCTGGCGGGTGCTGACGGGCCTTGGCATCGGCGGCATGCTGGCGGCGATCAACGCGGTGACGGCCGAATTCGCCAATGCCCGCCGCCGCAACATGGCGCTGGCGATCATGGTGATCGGCTATCCGCTGGGCGCGGTGGTCGGCGGAGTGGTGTCGGCCTGGCTGCTGACCCTGTTCGACTGGCACGTGATCTTCTGGTTCGGCTGTCTGATGACGGCGGCGTTCATCCCGCTGGTGTGGTTTTTCGTGCCCGAGCCGGTCCAGTCGCTGCTGGTGCGGCGCCGCCCCGATACCCTGCAGCGCGTCAACGCCCTGCTCGCTCGGTGCGGCCATGCGCCGGTATCCTCGCTGCCGCCGCCGACCGAGGAGGAAGCGTCCGCCTCGCTCGCCGATATCCTTCGCCCCGGTCTGATGGCGACGACGCTCTTGGTCACGTTCGCCTACTTCGCCCACGTGGTGAGCTTCTATTTCATCCTCAAATGGGTGCCCAAGATCGTCGTCGACTTCGGCTTTCCCGCGCCCGAGGCGGCGGGCGTGCTGGTCTGGGCCAACCTGGGCGGGGCGATCGGCGGGGCGCTGTTCGGCCTGTGCGTCCAGCGCCTGCCGCTGAAGGGGGCGACGGTTTTCGTGTTGCTCGGCTCCTCGGTCATGGTGGCGCTGTTCGGGGCGCTGGGGGTGCACTCGCTGACGGGGCTTTCGGTGCTGGCCTTTGCTTCGGGACTGTTCACCAACAGCGCCGTATCGGGCCTTTACACCATCTTTGCGCGCGCTTTTCCCACCCATGTTCGGGCGACCGGCACCGGCTTCGCCATCGGCGTGGGGCGCGGCGGCGCGGCGCTTTCGCCGATTTTGGCAGGCATGCTGTTCGAGGCGGGCCTGCCGCTGGCGCTGGTTTCCACCCTGATCGCGGGCGGATCGCTGCTCGCCGCGATCGCCCTGCTAAGCCTGAAGCTGCGCGTGCGCGGCTGACCGGGGAGTTACGCTTGGACTACCAGTCGCACGTCGATGCCCTCGTCCGGCATCTGGAGATCACGCCGTTCCTGTCCGAACTCGCGCAGGCGGGGGCGGACATCGACCTCGGCACCTGGGCGCAGGTGGTCGCGCAGGCCGGGCGCATGGCCGAGGACCTCGTCGCGCCGCTCGACCCGGTGCTCGACCGAAAGGGCGCGCGTGTGGAGGAGGGGCGGGTGCGCACGGCACCGGGCCACGGCGACGCCTGGCAGGCATTTGCGCAAGGCGGGTGGCTGGGCCTGCCGCTGCCCGAACACGTCGGCGGAATGGGCCTGCCGCTTATCCTGCAAGGCGCCTGCGAGGAACTGCTCAACCGCGCGTCCCCCGCATTCGCCATGCTGGCGACGCCGGGCCGCACGGCGGCGGAACTGCTGACCGGCTGCGGCGATGCGAAATTGGCGGACGAATGGGTTCCCCGCCTGCTGGCCGGAGAATGGGGCGCGGCGATCTGCATTTCCGAACCGGACGCCGGCTCCGACGTGGGCCGCATCCGCACGCGGGCCAGGCGCCGCGACGATGGCACTTGGCGCGTCACCGGCGAGAAATGCTGGATATCCTACGGAGATCACGACCTGACCGCGCGCATCGGGCATTTCATGCTGGCGCGTTCGGGCAAGGAAAGCGGCGTGCGCGGGCTGGGCCTTTATCTCGTCGCGAACCGCGCGCCGGACGGCTCCGGCAATGGCGTGTTCCTGCGGCGGATCGAGGAAAAGCTGGGGCTGCACGGCTCGCCGACCTGCGTGCTGGGCTTCGAGGACGCGCAGGCGACGCTGATCGGCGAGGAGGGGCGGGGGCTGCAGACGCTGTTTCCCATGATGCTGCGGATGCGCCTGTCGTGCGGACCGCAGGGGATCGGGGTGGCCGCCGGGGCCTATGCCACCGCGCTGCGATATGCGCAGGAGCGGCGGCAGGGCGGCGATCCGGGCGCCCTGCCGGTGCCGATCGCCGCCCATGCCGATGTGCAGCGCATGCTGCTGCGCATGGCGGGCGGGATCGAGACGGCGCGGGGGCTGGCGCTGGCCTGCGCATCGGCACTGGACCTCGGCTGCCGGGCGGGCGAGCCCGAGGCGCGGGCGGGCTGGTTGTCGCTGGCGCAGTTCCTGCTGCCAATCGTCAAGGACGGCGCGGCGCGGCTCGCCTTCGATACCGCGAGCGAGGCGCTGCAGGTGCTGGGCGGCGCGGGTTACACGCGCGAATGGCCGGTAGAGCAGCGGCTGCGCGATGCCCGTGTCTTCTCCGTCTTCGAGGGAACGAGCGGCATCCAGGCGATCGACATGCTCCACCGCCGGCTCTGGCGCGAAAAGGGCGAGGGGCTGGGCAGGTTCCTGGCCATTGCGCGCGCGGAACCGGGAGGGGACGAGGCCTCGCACCTGCTGGCCGATGTGCTCGATCTTCTGGAGCATACGGCGCGGCGTCTGTCCGGGATGCAGGGTGCCCCGCGCGATGCCGAAGCGGGCGCCGGCGCGTTCCTCGACCTGTGCGGCATGGCGGCGCGCGGATGGGTCGCGCTGCGCATCGTGCTCAGGGCGGGCGACGATCCGGCGGGGGCACGCATGAAGGCCGCCGCGCGGTTCTACCTCGCCGAGCTGCCGATCCGCGCGCAGGCGGCCGCCGGGCTGGCGTGCCTTGGCGGGGCCCGGCTGGAGGGTGTCGGCGCGTGGCTAGACTGAGGCGTCAGAGCCCGCCGATATCGACTTCGTGGATGCGTTTGAGCAGCGCCGCCAGCATGTGGAATTCGGCGTCGGAGAAGCGTTCGCGCAGCCACTGGCCCAGTTCGCCGCTGCGCTCGTGCGCGGCCGACAGCATGGTCATGCCCTCGGTAGTGATCTCCAGCGTCTGGCGCCGGCGATCCTCCGTCGACTGGCCGCGCACGATCAGTCCGCGTCCTTCCAGACGGTTGATGATGCCCATCACCGTCGCGCGGTCCATCTGCAGGGTGCGGCTGATGTCGGACTGCGACGTGCCGGGGTTTTCGGCGATCAGCAGCATCGCCGTCAACTGCGTCTGAGTGATGCCCAGTTCGCTGAAAATGTCCGAAAAACGGCGCTGCGTCGCGCTTTGGGCCAGTCGCAGGTGCAGGTCGAGGACGTGGTCGAGCGTGCGGCCGGCTGTCAGTCCCGCGAATGTTTCGGCGTCTTTCATTTTGACCTGTTGCGAGCGTTTGCGGGAATCGTCAAGCGATGGCTTGGAAAATAACTGTCAGTGAAGCATACAATATCGCGACAATAATGGAGATTGGAGAGGTCATGGCGCATTTTCCGCAAACCCCGAGCTTCACGGGCTTCAACACGCCGTCTCGAATCGAGGCGGATATCGCCGACCTCGTCCACGAAGGGACGATCCCGCCCGAACTGGACGGCGCGTTCTTCCGGGTGCAGCCAGATCCGCAGTACCCCCCGCGCCTGGGCGACGATATCGCCTTCAACGGGGACGGCATGATCACCCGCTTCCACATCCACGGCGGCCGCTGCGACCTGCGGCAACGCTGGGCCCATACCGACAAGTGGAAGCTGGAGCATCAGGCCGGGCGAGGCCTGTTCGGCGCCTATCGCAACCCGCTCACCGACGATGCCTCGGTGCAGGGCGAATACCGCTCCACCGCCAACACCAACGCCTGGATCTTCGCCGGCAAGCTCTGGGCGATGAAGGAGGACAGCCCGGCGCTGCTGATGGACCCCGCCACCATGGAGACCATCGGCTTCGAGACTTTCGGCGGGGCGATGCGCGGGCAGACCTTCACCGCGCACCCCAAGGTCGATCCCGACAGCGGCAACATGGTGGCGATCGGCTATGCCGCATCCGGGCTGTGCACCGACGATGTCGCCTATTACGAGATCGGGCCGGGGGGCGACCTGCTGCGCGAGGTGTGGTTCAAGGCGCCGTACTATTGCATGATGCACGACTTCGCGATCACCCGCGATTACCTGGTGATCCACATCGTCCCCTCGATCGGCAGCTGGGAGCGGCTGGAGCAGGGGTTGCCGCACTTCGGCTTCGACACCACGCTGCCGGTCTACCTCGGCGTCCTGCCGCGCCGGGAAGGGGTGACGGGGGACGAGATCCGCTGGTTCCGCCGCGACAACTGCTTCGCCAGCCACGTCCTCAACGCCTGGCAGGAGGGCTCGAAAGTGCACTTCCTCACCGCCGAGGCGAAGAACAACATGTTTCCTTTCTTCCCCGACGTCCACGGCGCGCCGTTCGATGGCAGGCAGGCGATGAGCTATCTCACCGACTGGACCGTCGACATGGCCAGCAACACCGAGGCGTTCGACGCCGTGACCCGGCTGACCGAAACCGCTGCCGAGTTCCCGCGCATCGACGACCGCTTTGCCGGGCGCAGGACGCGCTATGGCTGGATGCTGGAAATGGACATGCGCCGCCCGGTCGAACTGCGCGGGGGCAGCGCCGGGGGCCTGCTGATGAACTGCCTGTTCCTGAAAGACCTGGAGACCGGCGCCGAGCAGCACTGGTGGTGCGGCCCGGTATCCAGCCTGCAGGAGCCCTGCTTCGTGCCGCGATCGGCCGATGCGGCGGAAGGCGACGGGTGGATCGTGCAGGTCTGCAACCGGCTGGAGGAGCAGCGCAGCGACCTGCTGATCTTCGAGGCGCTGGATATCGAGAAGGGCCCGGTGGCGACGATCCACGTGCCGATCCGCCTGCGCTTCGGCCTCCACGGCAATTGGGCCGATGCGGGCGAGATCGGCCTGGCCGCATGAGGGAAAGTGGCGTTTTCCCGCTTGTTTCGCACCTCATTCCCGTCGCCCCCGCGAAGGCGGGGGTCCCGCTTTTTCGCGGCATATCCCGCCATGTGCGAGGGGAGCGGGGCCCCCGCCTTCGCGGGGGCGACGGGACATCCAATCGTGCGCGAGAATGCAGATACGTCCGGGCGCTGCATTACCGGGAATTTGTCCACGCGGCCCGGGGTCAGTCCCTGATCCCCGCGCGCGCCGTCAGCGACGCCTCGTCCCGCGCCGCGCGGCGGGAGATCAGCACCAGCAGCATCACGATCGGCACCGCGACGAAGTTCATGCTCAGCATCGCCGCGCGCAGGTCTCCGGTGGCGTCGGAGATCAGGCCGACCGCGTAAGGGCCCACGCCCATGCCCAGGATGGTCATGACCAGCAGATAGAGGCTGGCGGTCAGCCCGCGCATGCGCGGCAGCACCTGGTCGTAGAGGATCGCATAGAGCGGCGGCATCCACCCCGTCAGCAGCAGGCTGTACGGAACGAAGCGGGCGTAGAACTCGCCGGGGGTGGCGGCGGTATAGACCCATAGCGAGAGCAGCGGCGAGATCCCCATCGCGGTCATCGCCACCATCGCTCGCCCGCCCCCGGGAAAGCGCCGGTGCAGGCGGTCCGACAGCGGCCCCCACAGCAGCGGCCCGGCAATGCCCGTCG
>Ga0308159_1002477_pt1 | contig 21238 bp, 22 predicted proteins | sample PhyCR1_FD_201040 | JGI IMG/M metagenome (GOLD analysis project Ga0308159, IMG submission 201040) | Phyllosphere microbial communities from UC Gill Tract Community Farm, Albany, California, United States - DLSLC.R1 | ecosystem: Host-associated > Plants > Phyllosphere > Unclassified | place: USA... | reverse complement strand
CGGTTGCCGTCGGCGTCGAGGACGTTGACGGTGGAGCCGTCGGTGCCGGTGCCGGTGAAGGTCACGGTGCGCGAGTCGACGGTCTGGCCGTTGGTGGGTGCGGTGACGGTGAAGTTACCGACCGGGGTTACGGCGGGGAGGGTGAAGGACACGGTCTGTTCGCCGCGGCCTGCGCCTCCGGTGACCTGGTTGGCGTAGATGGTCTGGGCGACCGGGGCGTCATCGGGGTAGGTGCCGGTGGTGGACCACTGTCCGTTGGTGACGACGGCGGCGGTGGTGCCGGGGATGCGGTTGCCGTCGGCGTCGAGGACGTTGACGGTGGAGCCGTCGGTGCCGGTGCCGGTGAAGGTCACGGTGCGCGAGTCGACGGTCTGGCCGTTGGTGGGTGCGGTGACGGTGAAGTTACCGACCGGGGCCGCCGCGGGCAGGACGAACGACACGGTCTGCTGCGGGATGCCGCTCCCTCCGTAGAGGCCGCCGACGACGATGGTCTGAGCGACCGGGGCGTCGTCCGCGTACGCGGGCAGCGTCAGCGAGTACGACGTGGGCTGGCCGAAGGAGCCACCGACGTTGGAACGTGCCAGAACGTTGTTTCCGCTCTGGTCGTACACGATGACGGTGGACCCGCCGAAGACGGAACCTTGGACGGTCACCGTGCGCGACGCAACGGTCGACCCGTCGATCGGGCTGGTGACGGTGAGACCTGCCTCGGCGGCGGATGCGGGCGCGGCGGTGAGCGCCACACCCCCGAGAGCAAGGGCGATGGCGGCGGGCACGGTCAGTGCTCTCCGCCAGAACGGGCGACGTGACATGTATTGACCTTCTCCATTGAAAGAGTGGGCCAAAGGGCGAGCAACGAAATGGTTGCGATGGTGCACTCGACGTGAGGATCGACGCACGCTCTTCCGCGAGCGAGCGACGTTCCACGGTCACGCTAACAAAGGAAAAGACACCTGATCGTGGGCCGAATTCTGTGATAGTTCTTCGTTTTCGTCACTGTTTTCACGCGGAAGGACGCATTGCGAAAAAGTCCCGAGAGAAAGTCTCGAGGCGCGGAACCTCGGGCGGCGGATCCCGAAATGACCCGCCGCCCGGGGCACGGCATCAGCTAGCCGGAACCACGTCCCAGTGCTCGCGGATCAGGCCGCCGTCGACGCGGAACAGGTCGGCCGCCAGCAGCGGGTCGTCGGGCGTGGCGCCCACGGCCCGCGAGAACGTCCACACGATGTCACCGTCCGACAGTGAGATGACCGACTGCTGCGCCGGGAATTGGATGCCGCTGCCGAAGAACTGCTTGAGCGCGGCGGTCCCGTTCGGGGCGATGGAGTTGTGCTGCAGGTACGCGGGGTCGAACGCCCGGTCGAGGATCGACACGTCCTTGTCGCGGAACAGCGTGTCGTAGGCCGAGACGGCGAACACGCGGTTCTTCTCCTCCTGCTGCTCGGTCGGGGGCGGGGTGGGGTTCGAGGGACGGTACAGGTCGCTGAACATCGTGTTCGTGTTGCCGCTCGCCGGGGTACCGGTCGGGATCGCTTGGTCGAGTGACCAGTGTTCGACGATCTTGCCGTCCTGCAGGCGGAACAGATCGACGGCCGCGTCGCCGCGGCGCTCATCGCTCGGGTCGGGGGCGATCTGCCAGTGCACCGCGACCAGGTCTCCGTCGGACGCGAGGTGCTTGATCACGGCCTGAGCGCCGGGGACGCGTTCCCGGTCGGCCGCGAACTGGGCGAGGAGTCCCTGCGGGCCGGATGCCGTTCCGCTGCCGTGAGCCACGGCATCCGGAGCCACGAGCTGACCGGCGATCGCCTGAGCGAACGGGCCGTCGGGGTCGTCGAATGTCGTGGCGAAGAGCGTGCGGATGAGGCAGGCGTTGAACTCCTCGGCGCCGACGTTCTGCCGGTCGACGGAGCCGTCCGAAGACGCGGGGGATCCGGTCGTGGGCGCGGCCTCGGCGGGGGCGGCGACGACGAGTCCGCCGATGATGGCGGCTCCGGCGACCAGGGCGGCGGCGCGGACGGTTCGGCGAGAGCGTCGGGGGATGACGGGGGGCATGGTGTTCTCCTACGCAGTGCGGGGTCCGGAATCACCGTTCCGTCGACTCGTGGTGCTCTCGGTGACGGCGACCGGGGGAGGCACGAGCACGCGGTCGGCGGCTCGTGGAGTACCGGCAGGATCGCAAGATCCTGTCGCCCGCACACGTACGCACCTGATCGTTAGGTACTGACCCCGAGGTCGGATTAGTGGCGACACCGGTCGGCCCTGGGCGGATTCATAAGCCCGCCGGCCCCTCAGGCGTCGCGCAGATCCCGGTCGGACGCCACCCGGCCGGCGGCGCGAGTGCCGATGATCCCACCCACGACGAGGCCCACGATGATGACCACCGCCGTCAGGGCCGGATCGGCGTCCGTCAGAGCGGGAATCGCGAGCGGCAGGGCCGCGACGGCCACGGCCACGACGGCGAACACGGCATACGGGAGCACGGCGGCGCGGTGCCCGGCCCTCCATGTGGCGTCGCTCTGCTGAATGGCGGGAAGCCGGATGCCGACTCCCCAGCCCCTCGGAATGACCCCGTGCCCGCACAGGGCGAGTATCGGGATGAAGGTGAGACCGACGACAGCGAGGATGATCGCCCCTGTGCTCATCACGGCAGGATACGCCGGACATACGCCCGCCGTCGTACGCTCCACATGATGTCCTCGTCAGATCGCTCCCCGCGGCTTCCGCGTGTGTTCCGGGAACGCCGAGGCCTTCTGTTGGCGGTCGTGGTCCTCGTCATCGCGGTCGTCGCGGGGGCGAGCCTCACCAGCGCCAAAGACCACGCCGTGCGCGATTCCGTCGCTCCCGTCGAGTGGCGCGGGGCCCCCGACGGAGCGGCGCCCGGCAGCGAGATGCGCATCCGGCTGCAGCGCGACGGCACGGCGGAGGTCGTCGACGCCCCGCGCGGAGACGTGACGCGTCAGGACCGAGACGAGGCACGGCAGAACCGCAACGGCCGCCGGCACCTCTGCTTCGCGCCCGCGGGGACGGGCGTCTACACCGGGCCCGCCACCTGGGAGGTCGTCGGCGAGTGGGGGATCCGGGTGCAGTTCGACGACTCGTCGCTCATCCTGCGTGCGGGCAAGGGCGGCTCCGTGTTGCGCGACCCCGACTGGAACAGCCCGCGCATGCCCGAGTGCGGCGAGAACGGCAAGAGCTGGCGGTTCACGCGCGTCGGCTGAGGACGCCCACCCCGCCCCGGGGAGGGGTGAAGAGCTGAACCCGGAGGGGGAATCGATCACGACCGACCCCACCGTTGTGAGCCGCAGCCCACCCGCACCCGTCGTGTCCGCGAGTTCGCGTCCCGGGCGACCAGGCCGGCGCGTATCCCTGGCTCGAGCAGGCCGTGTGGTCGACGCAATCGGGTCCGGATACGTCGCGGTGTCGTAGGACGCGAACAGCGGTCAGCGCGGTCGTCGTGCCGTGCGGCGACGATGGATGAGAGTCACGGTGATTCCTGCGGCAAGAATTCCCAGTGCCCAGCCGAGGGGCGCGAGGGGTGCGGAACCCGTGGTGGCGAGGTGGGGAGAGGTGTCGGCGGTGGGCGCGGCCCCTGCGGCGGGGGTCGGGCTCTGGGTCTGTGTGGGGGTGGGGTTCTCTGTCTGGGTGGGGGTGGGGGTGGGGTTCTCGGTCTGTGTGGGGGTCACGTGGACGGTGAAGGAGGTGGTGATGCCGTTGGCGGTGAAAGTGATGGTGTGGGGGCTGGCGTGGTTGAAGGTGACGGTGGTGAGGTTCGTGGTCGGGTCGTAGGTGATGGTGTCGGTGTCAACGCTGGATGTGGTCGTCGGCGGGGCGTTTCCGTCGGTGACGGAGTTGCCGTATTGGTCGACCGGCATCGTCTGGAACGCGATCGAGTCGCCTTGGTCGGCGGTGATAGTCGCGTCGGTGGTGGTTGTGGTGCCGGTGGTTTCGGTGATGGTGCCGTCGGGGGTGATGTGCCAGGCGGTGTCGCTGGTGCTGACGGGGACGATGACGGTCTCGAGTCCGACGGCGGGGCCGGGGGTGACGGTGAGGCGAACGTGCTCGGTGGCGGTGCCGACACTGTTGGCGGCGGTCACAGCGATCTGCCAGGTGCCTGTCTGTGTCGAGGTTCCGGTGAGGACGCCATCGGCGAAGGTGATGCCGTCGGGCAGGACGGTGGTGTCGGCGTCGTCGTTGTCGCCGGTGTAGGTGGGGGTGGGGGTCCCGCTGGCGGCCAGGTCGGTGAACGAGAACGCTTCGCCGGCGACGACGCTCTTGGTGATCGGCGCGTCACTGCTAGAGGGGGCGTTGAAGGAGGGTGCGGTGTAGGCGGTGACCGTGATGGTGGTGTCCGTGGTCGAGGGGCCGTGGAAGGAGTCGCCGGAGTAGGAGGCGGTGATCGTGCGGGTGCCGGCGGTGAGGATCTTGGCGAGTGTCGCGGTTCCGTTGGCGAGGGTGGCGGATCCCAGTTCGGTGCTGCCGTCGGTGAAGGTCACGGTCCCGGTCGCCGTGGCGGGAGAGACGATCGCGGTCAAGGTGGTCGCGGTTGCGTCGTTCGGGTTGTCGCTCGCTTTCACCTCGATGGTGCTGGCGTAGTTCGGGTCGTTGTAGGTGAGGACGATGCTGCCGTTACCCGAGTTGCCGTCCAGGGCGCGGACATCGGTCGCCGTGGCGGCGACGAAACCCGACCCGCCGCCACCCGCACCGACTTCCTGGCCCCCTCCGGTAGCGCCGTCGGTGCCACCGCCGCCTCCCCCATAGAAGCCGCCACCGCCTCCGCCAGCGCCGCTGCTGAGAAATCCGAATATGCCGTCGTTGTCTGCTCCGGTGCCACCGCGGCCGAAGGTCGATGGGCTCGACGCGGGGAAAGTGCTCCCGGGCGCCCCCGCCATGAACGAGATGCCGCCGGCACCCGGTCCCGACGTCGTCGCGCCGCCACCGGAGTAGATGTAGGAGCTCATTCCGCTGGGCGCGCCTCCCGGTGAGCCGGCGCTATCCATGCCCCCGTTCCCGCCGCGCACGGCCCTCTTGTTGGCGACGCCCGCGCCTCCGCCGCCACCGGCCGCGATCGACAGTGATTCTGCGTCGAAGAGAAAGCTCCCGCCGCCGCCGCCTCCGCCGCCATAGGGGCTGGTGGCGGTCGTTTTGCCGCCGGAGCCTCCTCCTCCGTAACCACCGGCGGTCGAACCGGACGTGACGCCATCCTGGCCCGCTCCACCGACGACGACGTGGAACGTATCGCCCTCCTGAACCGGGAGCGTGGCGCGCACAGCACCCCCGAAACCACCGGCTCCCTCGTCTCCCGCGTAGAGGCCGCCGGCATTCGTTGCGTGCCCGCCCGACCCCGCCGCCACCGACGCCGTGATGCTGGTCACACCGGACGGGACCGTCCAGTCTTCGGGGGTGCCCGTGTACGCGAACGAAACCGTGCAGACGCCGGACGCGCACGAGGCGTCCGCTGCGTGCGCCGTCGTCACCCCGGCGAAGGTCAGTGCTGCCGTCACGACGACGCCCGCACCTCCCGCGACCACGCGACGGACGATCGATGACGGGTACGTGTATTTGCGCATGGCGGAGTTCCTCCGTGATGTGTGGAGAGGCGACTCGAGCGGAGTCTGACCGACGTGAAGACCCGGCCGGGTGAGCCACCCCCCACGAGTGCTCACCCGACCGGGGACCCGGCCACCTGGGGTGAGTGGCCTTGCGCAACGGCTCGGTCGCATCCGAACATACACGTTCGTAGATAAACGTTCCGTTTCACTCCGTTACGACCCGTTTAATTCACCCAGGATGCTGCCGATGTTCATCGACGTGCTGCACGCCGGGCTGCACGGTCCGTCCCGGAGTCGCGGCCGGACTATCCTTTCCGCGTGCTCGCGGCTGACGTATCCCGACTTCTGACCACACCAGCCAACGTTCCGGCGCTCTCGGCGCGCGGTTCCTTTCCGCACCGTCGCGAGACCCTGCGTGTGGACTACGTGACTCATGCGGAAGCCGCCCGCATGCTGCTCCCGGAGCCGCTGACCCTGCCGCCGCTCGCTCGGGCCAGCATCTACGTCACTCAATACTTCGACATGTTCTCCTCGGCTCCCGTGATCGAGATGGCCCAATCCATCGAAGCGGTGAGCCCCGACGGTCGAACGGGGGATTTCGTGCAGGTCGTCTACACGGACAGCATCCCTGCGATCATCGCCAACCGGGAGAGCTACCTGCAGCCGGTCCTGGCCGGTGCCGTCAGCATCACGCACAAGAACGCCGTCACGGACTTCGCTCTCCGGGTCGACGACATCGAGGTCGCCCGCGGCAGCGCGGGGTACAAGACCGAACCCGTCGAGCAGGACGCCGCCCGTGCGCTCTTCGGCCGCCCCAAGTTCTACCTCAAGATCCTCGGCAGGCCCATGCTGGGCGAACCGTCTCGCCCCGTGCTCTTCGGTCTCGGACCCGGCGACATCTCGGTGACCGAGGCCTACCGCGCCCCCGCCCGTCTGGCACTCTTCAGCCACGTCATGGCGCCCCTCGACGACCTCCCGATCACTCACGTGGAGGCGTGCCATCTGGCTGTCTTGCAGTGGACGCCGGGGAGCGTCGAGGTCCTCCACCGCTACGCGTGACGTCAGAGCCGTCGTCCGCGACGCCGCGGAGACGGCCGGGAAGGCACCGCCCGCCCCGGGCCGTGAAACGCTGGACCCGAAGGAGGGATCGCCCATGACCGACCCCACACCCGCCGACCGGCTGCGCGCGGCCCTCGAGCACTCCGACGCCTCGGCCCGGCTGCAGGCCGCGCTCGCCGCGGGAACGCGACCCGACGATCGCTACATCGACGTGCTCGTGGCGCGGTGCGCGATCGAGGCCGACTTCTTCGTACGCGACATGCTCACGTGGGCGCTCACGAGACACGATCCCGTGCGCACCGTGCCCGCCCTGCTCCCCGAGGTGGGGTCCGAGATCCCCCAGGCGCGGAGCCAGGCCCTCCACACCCTGTCGAAGATCGGCGACCCGGTCGCCTACGCGGCGATCACGCCGACGGTGCTGCGCGACAGACACCCCGAGGTGGCCCGGGCGGCCTGGCGGACGGCATCCGGTCTCGTTCCCGACGACCAGCACGAACGCCTCGCCGACGAGCTGTCGACGCAGTTCGGCCGGGGTGATCACGACACGCAGCGGAGCCTCAGCCGGGCGTTCGCCGCGATCGGCTGGCGCGCCGAGCCCACCGTCGAACGCGCAGCGGCGTCGCCGTACGACGTCGTCAGCGCGCATGCGCGAGCCACCGCGATCATCATGGACGACCCGGATGCCGACTTCGCGGCCGCCGCGGTCGAGGCACGGCGCCTGGTGGCCCAGCGCGCGCTGCCCGCGGAGGACTGATCCCGGCTCAGTGGTAGTGCGTGACCCAGGCCCACAGCGGGGGGCGACGGCGTCGCGCCGACGTCTCTCGGGCCTGGTTCACGGCGCGGAGCGCGGTGACCGGCTCGGCGTCGACGGTCACGGCCGCTACAGCGGGGGAATCCGCCGAGACCGCGGCGACGGCCGCTGAATCCGCCGGCACGGGCCCGCTCCGCAGCTCGCGCGCGAGATCGGCCACCTCTCCGGCGGTCGGGCGCCCCGCGGGGTCGGGGTCGGTCATGGCCGTGAGCAGCACCTCCCAGCCGTACCCGAAGCCCTGAGGCACCTCGGGGTCGTAGTCGAGGGGACCGAGCACGAGCTCCTGCATCGCACCGCCGCTCAACGGGACCTCGGCCGTGAGCATCTCCTGCGCCAACAGGCCGAGGGCGTAGATGTCGGATGCCGGGGTCGCGGGCTCTCCGTGAAGTCGCTCGGGCGGGAGGTATTCGGCATCCGGGTGCGTCTGCGCGGTGGCGGGTCGGGCGCCGAGCACCTGCGTCACGCCGAAATCCGCGAGGACGGCGGTGAAGGGGCGCGGGGCTGCGCGCTCGGGGCGCAGCAGCACGTTCGACGACTCGAGGTGCTGGTGGACGATGCCGACCTGGTGGATCGCGGCGAGACCCTCGGCCACGTCTTGCAGCAGCCCCGCGGCGAAGTCGGGGGCCAGGGCGCCGTGATCGTCGAGATGCTGGCGCAGGGTCGGGCCCGGGATGAGCTCCATGACCAGGTACCCGTGCCCCTCGCGCGTGAGGTGCGCGTCGTACAGCGTCACGAGGGACGGGTGATCGAGGGCGGTGAGGATGCGCGCGGCCGCGAGTCGCCGCCGGGGATGGGCGACCTCGTCGGGGTCGAGGGGAAAGACCTTCACCGCGACGTCGCGCGCGAGCACGTCGTCGCGTGCGCGGTAGACGGTGCCCTCGCGGTCGGAGCCGAGCGGCTCGATCAGTCGGTAGCGCCCGGCGAACGCACCCCCGAGCGACGGGAGCGTCGCGTCGGGGGTGCCCATCGGATCCTCGTCGAGAGGCCGGTCGCCGTGCGGGTGGAGCTCGGACAGGGTCGTCACACGAGGGGGTCGCCGTTGTCGCTGGTGCGACGGGTGGTGATGCTCTGGCCGCTGGCCGGGTCGACGGTCGAGCGGGTCGTGGACTCGACCGAACGACGACGGAACATGAAGACGAGGCTGATCAAGAAGATGACGACGCCCGCAGCCATCAGGATGTACCCGATGGTCTGGAGGTTCGCCACGCCACCGAGGTCGAGATTGACCGCGAAGGCCAGGATGGCGCCGATCACGAAAAGTGCGATGCCGCTGCCGATACCCATGGGAAACTCCCTCGTTGCTGTGCTTGTCTAAGAATCGCAACCGGTGATGTGGACCTTCGCCGGTCGCGATCGCTCAAACGCTACTGAGCTAACTTGTTGTGCCGCGACCGATGGCGCGGCGCATTCCCGGGGTGCATAATGGACGACCTTCAGCGCAGAGTCGACGCTTTCGCGGCGCTCGGAGACCGCGGTCGCCTGCGAATCGTCGACCTTCTGGCCGTCGGCGACATGTCGTCGAGCGAGATCGCCGCGGCCCTCGGGATGAAGTCGAACCTCGTGGCCTTCCACACCAACGTGCTGCACGAGCGGGGAATCGTGCAGAGGGTGCGGTCCGAATCCGACGGGCGCCGCACGTACCTGCAATTGATTCCCGAGGCGTTCTCGGCGCTCGGGGCCGAGCCCACCCCGGTCGCGGGCCGCGTCGTCTTCGTCTGCACCGCCAATTCCGCGCGTTCGCAGCTCGCCCAGGCGATCTGGGCCGACCACAGCGACATTCCCGCCGCCTCCGCCGGAATGCACCCCGCCGATCGCGTGAATCCCGGAGCGATCGATGCGGCGACCCGACACGGCATTCCTCTCGACCCGGATGCCGTGCCTCGGTCGCTCGACCAGGTCGCGCGCCCCGGTGATTTCCTGATCAGCGTCTGCGACCAGGCGCACGAGCAGATGCGCGGTCGCGACGACGTGCACTGGTCGATCCGCGACCCCGCCAAAATCGGCAGCGTCGAGGCGTTCGACACGACCGTCTCCGAGCTGCGCTCGCGCATCGCGACGGTGGCCGCGCAGCTCGTCGGGGCGTGATCAAAACGAGAGCTGAGAGAATTCATAAGAAGCTCTCGGGTTGTGATTCAATGCAGTAGCTCACCTCCCCGCTCGTCGAAGAACGGGACATTCCGGGTGCGGCCCAATCCATCGGCAACGCTCCCGATCGCCCGCGCGTGCGCTGCCTTTTCTCCTGAGAGGGACACCCGTATGTCTATCGACACTCCGCGCACCGCTACGGCATGGCGCCGCGCCGCAGCCATCGTCTCGGCCGGAATCCTGACCACCGCTCTCGCGGTCGGTGGGGCCAGCGCCGCGCAGGCCGTTCCCGTGCCGACGCCGTCGCTCGAGTCGAGCTCGGCCGTCTCGACGGCGGCCGGCGTCCTGACGCTGACCGCGAAGGACTTCGCGCCCGGCAGCACCCTCGCCTTCACCCTCGACGACGAGACGCTGACCACGTACCCCATCGACGGAACCGCCGAAGTCGCAAACGACAAGGGCGTCTACGAGGGCTCGGCCTTCCTGCCCGCAGATCTGGCCCTGGGCGAGCACACCATCACCGTGACGGGCGAGGTCGACCCCGCAGTCGTCCTGCAGCGTGCGCTGCCCGCCTCGGCCAGCACGACGATCACTGTCGTCGCTCAGCCGACCTCGTCGGTGTCTCCGGCGACGCAGTCGCTGTCGTCGTACCTGAAGGATGGTGTCACCGCGACCTTCTCGGGCTTCGCCCCGGGCGCCACGGTCTCGTTCGGTATCGCCACCCCCGGTACGGGGGATCAGGCCGGTCCCGATGCCGTCGCCGACGCCACCGGCACCGTGACGCTGCGTTTCGTGCCCGAGGCGGGTACGAACTACGCCAACGAGGGCGAGTACTTCCTCAGCGCGTCCAGCAACGGCGGAGCCGTCCGCGCCGCGGACCTCACCTTCGCCGTGACCGCGGATTCCGCCGCGTCGGCCCCGGTCGCGGGCCCGGCGACCCCGGTCAAGCGCGCCGCGACTTTCACCGGCTGATCGCCCCGGCTCTTTAACGCCGGGCCGGGACTTTCGTTCCGGCCCGGCGTCGCCGTTTCTCCCCCCACCCCCAGGAGTTCACCGTGTCCACCCGCACGACCGCATCCATCGCTCTCGGAGCATCGGCGCTCATCGCCCTCCTGCTCGCGGGGTGCACTCCCGCAGCCACCCCGGACGCGGCCCCCTCGGCGACCGTCGAGGCGCAACCGAGCCCCACCGAGACCCCGACGACTCCGGCACCCGCGGCACCCGCCACCTCGGCCACCGCCACCGGGGCGACCCTCGAAGTGTTCGCCGAGCCCGGCGGCGCCGTGACGACCACCCTGACCAACCCGCAGGAATCCGGCGCACCCCTCACCCTCCTCGTCGCAGCGACCCGGGGGGACTGGCTGCAGGTGCATCTCGCTCAGCGACCCAACGGCAGCACGGGGTGGGTCAAGGCCGACGCCGTCCAGCAGCACAGTCTCGAATACAGCCTCGAAGCGTCGACCGAAACCAACACGCTCACCCTGCTCAAGAACGGGCAGACGGTGAAGACGTTCAGCGCGGCCACCGGCACCGGCGGCACCCCGACCCCGCACGGCGCGTTCTTCCTCACCGAACTGCTCGAGCCGACCAACGAAGGCTACGGCCCGTTCGCCTTCGGACTCTCGGCATTCTCGGACGTGCTCTCCAGCTTCGGCGGCGGCCCCGGACAGATCGGCCTACACGGCACCGACGACGTCGAAAGCATCGGCCAATCAGCCAGCCACGGCTGCATCCGCCTCTCGAACCCCGACATCACCGAGCTGGCAAACCTCCTACCGCTCGGCACCCCCATCACCATCACCTGACGACGGGGGCGGTCCTCACGATCCCGACCGCGCGGTCAGCGCCGGGATCAGCACGGGCGTGCGGTCACGGTAGGCGCGGTAGTCGGCCCGCTCGCCCCAGCGCTCGTCGGCGCGCTTCTCGAGCAGAGGGATGCCGCTGACCCGGGTCAGCAACAGCACCACGAACAGCGGCGACAGGACGGCGACCCACTGCCAGCCCTGCAGCACGGGCACGGCGACGACGAAGACGCCGACCCACACGAGGATCTCGCCGAAGTAGTTGGGGTGGCGCGACCGCGACCACAGACCCGTGCGGATGAACTCGCCCTTGTTCGCGGGGTCGGCGCGGAAGGCCTGCTTCTGCAGGTCGGCGACGACCTCGAACACCATCCCGGCGAGCCACACGACGATTCCCGCGACCGCGAACCCGTCGAGGGGCGCCCGGTCGGTGGCATCCGCGCTCATGGCGATCCAGGCGGCCGAGGCGGTGAGGGCCACCCAGAGCCCCTGGATGCACCACACCTGGAAGAAGCGCAGCGGGTTCGTCTTGATCTCGTCGAAGCGTCCGTCGGTGCCCGCGCGGTGCACGCGCGCGAAGAGGAACGAGCCGAGACGCGCCGCCCACACGACGACCATCGCGGCGAGGATCCACCCGCGCGCGTCCTGCGCGGGGGCGAGCAGGGCGAGGGCGATCGACACGGCGATGAAGGTGAGGCTGCCGGTCAGGTCGAAGAACCGCTCGGTGCGACGCAGGGCCGAGGGGATGAAAACGAGGAACTGGATGACGAAGGCCGCCGTCACGGCGATCGCGAACACCGGGATGCCAGCGACCTGCGCCCCGCGGAAGCTCCCGGCGACAGCAAGCCCGGCGCCGACGACGAGGGCCACCGCGACCGCGACGAGCGCCGTGCGGTTCTGGGTCGCGGGGGATCGTTCCGAGGTGGAGGGAACGGGTGCGGTCATGATGCGGCTCCTCGGTACAGGGTGTCGATCGTCTCGGCGGCGCGATGCAGGACCTCGCGGCGCTTGATCTTGAGCGTGGGGGTGACCAGCTCGCGATCGTCGAGATCGGCGAGCACGAGGGTGAAGCGACGCACCTGCTCGCTGCGCGACACGAGGGCGTTCGCCGCGTCGACGGCGGTCTGCAGGTGGGCGGTGAGGCGGGGATCGTCGACGGCGCGCAGGGCCCCGGGAGCGCCGGGCTCGAGCGCGGACCCGTTCGCGGCCAGCCACGCGGCCGACTGCTCGGGATCGAGGATCAGCAGGGCCGAGAGGTAGGGCTTGCCCTCGCCGACCATGACGGCGTGCTGCACGAGCGGGCTCGCCTCGACCGCGCCCTCCCAGCGGGCGGGCACCACCGTCTTGCCGTTCGAGGTGACGATGACGTCTTTCAGACGCCCCTCGAGGATCAGGCGCCCCGCGTCGTCGATGCGCCCGAGGTCACCCGTTCGGAAGAACCCGTCCATGAACGCTTCGGCGTCGTGCCGCGGATCGCGGTACCCCGAGAACACGCCCACACCCCGGGCGAGCACCTCGCCCTGCGGGCTGATGCGCACGGTCGAGCCGGGGAGCGGGAGCCCCACGGTGCCCGAGGCGATCCGCCCCGGGAGGTTGCCGGTGAGCGGCGCGGTCGTCTCGGTGAGTCCGTAGCCCTCGATGACCGGAACGCCGATTCCCCGGAAGAACAACGACAGATCGCGGTCGAGGGTCGCCCCTCCCGACAGGATGTATCCCACGCGACCACCCATCACGGCGCGCAGGCGCGAGTAGAACAGGGCGTCGAAGACGGCCTTTCGCACGCGGAAGCCGAACGGAATGCGGCGCGGGGAGCCGGCATCCTGGAATTCGGCGAAGCGACCCCCGCGGATCGCGGTCGAGACCGCGCGGGCCCAAACCCGGTCGAGGTTCTTCTCGGCGGCCTTGTCGGCGGCGGCGGACTGGATCTTCTGCAGCACCCGCGGAACCGCCACGAGGAAGGTGGGACGCAGCACCGCGAGAGCGGGGACGACCTGCGCCGGCTCGGAGAGGTGCGCGATGCGCATGCCGCTCGCGATGCAGATGAGCTGCAGGCCGCGGGCGAGCACGTGCGCGAGCGGCAGGAAGATGATCGTGTTGCCCTGCGGATTGACGACCTCGCGGTAGGCGGCAGCGATGTTGAGCACCTGGCCGAGGAAGTTCGCGTGCGTGAGCACGGCCCCCTTGGGCTCACCCGTGGTGCCCGAGGTGTAGACGATTGTCGCCGGGTCGTCGTGGCCGGCGAGGGTGCGTCGGCCCTCGAGCTCGGCGTCCGAGACGTCCGCGCCCCGAGCGCTGAGCTCGTCGAGCGAGGGGACGCCGTCGACGCCCGCCATCGCCCAGGTGCCGAGCGTCTCGGCCTCGGCCTGCGCGAGCGCGCCGGTGAGCAGGTTGGCGTGGGCGCGCGTTCCGGCGACGGCGAGGCGCACGCGGGCGTCGCGCACGATTGCCTCGACCTGCGAGGCCGACGACGAGTCGTACACGGGAACGACCACACCCCCGGCGAACCAGGCGGCAAGGTCGGCGACGGCCCACTCGTAACGCGTCGGCGCCATGATGGCGACGGTGTCGCCGGGCTGGAGCCCCGCACCCACCATCCCCTTCGCGAGGGCGCGGACCGCCTCGAGGAACGCGACGGTGGTGACCGGCTCCCACCCTCCGCCGGCCGGTACCTCGAAGGCGATGTGATCGGGCGCCTCCTCCGCGCGGCGGACGAGCAGATCGGTCACGTTGGTGAACGCGTCCAGGCTCGCCAAAGCGGGCGTGTGCGTCTCGAACATCATTCCTCCGGGCGAGTGCACGGCCCTCGGGTGGGGGACCGTCACGCATTTTTCGGAGGAAGTCGCCGATCGGATTGCCGCCGCGCGAGCGGGGTCAGGTGCTGTGCACCTCGACGGCGCGCGAGACCATGTGGACGAGGAAGGCCTCACCCGCCAGGATGGCGGCCAATCCGAACAGGGATGCCACCGCCGAGCCGCCGTCGGTCGCCGACGACGTGAAGGCGATGGCGGACCCGCCCGCGATGGCGAGCACGGCCACGCCGATCGAGAGGGCCCGGATCGCGGCGGACGCGCGGTAGACGGCGAGGATCATGATCGCTGCTTGAACGATCGTGGCGCTCCCGCCCAGGAGAAAGAGGGGGGTGTCGCCCGAGAATGACAAGAAGAGGACCCCGAACGCCGTGAAGACCACGGCCGCGGCGATGGCCATGATCCGCGCTCGGCGGACCCGCGTCGCGGGCGGCAGATCGCCCCGATAGCCCGTGCTCATCGGCATCCCTCTCGCTCGTCCCGGCTCGCGGCCGGGACCGCCAGCGTAGCTACGACGCCTCGCGGGGGCCAGGACCGCGCACCTTTCCGTCCACGAGAAGGGATGCCCTCGCCGTCAAGCCCCGGCTTTTTCAGGCGTTTCTCGACGTTCGACCGGTAACTTCTCGCGGGTCGGTGTGGACTCGTGTGCCCCGCACGAGTCGCTCATCGCCGGCGCGAGAGAAGACACGGAGGCGACGACCATCAGCACCATGACGGCACCCGCGGCTCGCGTGACGGCCGCGCCGACGGCATCCCGTGCGGCAAAAGCCGCCCGTCACCTGCCCTCTCTGACGGGGCTCCGCTGGGCGACGGCGATGCTGATCTTCGGTCACCACCTCATGGCGGTCGAGTACTTTGGCGGCACCGCCGGGACCGTATGGGCCTTCGTCTTCGAGGCCGGCAAGACCGGCGTCACCCTGTTCTTCATCCTCTCGGGCTTCGTGCTCGCCTGGGGCCACAAGCCGCACCAGAGCGCCGGGTCGTTCTACTGGCACCGCTTCGCCCGTATCTACCCCCTGCACCTCGTCGGCGTGGGACTCGCCCTCGTCGCCGCGGCGACCCTCGTGCCCGAGATCCAGACCGCCGGACGAGCGCCCCTGGTCGCGAACGTCTTCCTCGTCAACGGCTGGGTGCCGGACTGGTGGCAGGCCGGCAACCCCGCCAGCTGGTCGCTCGTGTGCGAGGCGTTCTTCTACCTCAGCTTCCCGTTCCTCATCCGTCCCCTCGTGCGCCTGTCGAACCGCGCACGCGGCGGCGTGGTCGTGGCATCGCTCGTGCTCGTCGCCCTGGCCCCCCAGATCGCCGCGATCTCGCCCGTGCCGATGTCGGCGGCATCCACTCCGCTCCTGCGTCTGCCCGAGTTCGTGCTGGGCGTCACCCTCGCGCTGCTCATGAAGAGCGGAGGCTGGATGCCGTGGAAGCTGCGCTACACGCTTCCTCTCGCGGTCGCGGGCTACGCCCTGTCGGAGGCGCCCCCGATCCCCGGCACCGACATCCACCCGGGCCTCGCCGCCACCGTCGGGTCGTTCGCGCTCCTGGTCGCCTCGCTCGCCGCAGCCGACGCGCACGGTCGGTCGACCTTCCTCGCCCGCCCGCTCTGGCAGGAGCTCGGACGCGTGTCGTTCGCCTTCTACCTCGTGCACCTGCTCGTGATCGCGTCGGTGTCGTCATCGTGGCCCGAGGGTCACCCGCAGCTGCCGTGGCGGCACGCGCTGCCGCTCGCCCTCGCCGCCTTCGCCATCGCCCTCGCGATCGCATGGGTGCTGCACCGGGTCGTCGAGGTCCCCGCGCAGAAGTGGCTGCTGCGCTACGACCGCTCGCGGCGGGTGTCCGAGGGCACGGGGGCTGCCGTCGGCGGAGCGACGCCGGGCGCGTCGATGGCCGCGCGTGCCGCCTCTCGCTAGGCTCGCGGAATGTTCGGAGTCCACTTCCTCTACCTCTTGCTCGTGTGGGGCGTGGCCCTGGTCGCCGTCGGGGCCGTGCTGTACGTCGCGGTGCGTCTCGCCGTGCTGCACGCGCTGAAGTCGCACACGCGCTGGGTCGAGTCCGACCAGCGCTGACGCGGACCCCGGCCGCCACGCCCGGCCCATCGATCCTTCAGAGTCGCCTCGGTACACTTCCCTGTGCCCGAAACACCCCTGAGCCCCGATCGAGACGCCGCGTCGGCGGCATCCATCGATCCGACCGAGCTCGAGATCGCGCTGCGCGTCATCGACGCCGCCTCGTCGCTCGACCCCGAGGACCCCGCGTACATCGCGCTGCGCCGCCAGACCGGCAAGCTGTACAAAGACGTCAAGCGCCAGTCGCGCAAAGAGAAGCGCCAGCGCATCGCCGACGCGGATCGCGCGGTCGTCGCCGCCACCGCGACCGGAGCCGCCGACCGCATCGACGACGAGACGCGCGGCATCCCGCTCGCCACGCGCACGACCACGCCGTTCGCCGGAGAGCTCATCAAGGCCCGCGCCTGCTACATCTGCAAGCAGGACTACACGCTCGTCGACGCGTTCTACCACCAGCTCTGCCCCGACTGCGCGGCCATGAGCCACGCCAAGCGCGACGCCCGCACCGACCTGACCGGCAAGCGCGCCCTGCTCACCGGCGGCCGCGCCAAGATCGGCATGTACATCGCGCTGCGGCTGCTGCGCGACGGCGCGCACACCACGATCACCACGCGCTTCCCGCGCGACGCGGTCCGCCGCTTCTCGTCGCTGCCCGACAGCGCCGACTGGATCCACCGGCTCAAGGTCGTCGGCATCGACCTGCGCGACCCCGCTCAGGTCATCGGGTTGGCCGAGTCCGTGGCATCCGACGGCCCTCTCGACATCCTCATCAACAACGCCGCGCAGACGGTTCGGCGGTCCCCTGGGGCGTACAAACCCCTGGTGGATGCCGAACTCGCACCGCTCCCGGACGGCCCCCTGCCCGAGCTGGTCACCTTCGGCCACACGAACGACGCCCACCCGCTGGCGCTGGCGCAGTCGGTCTCGGCGCACCCGATCCTCGCCTCGGCCGCGCGCACCGCCGACGAACTGACCGCCGAGGCGATGGCCGCCGGATCGTCCTCGCTCGAGCGTCTCGCCGCGGGCACCGCGATCGACGCGGGCGGTCTGGTGCCCGACGAGGACCGCATCAACAGCTGGACGCAGCACGTCGATCAGGTCGAACCCCTCGAGATGCTCGAGGTGCAGCTCGCCAACATGACCGCGCCGTTCTTGCTCGTGAGCCGCCTGCGCCCCGCGATGGCCGCATCGACCGCGCGTCGCAAGTACATCGTCAACGTCTCGGCGATGGAGGGCGTGTTCGGTCGCGGATACAAGGGTCCCGGCCACCCCCACACGAACATGGCCAAGGCCGCGCTGAACATGCTGACGCGCACGAGCGCGCGCGAGATGTTCGAGACCGACGGCATCCTCATGACGGCCGTCGACACCGGCTGGATCACCGACGAACGCCCGCACTTCACCAAGGTGCGCCTGGCAGAAGAGGGATTCCACGCCCCGCTCGACCTCGTCGACGGCGCGGCCCGCGTGTACGACCCGATCGTGCGCGGCGAGGCCGGCGAAGACCTGTTCGGGATCTTCCTGAAGGACTACAGCAAGGGCAGCTGGTAGGGCGCCGCGGGGTGGTGTGCGGGTGCTGTCCCGCGGTGCCCGCCCCCGGCCCGGTTGAGTGTCCAAAACACCCGGACGATTTTCGAATCCGTCCGGGTGTTTTGGACACTCAACGCGCGTTCCGGGTCGCGCGGGCCTCAGGCGGGCAGGAAGTACTCGCGAGCGAGGGGAGCGATCTCGAGACCGGATGCCGTGGCCGCGGTGACCCAGCGGAGCTCGGCGATCTCGGCATCCGGGATCGGCTGCTGGTCGCCGATGTCGACGCGGAAGACCTCGGCCACGACCTCGAAGCCCGGTTCGTTCGCGGCGCTCGCGGCGTAGGAGCCGAGGGGCTCGAGCTCGTCGGCGAGGACGCGCAGACCCACCTCTTCGGCCAGCTCGCGCGCGAGGGTCTCGGCGGGCGTCTCGCCGGCCTCGGGCTTGCCGCCGGGCTGCATGAACGCCGTCGTACCGGCCTTGCGTACGAGCAGCAGGCGCCCGTCGGCGTCGGTGATGACCGCGGCCGAGACGTGGATGCGGCGCGGGGGAGTGGCATCCGGGATCACGTGGGCACGGTAGCACTCGGGCGGGGGCCCGAGCGCGTCGAGTGTCCAGAACACCCGGACGTCTCGCGAGATCGTCCGGGTGTCGTGGACACTCCCGCAGGGGGAGAGACCCCGCGTCAGAGCGCGCCGCGCCGGATGCCGGTCACGATCGGCCGCGTCGAGGCGAGGGCCGCGGCGACCAGGGCGAAGCCCGCGGCGAAGGTCAGCGCGATCGTCAGCACCGACAGGGGCGCCACGATCAGACTGATCCCGACGATCGGGAACGCGAGCATCAGGCCGAGCGCGGCCCCTCCCACCGAGGCCCATCGCAGCGGCACCATCACGGTGATGCGGCGGGCGCGGCGGAGTTCGGCATCCGGGATGCCGAGCCGGTCGAGGCCCACGATCAGCTCGCGCTCCTCGAGCACCGACGCCGCCTGCGTCACCCCCACCGCGCACGCGAGCAGCACGAAGGCGATGCCGAGGGTCACGAGCACCCCCGTGCGGATGTCGGACATCAACGGCCCGGCGTCGCCCGCGACATCGGCGATCGCGAGACCGGACCCGGCCACGACGGCGATGAACGACACGAGCGCCATGCCCGACACCCGGCGCCACGCCGGTCCCGCGTGCGCGGCGAGCTCGCGACCGGCGACCAGCTGGGCGGCGGTGCGGGCATGACGGGCCATCGCCCGACCGCGGGCGGCGACGATCGGCGCGCCGATGAGATTGAGCAGCGCGAGGGCCCCGGCGAACAGCCCGAGGAGCACGGCGAGGGTCACGGCCGGCCCGAGCAGCTGGCCGAGGGCTCCGAGATTCGACACGAGCATCACGACCCCCACGATCAGGACGCCGCCGACGACGAAGGCGGTCGTCCTCTTCGCGGGGGCTTCGCTGCGGGTGCGCACACCGAGCGGGGTCACAGCGACCTTGCGCAGGCTCGCCGCGGCGCTGACCGCACCGATGAGCACCACGGATGCCACCACCCCGGCGCCCAGCAGCGGGTCGACGACCACGGCCCCGACGCCGACCGGGCCGCCGAAGAACGGTAGCAACCCGACGAGGGGGAGGAGCGCAGCGTAGAGCGCGACCCCCGCAACGGCTCCGGCGGCGGCGATCGCGGTGGCCTCGAGCACGGTCAGCGACCACAGCTCGCGCGTGCTGGCACCCAGCAGGCGGAGGGTCGCGAGCCGGTCGTTGCGGCGACGACTCGTCAGACGGGCCGCCGCGGCGCCCAGGGTGACCAGGGGCACGGCGAGCAGCACGAGGGCGAGGACGGCCAGGATGCCGTAGAGCCCGCCCTCGGCTCCGGCCCGGGGATCCACGAGGAACATGCGCGCGCCGCCGGCGACGACCAGCAGCAGCGCGGTGGTGACGGCGAACGCGACGACGGGCAGCGCGATCGCCGCCCGGCCCTGGCGCGCGGGGCGCGAGAACAGGCGGGCGAGGGGCAGGACGGTGCTCATCGGGCCGCCTCCGTCGAGGTGGGGGTGGGGGTGGAGGTAGGTGCGTGAGCCGGCGTCGCGCTCGCCGGAGGCGCCGGCTCCGCGGCATCCCGAGCCGAATCGCCCACGATCCGCCCGTCGCTCACCCGCACGATCCGCGAGCAGCGGCGAGCGACGTCGGCGTCGTGCGTGACCATGACGAGGGTGCGGCCTTGACCGGTCGTGGCGAGCAACAGGGCGTCGAGCACCTCGGACGAGGTGGCCGAGTCGAGGGCGCCGGTCGGCTCATCGGCGAACACGACGGGAGCACCGGTCACCTGGGCGCGGGCGATCGCGACCCGCTGCGCCTGACCACCCGACAGCTGCCCGATGCGCCGGCCCTCGAGGCCCGCGAGCCCCAGGGAGGCGAGCCAGACGGCCGCGTGCCGCTCGGCATCCTGCCGGCGGAGACCCTTCAGCAGCAGGGGGAGCGCCGCGTTCTCGACCGCGGTGAGTTCGGGCAGCAGCAGGTGCTCCTGGAAGACGAAGCCGAGCGCCTCGCGGCGCACGCGGGAGCGCTCGCTCTCGCTCAACCCGACGAGCTCGAGCGGGGCAGAGCCGGGGGCGCTCAGCACGATCGAGCCCGCGTCGGGGGCGATGACGGCGGCGAGGCAGTGCAGCAACGTCGTCTTTCCCGAGCCCGAGGCGCCCATCACGGCGACGGATTCGCCGGCGCGGATCGTGAGCGAGACGCCGTCGAGGGCGCGCAGCGCGCCGTACTGCTTGACGAGGCCGGAGGCGGTGAGCACAGGTGAGGAGGTCATGATTCCATCCCAGCGATCCGGGCCGTCGGGGGCGTCCGCCCCGCGAGGTATCCGCGTCGTCCTCGGGATCGATCTGTCGTTCATCCCTCGGTCGCCCCGCGATCACCTTCGCCGGACACACTGAGCCTCGTGACCCCCCTCAAGGCGACGGCAGCGGTGCTCGTGGCATCCGTCCTGTGGTTCCCCCTTGCCATCGATGCCGCCGCGGCCGACCCCTCGGGCGACTCGATGGTGATCCAGGTGCAGGTGCCCGCGAGCAGCGCGGCCCCGACCAGCCCCGCGCCGACGCCCTCGTCCGTCGAGATCCCGGATGCCACGCCCCCGCGCTCCGGCGCACTTCCGGCCACGGGGGTCGAGGTGGCGCTATGGGGTGCCGCCCTGGCCGTCGCGGCCGTCGTCGTCGGTGTCGCCGTGCGGGCGCGCAGGCGTCGTCGGGCCTGAGCGCGGCGAACCCGCGAGGACGGGCGGGCTCGTCGGTCCAGAGCCTCGACGCGCGGCCTCACCGCCGGCATCGGCGGGCCTGACTCCCGGCCCGCGGCCCCACCCCCGCGGCTGCCTCAGTCGATCCAGAGCACGACGCCGCGCAGCCCCGTGAGCACGGCCGCGACCCCCGCACGCACCGCGGCCCCCGCGCGCTCGGGCGTGAAGGTCGCCGGGTCGTACGCGGCGGCGGTGCCGAGGCCCTCGCCGCGGTAGGCCGCCCCGGTCCAGTCGGCGGCCGTGACGTTCTCGGTCGGTTCGG
>Ga0308159_1002476_pt1 | contig 21238 bp, 18 predicted proteins | sample PhyCR1_FD_201040 | JGI IMG/M metagenome (GOLD analysis project Ga0308159, IMG submission 201040) | Phyllosphere microbial communities from UC Gill Tract Community Farm, Albany, California, United States - DLSLC.R1 | ecosystem: Host-associated > Plants > Phyllosphere > Unclassified | place: USA... | reverse complement strand
CGTCGGCATCGGCGAGGACGACCCCGGGACCCGGATGCCACCGGCGCAGGATCGCGGGCTTGTACGAGTAGTAGGTGAAGAGGAAGTCCTCGACGGGGTGCTTCTCGGCGCGACTCGCACGGGCCCGGTGATCGGCGGTCAGCGCGTCGGCGCGCGCGGCGTGCTCCGCGGCCGCGGCCGTCCACTCGTCGCGGTCGAGGACGCGATCCGCGAGAACAGCGGTCACTCGACCGGCTCGATGAGAGCGGGCGAGTCGTTGCGCACGTTCCCGACCGCGGCCGACACGACGTGATCGTCGAGCGTCTCGGCCACGTCGGGAGCCGCATCGATCGCCGCGTCGAGGACGTCGCCGACGTTCTCGGTCGTCGGGTCGAGCCAGGCGTCCGCGAAGTCGGGGTCCATGAACAACGGCATCCGGTCGTGGATCGAGCCCAGTCGCCCGATCGCGTCCCGGGTGAGGATCGTGCAGCTGAGCACCCATCGGGCCGGATCGTCGTCGGCCACGGACGGGTCTTTCCACCACTCGTACAGACCCGCGAAGAAGAGCGGGGAGCCGTCGGCGGGGTGGATGTAGTGCGGGGTCTTGCCCGCGTCGGTGGTCTTCCATTCGTAGTACCCGGATGCCGGGATCACCGCGCGCCGCTTGATGAGGGCGTTGCGGAACATGGGCTTGTCTTCGACCTCCTCGGAGCGCGCGTTGAACGCCCGGGCGCCGATCTTGACGTCCTTCGCCCACCCCGGGACGAGTCCCCAGCGTGCAACCTCGAGGCGGCGCACCGGCGGCTCGGTCTTCACCGAGTCGAGCACGATCGCCACCGAGGACGTCGGCGCGATGTTGTACGAGGGCGGGGGCAGTTCATCGCTCTCGACGTCCACACGGAGAACGCCCACGAGCTCGGAAGCCACGTTGGCCACGACGAATCGACCGCACATGCTTCCACCGTACGCGTCCCCTCCGACATCGGGCGGGGGAGCGCGGCATCCCTCCTCAGCCGTCGGCCGTGATGACCCCGGCGTTCTCGAGGCGGTCGAGCAGCGCGGCCCCGTCCGACCCCGTCACCCACGGCACCTCGGCCGCGGAGTGGTCGTCGACGACCGTGCGGCCGCCGGCCAGGACGGCCTCCGCCGGGAGCAGGCGGCGGATGGCGACCGCGGCGACGTTCTGCGGGTGGTCGATCGCGAACTGCGTGTAGATCGCATCGTCGTGCTGGCCGTCGTCGCCCACGAGAAGCCACTTCACGTGGGGGAACTCGCTCGCGATGCGGCGCAGGTTCTGCTCCTTGTGGTCGCGGCCGCTCCGGAACCAGCGGTCGTGCGTGGGGCCCCAGTCGGTCAACAGGAACGAGCCCGCGGGGAACAGATGCCGCCGCATGAAGCGGGTGAGCGTCGGGGCCACGTTCCAGGCGCCCGTCGAGAGATAGATGACGGGCGTGCCGGGGTGCTCGCGCGTCAGCCGCTCGAGCATGACGGCCATGCCGGGCACGGGCTGCCGCGCATGCTCGTCGAGAACGAACGAGTTCCAGGCGGCGAGGAAGGGGCGGGGCAGGGCCGTCACCATGACCGTGTCGTCGATGTCGCTCACCACGCCGAAGCGCACGTCGGATCCGACGATGAAGACACGGGTCTCGGTGGGCTCGCTGCCCTCCACCGACATCGTGATCGTCTGCCAGCCGGGCGCGAGCGAGGCGGGCAGGCGCGCGTCGATCACCCCGCCGCGATCGGCGGACACCTCGTGGGAGACGCCGTCCACGACGACGCGCACGCGAGCCATCCCGACCGGGACCGCGGCGAAACTGCGCCAGCCCCGGAGACTCGCGAACTCACCGGTCGAGGTCCGCTTGATCGGCGGGGCGATGAGGACGCGGCCGAGCACCCGCACCCATTCCTCCGTGCCGTAGCCGGGGAACCCGGTGACCGCGGGACGCAGGCCCCGCGCACGGGCGCGTTTCTCGCGCCACCGGTGGAAGCGGCGCTCCAGTCGGGCGAACCAGAGCACTTTGGCGCGGGGAGAACGAGGCATCCGCCTCAGTCTTTCACGTCACCGTCCGCCGATTCGAGGGGCTGGACGTCGTCGGCCAGGTGACGACGCTCCACGCGCTCGATGATCTTCTTGCCGATGAAGACCAGGACGAGGAAGACGACGAGGATGCCGACGAAGATGTACCCGGCGTAGTGGATGCGGTCCGCGAGCTCGCGGTACGTCCCCGCCGCGGTCGCCGCCACCGAGATGTACAGCGCGGACCAGATCGCGCAGGCCGGCGCCGTCCAGGCCAGGAAACGGCGATAGCTGTAGCCGCTCATCCCCACCGTCAGAGGCACGAGCGAGTGCAGGACCGGGAGGAACCGCGAGAGGAAGATGGCGGGTCCGCCCCGCCGACGCAGGTACCGGTCGGCCCGCTCCCAGTTGCGTTCGCCGAGTCTCTGCCCGAGCCGCGACGCGCGGATCCGCGGACCGAAGTACCGCCCGAGCCAGAACCCCCCGCTCTCGCCGAGCAGCGCCCCGACCACCACGACGGCCGCGAGGATGACGCCCTCGAGCGGCGAGGCGATGGCGGTGCCCGCGACGATCACCATCGTGTCGCCGGGAACGATGAGACCGACCAGCACGCTCGTCTCGAGCATGACGGCGATCCCGGCGAGGATCGTGCGCAGCACGGGGTCGACGTTCTGGACCACGTCGAGCAGCCACGTGAGGATCTCGTTCACCTCCGTCAGCCTAGGGGCGCGGCCTCGGCCTAGCCTGGGAGCGTGCCGCGTTCCGTCCCCCCGCTCGCCCTGCCCCGGTGGGTGGATCCCGAAGCGGTGTTCACGACCCTCTGGGCCGACGCTCCCGCGGCGTTCTGGCTCGACGGCGGTGTCGACGCCGACGGCGGGTGGAGCTGGATGGGCGCGGGCCGCCCCGAGCGCGTCACCGACCCACTGGACCTCGTCGCCGCCCCCATCGGAAGCGGCGCGTTCCACGGCGGCTGGGTCGGGTGGATTCCCTACGACGGCGACGCCGCGTGGCTCCGCGTCGACGCCGCGCTCGCCTTCGACCACGCCGCGCGCCGGGTGTGGGCGGTCGGGACGGATCCCTCCGCCCTCGCCGCTCTGGCCGAGCGGGCGCTCGGGGTCGGACAAGCCGCACCGGTGCCGACCGCGGAGCCCCGGGGGACGGCATCCGGTCGCCATCGACCGGACGAGTACGCCGGACTCATCGCCGCGTGCCGCGCGCACATCCGCGAGGGCGACGCCTATCAGCTGTGCCTCACCACCCGATTCACCGTTCCGGGCCGTTTCCTCGCCCTCGACGTGTTCCGACGGCTCCGCCGCACCTCCTCGTCGCACCACGGCGGATTCATCCGCATCGGCGTCACGGCGCTGGTGAGCGCGTCGCCCGAGCGGTTCCTCGAGGTGCGCGACGGCACCGTGCACACGCACCCCATCAAGGGCACCCGTCCCCGCGCGGTCGATCCCGCCGTCGACGGCGCGCTCGCCGAGGAGCTGCGGACGGATGCCAAGGAGCAGGCCGAGAACGTGATGATCGTCGACCTGATGCGCAACGACCTCTCGCGGGTGTGCGCCCCGTCCAGCATCGGCGTCGACCGTCTGCTCGAGGTCGAGACCTACCCCCACGTCCACCAACTCGTCAGCGAGGTGTCGGGTCGACTGCTCCCGGGGACGACGCTCCGCGCGCTACGGGATGCGGCCTTCCCGGCGGGCAGCATGACCGGTGCGCCGAAGGTCTCGGCGATGGCGATCCTCGAGCGCCTGGAGGGCGCGCCACGGGGCATCTACTCCGGGACCTTCGGATGGATCGGCGACGACGGGTCGGCGGATCTCGCCATGGTGATCAGGAGCATCGTCGTCGAGCCGGATGCCGCCCACGTCGGCGCAGGCGGGGGCATCACGTGGCGCTCGGTCGCGGCATCCGAGGTCGCCGAGGTCGGGATCAAGGCGCGGGCCCCGCTCGCCGCTCTCGGCGCCGAGGTACCGCCGGGGTGGTGACCGGCACGGTCCGATAGCCTGGACGCCGGCCCTCGTGGCCTCCCCGACCTCACGATTGGCTTCACCCGTGTCTGAGAACACCACCCCTGTGCCCGGCGAGGGCGCTTTCGACGCCCACGCGATCCAGGCGAAGTGGCAGCGCGCGTGGGCGGACAAGGATCCGTTCCGCGCCGGCGGCGACGACGACAAGCGCCCCCGCAAGTACGTGCTCGCGATGTTCCCGTACCCCTCGGGCGACCTGCACATGGGCCACGCCGAGAACTACCTCTACTCCGACATCGTGGCGCGCTTCTGGCGCCACCGCGGCTACAACGTGCTCAACCCGATCGGATGGGACTCGTTCGGCCTGCCCGCCGAGAACGCCGCGATCAAGCGCGGAGCCGACCCCGTCGAGTGGACGTACGCCAACATCGCCCAGCAGAAGGAGAGCCTGAAGGACTACGGCGTCTCGTTCGACTGGAGCCGGGTGCTGCACACCAGCGACCCCGAGTACTACCGCTGGAACCAGTGGCTCTTCCAGAAGCTGTACGACAAGGGCCTGGCGTACCGCAAGGACGCGCTGGTCAACTGGGATCCGCTCGACCAGACCGTGCTCGCGAACGAGCAGGTGCTGCCCGACGGCACCTCCGAGCGCAGCGGCGCCGTCGTGGTGAAGAAGAAGCTCACGCAGTGGTTCCTGCGGATCACCGACTACGCCGACCGCCTGCTCGACGACCTCAACCAGCTCGAGGGCTTCTGGCCGAGCAAGGTCATCCAGATGCAGCGCAACTGGATCGGCCGCTCCGTCGGTGCCGACATCGAGTTCGAGATCGAGGGGCGCGACGACAAGATCACGGTCTTCTCCACGCGCCCCGACACCCTGCACGGAGCGACCTTCTTCGTCGTGGCGCCCGAGTCCGAGCTCGCGGCCGAGCTCGCGGCATCCGCAGACCAGGGCGTGCGCGAGACGTTCGAGGCCTACCTCGCGCAGGTGCAGCGCGCGACCGACATCGAGCGTCAAGCGACCGATCGCCCCAAGACCGGGGTGTTCCTCGGTCACCACGCGATCAACCCGATCAACGGCGAGAAGCTGCCGATCTGGGCCGCCGACTACGTGCTGGCCGACTACGGTCACGGCGCCGTCATGGCCGTGCCCGCGCACGACCAGCGCGACCTCGACTTCGCGCGCGCGTTCGACCTCCCCGTGAAGGTCGTCGTCGACACGCTCGCCCCCGTCACCGGCGCGATCCCCGTCATCGAGCTCGACGACGAGGGCGTGCCGATCGACCCGCTGGGCGACGTCGAGGAGACCGACCCGGTGAAGACCGGGATCGCGCTCACCGGCGACGGACGCATGATCAACTCGGGCTCCCTCAACGGCCTGTCCAAGCGCAACGCCATCGCGCGCGTCATCGAGGAGCTCGAGGCGAAGGGCGTCGGCCGCGCGGCCAAGACCTATCGCCTCCGCGACTGGCTCATCTCGCGCCAGCGGTATTGGGGCACGCCCATCCCGATGCTGCACGGGGAGGACGGGTCCATCACGCCGGTTCCCGCGGACCAGCTGCCCGTCGTCCTGCCCTCGGTCGAGGGTCTCGACCTCAAGCCCAAGGGCACCTCGCCGCTCGGCGCGGCGACGGACTGGGTGCAGGTCACCGACCCCGAGACGGGCCAGACGCTGCTGCGCGACCCCGACACCATGGACACCTTCGTCGACAGCTCCTGGTACTACCTGCGGTTCCTGTCGCCGAACAGCGAGACCGAAGCGTTCTCGGGCCGCGAGGCGTCGAAGTGGGGGCCGGTCGACTTCTACATCGGCGGCGTCGAGCACGCGATCCTGCACCTGCTGTACGCGCGCTTCATCACCAAGGCCCTGTTCGACATGGGCCTGGTGGAGTTCACCGAGCCGTTCTCGAGCCTCATCAACCAGGGCATGGTCATCCTCGACGGCGCGAAGATGTCGAAGAGCAAGGGCAACCTCGTGCTCTTCCAGGAGGAGCTCGACGCCCACGGCGCCGACGCCCTGCGCGTGGCGCTCGCCTTCGCGGGTCCCGTGGAGGACGACAAGGACTGGAACGATGTCTCGACCACGGGAGCGGCGAAGTTCCTCGCCCGCGCGCTGCGCATCGCGCACGACGTCGACAGCGAGACCGACGTCGTCTGGGCCGAGGGCGACCAGTCCCTGCGTCGCGTCACGCACCGCCTGCTGGCCGAAGCGCCGAACCTCATCGAGCAGACGAAGTTCAACGTCGTCGTCGCGCGCCTGATGGAGCTCGTCAACGCGACCCGCAAGGCGATCGACGGCTCGGCCGGCGCGAGCGACCCGGCTGTCCGCGAGGCCGCCGAGGTCATCGCCATGACCCTGGACCTCTTCGCCCCGCACACCGCGGAGGAGATGTGGCAGACGCTCGGCTACGACGGCTTCGTGGGTCTCGCGACCTGGCGCCAGGCCGACCCGACGCTGCTGGTCGAGGACTCCGTCACCGCCGTCGTGCAGATCGACGGCAAGGTCCGCGGCATCCTCGAGGTCTCCGCCAAGATCGGCGCCGACGAGCTCGAGGCCCTCGCCCGTGGCGACGAGAAGGTGCGCCGCGCGCTCGGCGACCGCGAGATCGTGCGGGCTGTCGTGCGTCCGCCGAAGGTGGTCAGCTTCTCGACCAAGTGAGACTCTCGGATGCCACGTCCCCGGCGCTTCGCGGAGCGGTGGGGCGTGGCATCCGTCGTTTCACGGTCCGCGGGCGTCGGCGCGACGGTAACTGAATGGTCTAGAGATGGTTCGCGCGCTGAGCTGAGGTCAGGCGGTCGTGTATCGACGGTCGATCGCGGAAGCGGATCGCCGCGGACGTTCTCAGACGGGTTCAGTCCTTCGAAGCCCGATGAATATTCGCGATGATGGTGATCATCTCTTCGAGCTCAGACGAGGTGATGCGCGGAGCGACAACAGCATCGGGAGAACCGGCCAGACTGCTGTTGAAGAACAGCCCGTCGCCGAGCACCTCGACGATACGTGCGAGAGGTGCATCTCCCAGCACGTCTTCCAGGGTCTGACGCCACTCGCGTACGACACGTTCCAGCGCCGGACGTGCGCCCGGGTGTTTCCCTGACTGATCTAGCCGGGTTACGGCCGTCAAGGCGAGATCGAGCGGAGTGCCCGTCGCGATCGCATCACGGAGAAAGTACGCTACAGGGCCCTCCTTCGCCGTTCGAATCCGGTCGCAGTGATCTCTGTTGAGGTCGGCAAGGCTTTCGATGAGTGCCTCGACGAGTGCATCTCGGGTAGGAAAGTAGTAGAAAAGTCCGCCCTTGGAGACGCCAGCGCGAGTCGCAGTGGTCGTGATAGTCGCAGAGCGTTCACCCGATTCGACCACGATGTCACGGAACGCTTCCAGGATCGCGTCCCGCGTCCTCAAGTCACTCGGCATGAGCTGATCGTAGCCTCTGTCCCGAAACATACGGGACGTCCGGTACAGTAACGGCTTGTGGAAACGACTGAACTCGCGCCGGCCCCCGCCGGGCGGCGTGCATGGGCAGGGCTGGCGGTCTTGATGCTGCCCGTGCTGTTGGTGACTATCGACAACACGGTGCTGAACTTCGCGCTGCCCTCGATCGCAGCCGAGCTTCAGCCGGGGCCGACACTGCAGCTCTGGCTCATAGACGCCTACCCACTGGTGCTGTGCTCCCTCTTGGTTGCCGGCGGCAATTTCGGCGACCGCTTCGGCCGTCGTCGCACATTGATGATCGGGCTGACGGGATTCGCGCTTGCGTCGCTCGGCGCGGCCTTCGCCCCGACTGCCGAGCTCTTGCTGATTGGACGCATCCTCACGGGGGTCTTCGGTGCCGTCATCTTGCCTGCGACGCACTCCCTGCTGCGCAACATGTTTCATGTCCGTGCCGAACGCCGTTTAGCCATCGCGATTTGGTCGACCGGCTTCGCAGCGGGAGCAGCCCTCGGTCCGATTCTCGGTGGCTGGCTCGTCAGCATCGCCGGCTGGCCGGCCGTGTTTCTTATCGCGGTTCCGTTCGCAGTCGTACTTCTCCCGGCGGCGCCGCTGCTCGTCAGCGAGTCTCGCGACCCCGACCCCGGTCCGCTTGACCTGTGGTCGATCCTGTTATCGGCCCTGACGCTCGCCCCTCTCGTGGCTGCCATCAAGCATGCCGCCGACAGTGGGCCGGATGCTCTCTCCGGGGCGCTCGCAGCGATCGGTGCCGCAGCCGGGGCACTGTTCGTCCGGCGGATGCTCACGGCCACCAACCCCATGCTCGACCTTCGGTTGCTTCGCAAAAGCGGTTTCTCCGGCCCGATACTGGTGAACCTCGTCAGCATCGCGTCGCTGACGGGCTTCCTGTTCTTCGCTGCGCAGCATCTGCAGCTGGTTGCGGGGCTATCTCCCTTGGAGGCAGCTTGGCTGCTGGCTCCTGGTGCGCTCGCGAACGTTGTCGCCGGTCTCGCTGTGGTCAAGCTGGTCAAGGTCATGCGACCGTCGACGGCCATTGCCGCAGGCCTCCTGAGCTCTGCGGTCGCCTACACCCTTACGGCGATCACCAGCGGGAGCCCTGCCATCGCCGTGATCTGCCTGGCCTACATCCTCATCGGCATCGGCGTCGGATCCGCCGGGACGCTCGCTGGCGACCTGCTGATGGCCAACATCGCGCCCGACAAAGCGGGAGCGGCGTCGGCCATGTCAGAGACCGCGTACGAACTTGGCACAGTCCTCGGTGTGACGGTGTTCGGCGGGATTCTGACAGCCACCTATCGAAGTGCTCTCGTCGTGCCAGATGGCCTGACGCAGGCGCAGGCAGACGCCGCGCGAGCGACGCTCTCGGGCGCACACGCGACAGCGGAAACACTGCAGGCAGCGACCGCGGACGCCCTCATGACCGCAGCGGGGGCGGCGTTCGATTCCGGCGCCTTGGCGACCTCGACCATCGGCGCCGTCCTCATGGCCGCCGCAGCCACAGTCGCTCTCACGACGCTACGTCGTGAGAGCGCCTGACGATACCCGTGCCGCCTGGGAGGCAAACACGATGACCGATCTCACCTGTACCCGCCGCGTGCACTTCTCCGCTGGTCATCGCGTGATGAACCATGAGTCCAAGTGCGCGACCGTCCACGGGCATAACTACTACGTGTCCATCCAAGCGGAGGCGAGCGTCCTTGACGATATCGGCCGGGTAGTTGACGAGCAACCGGAGATGACGGTCTCGCGACCTGGCGACAGCTTCTCGACCAAGTGAGATTCTCGGATGCCACGTCCCCGGCGCTTCGCGGAGCGCTGGGGCGTGGCATCCGTCGTTCTCAGGTGCGGGAGTAGGCGGAGCCGTCGGCGGTGCGAACGACCAGCGCGTGGTCGACGAAGGCGCGGCGGAGCCCGGCGACGTCGTCGGTGACGTCGGCGAGACGCGCGTTGATCTCGGCTTCGCTCAGGGTTTCCGTGACGCCGAGCACACGCGCCGCGAGATGCTCCAGGACCGCGCGCCGGTCGGCCGTGCGCGCCGGCATCCCGACGAGTCGGCCGTCCTCGAGGAAGCGCTCCACGCCCTCACGGCGGCCCGACGTGCCCGCGGATGCCAGAGCCCGGGCGAAGGCATCGGGCACGGCCGCCAACCCCTCGGGGGTGGCGATGACGAGCCCCGCAGCAGTCAGCGACTCCATGATGCGCTGCGACTTCTTCGCGGGAAGCGCAGACAGAGCCTCGTCGGCCTGCTGCGCGAGGACGATACGGGCATAGACCTCGCGCGCGCGGTCGTCGGCGAGAGCGGCGAGGATCGCGCGCCAGGCGTTGTGGTGCATGGGGCGATTCTTCTCCACAGCTGGGCGCTGCACGCCTTTTCACTAAACTTCCCCGCACATGGTCGACACGCGGATACCCCTCACCCGATGGCAACGGGCGCTTCTCGACGGTGCACTCGCCGTCGCGGCGGTCCTTCCCGGCTTCCTGTCGCCGGATCGGACGGACCTCACCGCAGGGCTCATCGCTCTGGCGGGGGTGGTGCTGTGCGCACGGCGCCGTCTGCCCTGGACGACGCTCGTGACCGTATCGGCGCTGGCCGCGATCGCCGACAGCCGCTCCTTCACCGTGCCGCTGTGTCTGGCGACGTTCACCGTCGCGATGCGCGTCCCGATGGTGCCGGCGGCGCTCGGCTATCTCGTCGCCGTCGGGACGCCACTGCTCGGGACGATCGTGAAGATCGCGCTGGACCTCGCCGATCCGACCGCCGGAGGCGCGATCCCCGCGATCGGCGTCGGGACGAGCCTCGTCGACCCGTACGTCGTGGTCGCACTCGCCGCCGGGATCGTCACGCGGAACGTGTATGAGCGGCGCCGGGTACAGGCGGCGCTTCACGAGGAGCGGATCGCCACGGCCCGCGCTCTGGAACGCGCGAGGATCACCGCCGAGATGCACGACGTCGTGGGCCATGCACTCACCGTGATGATCTCCTTGGCGAACGGCGCCCGCTCCGCGTGGGACACCGACCCGGAACGCTCCCGCCGAGCGCTCGCGCATCTGGGCGATGTCGGCGCCACGGCGCTCGACGACATGCACCGCACACTCCGGCTTCTTCGCGATGCCGACCGCGAGCTCGACGATGCGTTGCATGAGTCGGGGCACGAGCTGGTCGACATCGACGGCGCAGTGGAGGTCTTCCGCGCTGCGGGGGTCCCGGTTCACCTGCGCTGGCGAGGCGACGACCTGCCCGAGAACGCGATGTTGCGCGCTGCCGTCCACCGCATCGTTCAAGAGTGCCTGACGAACGTTCTCCGACATGCGGCGGGAGTCACGACCGTGGATGTCACGATCGAGTGCTCCACGCGAGCCGGCACCGTCACGATCGACGTCGAGGATGACGGCATCCCGAACTCCCTCTCGCGCGGGGGAACCCGTCGCGGTCTGATCGGGATCGCGGAGCGAGCCGCGGCGTTCGGCGGGACCTGCACGTCGGGTCCGCGGTCTCCGCGAGGCTGGGCCGTCCACGTCGCCTTGCGGACGGAGTCGAAGGGATGATCGACGTGCTCATCGTCGACGACCAGGCGCTCGCCCGACTCGGAAACTCGCTCGTGGTCGACAGCGCACCCGATCTCCGCGTCGTCGGAGAGGCGTCGACCGGGGAGGAGGCCGTCGATCTCGTGAAGACCCTGCGTCCCGACGTCGTCCTGATGGACGTCCGGATGCCGGGAGAGGGCGGCATCCGTGCGACGCGCACGATCACGTCGGTGAGCGCGGCGACCAGGGTCGCCGTCCTGACCTCGTTCGACCTCGATACCTACGCCTTCGGCGCTCTGGAAGCCGGTGCAAGTGCGTTCCTGCTGAAGAGCGCCACCCCCGAGCGTCTCATCGACGCGATCCGCATCGTCCATCGGGGTGAGGCCGTGGTCGAGCCGCGCACCGTGCGGAAGCTGATCGAGCGTGCGGTGGGCTCGAACGCGGCGCGGGAAGCGGTGGGGATACCCGACGAACTGGCGGTGCTGACGCCACGCGAGCAGGACGTGTTCCTGGCGATCGCGACGGGCATGACGAACGCCGAGATCAGCGAGCGTCTGTTCCTGACGCCCGCCACGGTGAAGAGCCACATCAACAAGATCTTTCGCAAACTGGAGCTCCGCGACCGCGTCCACGCGGTGATCCTCGCGCACCGGCTCGGCCTCACGTCGTCTTGAGAGATCTCCACCCGTGGGTGGTGGCCGGTGCGCGGGCGGGATCGTACGTTCGACACGAAAGATCCGCCGAGCCGCAAAGAGGGCAACATGATCGAGATCGTCGTCGCCGCCTTCCTGGTGCTGGGCGCCGCCCTGCTCTCGCTCTGGTGGGCGCGCGCTTCCCACCGCGGCACGCTTCCGCAGAACCTGATCTTCGGCTACCGAACCCCCCTCACACTGTCGGACGAAGCCGCGTGGATCGCGATCAACCGAGCACCCGCTCGCTTCGTCGCGGCAGGAGGGATCGGCGCGGCGTCCACCTCCGTCCTCGCCCTGGTGTCCTCCCTTCTCGGGTTCGGCAGCGTCGCGCCGGGATTGCTGGGGTTCGGACTCGTGTGGCTGCTCGTCTGCACGACTTCGGGAATCGTCCCCGCGCGTCGCGCGGCCCGGCGCTACGCCGCCGAGCGATCCTGAGCACTGTTCCTCCCCACGGCGACCGTCGCGAAAACCCTCCACGAACTGCGTCCGCTGCGCCGCACGCGTTTCGCACGGGTTCCTAGGGTGGCCGGGTGACCGACACCCGCGAACCGCCACCGGACGCGCTCGCCGCGCGTCGCCGACTCGGCGTCGGGGCCGTGATCGTCTTGATCCTGCTCGCTTTCGCGATCACGATCGGGATCGGCATGCTGCGGGGCCTCTCCGGCACGCAGACGGTGTCCGCCTCCTCCTCACCGCTCTCCACGGCGCCCGCTCCTCCCGCGGCGGGCCTGTACGTGCACATCGCGGGTGCCGTGCGCGCTCCCGGCCTCTACCGCCTCGCCGCGGGCGACAGGGTCGCGGATGCCGTGGCCCGCGCCGGCGGCTTCACGGACGACGCCGAACGGGCCGGGGTGAACCTCGCGCGTCCCGTTGCGGACGGCGAGCAGATCGTGGTGCCCGTGATCGGTGCGACACCCGATGACGGCACGGGGACGGGCGCCGTCGCGGCCACGGACGGCCTCGTCGACCTGAACACCGCCACGAGGGAGCAACTCGACACGTTGCCGCGGGTGGGGCCGGCGATCGCCGACCGCATCATCGCGTGGCGGAAAGAGAACGGTCGCTTCACCAGCGTCGACGATCTCGGATCGGTCCCGGGGATCGGCGAGAAGATGCTCGACGGGCTCCGCGATCGGGTGCGGGTATGACGTCCGTGCAGCGCCGCGCACTCCGCCCCGCCGCCGTGGCGGTCGTGACGTGGGCCGGGGCGGGACTCGCGACCTCAGCCCCCGATCTGGCCGGGCTGAGCGTGGGGGCGATCGTCGCTGCGGCGCTCTGCGCGGCGGTGTTCATGAGGGTTCGGCATCCGACCCTCGGTGTCGCCGCGCTGGCGCTCGCGTGCGCGGCGGCCGCCGGCGGAAGCGTCGCGGCGGCGGCCCCGGTGCGCGAACAGATCGCCGCGCTCCAGGTCGACCGCGGTCGCCGGCTCGATGTCGCGCTGACCGTCGTCGGACACGTGTCCGGTTCCGCCGACGGCGGTGCCTGGTTCGACGCGGTCGCCTCGCGCGTCAGCGCAGGAGCGGTGACCGTGACAGGGGGCATCCCGGCCCGCGTCGGCGTGGATCCGAGCGGACGCGCCGCCATCGCGGCATCCGGTCTCGGGAGCGCGATCCATCTGGTGGGCCGAGCGCTCCCGGCGAGCCCGGGGGAGAGGGCGATTCTCGTCGTGCGCGCAGAAGAGATCGTCGACGCGCCCCCGCCCGAGGGGATGTGGGCGTGGTTCGAGGAGCTCCGCGACGGTCTCGTCGCGTCGACCCGCGGTCTGCCGCAGCCCGGGGCGGGACTCGTCCCGGGACTCGCGGTGGGCGACACCTCGAGCCTCGACGCGGCGACGGAGGCGGCCATGACCGCTTCCTCGCTCTCGCACCTCACGGCGGTCTCCGGTGCGAACTGCGCGCTCGTGGTGGGTGCCGCGTTCACCTCCTTGGCGGCGATGGCTGCCCCGCGGTGGCTTCGCGTCGTCGGGGCACTGGGCGTCCTGGCCGGCTTCGTCGTCCTGGTCACGCCCGAGCCCAGCGTCGTGCGCGCGGCGACCATGGCCGCGATCGCGCTGCTGGCCGTCGCACTCGGACGCCCCGCCGTGGGCGTGGCGGTGCTCTCCACCGCGGTGTCGGCGTTGATGATCAGCGACCCATGGCTGTCGTCGTCGATCGGCTTCGCCCTGTCGGCGGTGGCCACCGCGGCGCTCCTGGTGCTCGCACGGCCGATCGCGCGCGGCCTGCAGCGATGGATGCCACGCGCGCTCGCCCTCGCCCTCGCGGTGCCGACGGCCGCCCAGCTGGCGTGCGGGCCCCTCATCGTCCTGATCGACCCCCACGTCCCGCTTCTCGGTATCGCCGCGAACCTCGTGGCCGACCCGGCTGCGGCACCCGCGACCATCGCGGGCGTCCTCGCCTGCATCGCGCCGTTCCCCTGGCTGCGCGACGGCCTCGCCGCTCTCGCCTGGATCCCTGCCGCGTGGATCGCCGCGGTCGCACACACCACCAGCGCGATCGGCGCGCAGAACCTGCCCTGGCCCGACGGCACGTTCGGCGCGGCGCTGTTGGCCGTCGTCAGCGCGGCGATGGTCGTCGCCCTCGTGCGACCCACCCGCCTTCGACGCGTGACAGCGGTTGCGACCGCGGTCGTCGCCGTCACCGTCGGGCTGGTCGCAGGCCACACGACCGTCCGCACCGTCGCCGGACCGCTGACCGTTCCGACGACGTGGGATGTCGCGATGTGCGATGTCGGGCAGGGCGACGCCACCCTGTGGCGCTCCGGCAGCGCGGTGGCGCTCGTCGACACGGGGCCCGAACCGCAGCGGCTCGCGCAGTGCCTCCAGACGTTCGGTGTCGATCGCCTCGACCTCGTCGTGCTCACGCATTTCGACCTCGACCACATCGGCGGGTCGGCGGCGGTCGTCGGGCGAGCGGCGCTCGTTCTGCACGGGCCCGTCGACGTGCCGGAGGACCAGCGGCTGCTCGATCGGTTCGCCGCGGCCGGAGCGCAGCTACAGCAGGCGACGACCGGTCTGACGGGGATCGTGGGGGAGACCCGGTGGCAGGCTCTCGGCCCCGCCCCGCGCGACAAGCCCGGAAACAGCGCGAGCGTCACCCTCGACGTGATCGGTCCGGACTTCCCGCGCACGATGCTCCTCGGCGACCTGGGCGCCGACGCGCAGGCCGCGCTCGTGCGCCGGGTCGACGTCCCGCGCGTCGACGTCGTGAAGGTCTCGCACCACGGCAGCGCGGACCAGGACCCCGATCTCTATCGACGTCTGCACCCCGTCGTCGGGCTGATCGGCGTCGGAGCCGACAATCGCTACGGGCATCCGACCGCCACGCTCCTGTCGACGATGTCCGCGCTCGGCACCACCGTCGGGCGAACGGACACGGACGGCGACCTCGCCGTCAGCATGAGCCACGGACAGCTGACGCTCTGGCGCGCGCGGCCCCCCTCATGACCCCCTCGCTCGGTGAGGGCGCGCGACCGGAGAACCCCGCCGAAGGTCGTACCGCCCCGGACCGCCGTGTCGGACCCGATCGGTAGGCTGGGAGGGTGACCCCGGCTCCTCGACGCTCCGCCCCGGCGAAGGCCAAATCGGCGATCCCGCAGGTGTCGTGGCGCACGCCGCAGCCGGCGCCGATCGTCCTCGTCTCAGGCCCCGAAGAGGTGTGCGCGGAGCGCGCGACGGCGGGGATCCGCGAGTTCCTGAAGAGCGAAGACCCGACGCTCGAGGTCAGCGACATCCGAGCCGACGACTACGCCGCGGGGACGCTTCTCGCCGTGACCTCTCCCTCGCTGTTCGGCGAGCCGCGCCTCGTCCGCGTTGGGGGCGTCGAGAAGTGCAGCGACACGTTCCTCAGCGAGGCCCTCTCCTACCTCGCGCATCCGCAGGACGGCGCGACGGTCGTGCTCCGGCACACCGGGGCGAGCGTGCGCGGCAAGAAGCTCCTCGACGCGATCCGCGCGGGGCAGGGGAGTGGCATCGAGATCGCGTGCCCCGCGATCAAGCGGGATTCCGATCGTTTCGACTTCGCCGTCGGCGAGTTCAAGGCAGCGGGAAAGCGCATCGCGCCCGTCGCGCTGCGGTCGCTCGTCTCCGCCTTCGCCGACGATCTCACCGAACTCGCGGCGGCGTGCCAGCAGCTCATCGCCGACGTCCCCGGCGACATCGACGAGCGCACCGTCGAGCGGTACTACGGCGGCCGCGTCGAGACCTCCGCTTTCACCGTGGCCGACACCGCGATCGCCGGTCAGTACGGCCCCGCGCTTCTCGCTCTGCGGCACGCGCTGGCATCCGGAGCCGATCCCGTCCCCCTCGTCGCCGCGGTCGCCATGAAGCTGCGCACGATGGCGCGCGTGGCCGGCACGCGCGAACCGTCATCGCAGCTCGCCCAGCGCCTCGGCATGAAGGACTGGCAGGTCGACCGCGCTCGCCGCGACCTCGTGGGGTGGACCGCCGCGAGCCTCGGTCGAGCGATTCACGCGACCGCGCGCGCCGACGTCGAGGTCAAAGGCGCGTCCCGCGACCCCGTGTTCGCGCTCGAGCGCATGATCACGATCATCGCCACGCGCGCGCCGTACGGCACCTGAGCGTCGCGGCCCGCCGCGGGCCGGGAGACCGGTCATCCCCTCGGCTCTGATCCCCGAGTCGCACGCCCACTCTTCGCTGCCGCGAATCTCCTCCCCCCGCCGGGAACGCCGGCCCCGCCCGAGCCGAAACTCGCACCGCCCACAGTCCCCGCCCCCACAGTCCCCACCCCACACCGCACCCCGGAACCACACACCGCACCCCGAAAACGACGAAGCCCGCCCCGCGAGACGCGGGACGGGCTGTCGAGGTTCGGCGGCTCAGAGAGCGGCGACCGACTTCGCGATGGCCGACTTGCGGTTCGCGGCCTGGTTCTGGTGGATGACACCCTTGCTCACGGCCTTGTCGAGCTTCTTGGTCGCGGTGGCGAGCGCCTTGACGGCAGCTTCCTTGTCACCGGCCAGGACGGCTTCCTTGGTGCGACGCACGTGCGTCTTCAGCTCGCTCTTGACGGCCTTGTTGCGCTCGTGCGCCTTCTCGTTGGTCTTGTTGCGCTTGATCTGCGACTTGATGTTCGCCACGTCATCGGTCTTTCGTTTGAGTGAGTGTTGGAAGTGCCGGGCGAGCGGTAGAGGGACGCTGCACCGGCGGTCGTGGAGGTCGGGAAAAACCCCACACGCAAGCCAAGGACCTATTCTATCAGGTCGAGGCCTCGATCGTGGTGAGCGCCACCTCCAGCAGCGCGTTGAACACCCTGGGCCGCATCGCGGTGACGAGGTGCGTGGTCCGCGGCACGACGATCAGCTCCGCGTGCGGGGCGAGCGAGGCGAACAGTCTCTCGTTCACACGCAGCTGGTCCCACTGCCCGTTGATGAACCAGAGCGGCACGCGGATCCGACGAACGGATGCCAACAGGTCGAGCACCGAGAGCGACGCGAGCGCCGTGTCCTGCGCGTCGAACGCGTACCCGCCCGCACCGAAGTCCGGTCTGGTCTCGGGCGGCAACGTCCGATCCAGCACGCGGTTGGTCAGGCCGAGACCCCGATCGGGGAGGTTGTCGAACCGCCGCGCGAGGAACCGGTACGCCGCGAGCCCGATCCCGCGGGGGATCGAGGTGCAGGACGCCGCGATGAACGCCGCGACCGGCGGCGGCTCCTCGCGGCCGACGTACTCGAGCGACAGCAGCCCGCCCATCGAATGCCCGACCAGAAGCACGGGGCCGCGGGCGGCGGCATCCTGAACCGCCCGATCGATCGTCGCGAACGCCTCGTCGAGAGTGAACTCCTCGCCGCGTCGGCTCCCGTGTCCGGGCAGATCGACGGCGGTCACAGGGGTGCCGCGTTCTTCCAGATACGCGACCTGCGCCCGCCACATCGTCGCCGACGTGCGGATACCGTGCACGAGCACGACCTGCACGACCATACGGTCCACTGTAAGAGCCGACCGCCCCCGGCGGACGGCGAAGCGCGGACGGCGAAGCGCGGACGGCGAAGCGCGAGCGGCGAGAGCGCACGATCGTGACGAGATCACGCAGCCGGATGCGGCGACTGCGTGCGATGTCGCGCCGATCGTGTGATCTCGGGCGCGGCGTCGTCTCGGCGAAGGATCCGGATGCCGGCACCCTGAGCATCCGGGGACGGCGATGTCGGCGCGCCCCCGTAGAATCGACGGAACATGTCACCGCGCGCCCTGAAGCCCCTCGAGCCGTCCGCCACCCCGCCGGCGCAGATCCGCAACTTCTGCATCATCGCCCACATCGACCACGGCAAGTCGACGTTGGCCGACCGCATGCTGCAGATCACCGGCGTCGTCGCCGACCGCGATATGCGCGCGCAGTACCTCGACCGCATGGACATCGAGCGCGAGCGCGGCATCACCATCAAGTCGCAGGCCGTCCGGATGCCGTGGTCCACGGCCGACGGCACGTTCGCGCTCAACATGATCGACACGCCCGGCCACGTCGACTTCACCTACGAGGTCAGCCGCTCTCTCGCCGCGTGCGAGGGTGCGATCCTCCTCGTCGACGCCGCTCAGGGAATCGAGGCCCAGACCCTCGCCAACCTGTACCTCGCGCTCGAGAACGATCTGACGATCATCCCGGTGCTGAACAAGATCGACCTGCCCGCGGCCGACCCCGACAAGTACGCGGCCGAACTCGCCGGCCTCATCGGCGGCGATCCCGCCGACGTGCTGCGTGTGAGCGGCAAGACCGGCATGGGCGTCGAGGAGCTGCTCGACCTCATCGTCGACAAGATCCCCGCGCCCGTCGGGGTCGCCGACGCCCCGGCGCGCGCGATGATCTTCGACTCGGTCTACGACGCCTACCGCGGCGTGGTCACCTACGTCCGCATGATCGACGGATCCCTGCAGCCGCGCGAGCGTCTACAGATGATGTCGACGGGCGCGACGCACGAGGCGCTCGAGATCGGCGTCTCCAGCCCGGAGCCGATCCCCACGAAGGGGCTCGGCGTCGGCGAGGTCGGCTATCTCATCACCGGCGTGAAGGACGTGCGCCAGTCGAAGGTCGGCGACACGATCACCACGCACCGCAAGCCCGCCACCGAGGCCCTCGCGGGGTACACCGACCCGAAGCCCATGGTCTTCTCGGGGATCTACCCGATCGACGGCAGCGACTACGCGGAGCTGCGCGAAGCGCTCGACAAGCTCAAGCTCTCCGACGCCTCGCTGCAGTACGAGCCCGAGACCTCGGTCGCCCTCGGCTTCGGCTTCCGCGCCGGCTTCCTCGGCCTCCTGCACCTCGAGATCATCACCGAGCGCCTCTCTCGCGAGTTCGGTCTCGACCTCATCACGACTGCTCCGTCGGTGACGTACGAGGTCACCACCGACACGGGCGAGACCGTCTCGGTCACCAACCCCAGCGAGTATCCCGACGGGCGCGTCGCCTCGGTGTCGGAGCCGGTCGTGAAAGTCGGCATCCTGCTCCCGAAGGACTACGTCGGCACCGTGATGGAGCTGTGCCAGTCACGGCGCGGCACCCTGCTCGGCATGGACTACCTCAGCGAGGATCGCGTCGAGCTGCGCTACAACATGCCGCTCGGCGAGATCGTGTTCGACTTCTTCGATCACCTGAAGTCCCGTACCCAGGGCTACGCGAGCCTCGACTACGAACCGGCCGGACAGCAGACGGCCGACCTCGTCAAGGTCGACATCCTGCTCCAGGGCGAGAAGGTCGACGCGTTCAGCTCGATCGTGCACCGCGAGAAGGCGTACGCGTACGGCACCCTCATGGCCGAGCGCCTGCGCAAGCTGATCCCGCGCCAGCAGTTCGAGGTGCCCATCCAGGCCGCGATCGGCGCGCGCATCATCGCGCGCGAGACCATCCGCGCGATCCGCAAGGACGTGCTCGCGAAGTGCTACGGCGGTGACATCACCCGAAAGCGCAAGCTCCTCGAGAAGCAGAAAGAGGGCAAGAAGCGCATGAAGATGGTGGGCCGCGTCGAGGTTCCCCAGGAGGCGTTCATCGCCGCCCTGTCGGGAGACGTCGAGGCGAAGAAGTAACGACCGAATCGAGAGGGAGATCATGCGACGGCAGAACTTCACCGACGACACGGTCGACTATGCGGCGGTCGGCGCCACGCAGGCGCCCGATCTCATGCAGTATCCGCCGGAGCACTCCGTGCCGGCCGAGGACGCCTGGCGTATCGGCAGCGGCGAGGAGCGGTTCGCCGCGGCGAGCGAGCTGCTGTTGTCGTGGGCGCCGCTGCGCTCGGGCGATCTGAGCATCAGCGATGTGCGCCCGGCATCCGGAGGCGGATACTCCGGCGTCGGCTTCGATGCCGAGGGAGCCCCCGTGGCCCCCAGCAGCCTCGAACCCGAGCAGCGCTTCGCGGCCGACGGCACACCCTTCGTCAGCCCGGGCGCGGGCGTGCACCTGCACGGCAAGGTCGACGGACACCGCGCCGACGCCGACCTGCGGGTGATCTCGGTCTTCGAGGAGCCGCGTCGAGTCGGCTTCATCCTGGGCACGGTGGGGCACTCGATCGTCAGCGGCGAGGAGCTCTTCGTGGTCGAATGGCGTGACAACGACGAGGTGTGGTTCGTGGTCCGGGCCTTCGACCGCCCGACCGTGCCGTCGTACCGACTGTTCGCGAGCCGCCTCCGCCGTCGTCGACGCGCGCTCTTCACGCAATACCTGCGCGCGATCTCCCCGCTGTACACGTCCTGATGGGCGGACCTCTTCCCCTCGGAGACCCCGCTCCCACGGACGGATGCCTGCCCGCCGATCTCTCGATCGACCCGTCGACCGACTTCGGCGTCTATCTGCACGTCCCGTTCTGCCGCGTCCGGTGCGGATACTGCGACTTCAACACCTACACGGCGAGCGAGCTCCGCGGCGCCCGGCAGGACGACTTCGCCGACACCCTCGCCGCCGAGGTGCGTCTGGCCGGTCGGGTGATGGATGCCGCCGGCGGCCGCCGCGTGGCATCCACGGTGTTCTTCGGGGGCGGCACACCGACGCTCCTGCCTCCCGGCGACCTCGCGCGGATGCTCGACGCGGTGCGCGCGGAGTTCGGGATCGCGGACGGGGCCGAGGTCACGGTCGAGGCCAACCCCGACACGGTCGACGACGCGGTCATGGAGACGCTCGCCGCGGCCGGGGTCACGCGCGTGTCGATCGGGATGCAGTCGGCACAGCCGCACGTCCTCGCCGCCCTCGACCGCACCCACGATCCGGCCAACGTCGCCACCGCGGTCTCCGCCGCGCGGCGCGCGGGACTCGACGTGTCGCTCGACCTCATCTACGGCGCACCGGGGGAGTCGCTCGACGACTGGCGCTCATCGCTCGAGTCCGCCGCGGTCCTGGAGCCCGACCACATCTCGGCGTACGCGCTCATCGTCGAGGACGGCACGAAACTCGCGCGGCAGATCCGCTCGGGCGCGGTCGCCGAGCCCTCCGACGACCTCCAGGCCGACATGTACGAGCTGGCCGACGAGCTCCTCGCCGACGCCGGGTACGACTGGTACGAGGTGTCGAACTGGTCGCGGGGCGTGGAGCACCGCTCGCGCCACAACCTCGCGTATTGGCGGGGCACCGACTGGTGGGGCTTCGGCCCGGGCGCGCACAG
>Ga0308159_1002473_pt1 | contig 21253 bp, 22 predicted proteins | sample PhyCR1_FD_201040 | JGI IMG/M metagenome (GOLD analysis project Ga0308159, IMG submission 201040) | Phyllosphere microbial communities from UC Gill Tract Community Farm, Albany, California, United States - DLSLC.R1 | ecosystem: Host-associated > Plants > Phyllosphere > Unclassified | place: USA... | reverse complement strand
GTTGCGCAGGTCGACCAGGATCTTGACCACGGCGAGGATGTCCTCGTTGGTCAGGACCATCGGGCCCGTGGACTCTTCGCGGCCGATCTTGGCGTTGAACTTCATCCGGCCCACGCGCGACAGGTCGTAGGTGTCCGGGTTGTAGAACAGGCGCTGGAACAGGGCCTGCACGGCGTCCTCGGTCGGCGGCTCGCCGGGGCGCATCATGCGGTAGATGGCCACGCGGGCGGCGAACTCGTCGGCCGTCTCGTCGATGCGCAGGGTCTGGCTGATGTAGGCACCCTGGTCCAGCTCATTCGTGTAGATGCACTGGATCTCCTGCACACCGGCGGTGCGCAGCTTCTTGAGCACGGTCTCGGTCAGCTCGTCGTTGGCCTTGGCCAGCACCTCGCCCGTGTCGGGGTCGATGATGTTGCGGGCCAGCACGCGGCCGACCAGGAAGTCTTCCGGCACGCTGATGTGCGTGGTGCCCGACTGCTCCAGCTCGCGGGTGTGGCGGGCCGTGACGCGCTTGTCCTTGGCCACGATCACCTTGCCGGCCTTGTCGGTGATGTCGAAGCGGGCGACTTCGCCGCGCAGCCGCTCGGAGACGAACTCCATCTGGCCGCCGCTGTCCATCAGGCGGAAGTTGTCGTTGACGAAGAAGTTCGCCAGGATCGATTCCGGGTTCAGGCCGATGGCCTTCAGCAGGATCGTGACCGGCATCTTGCGGCGGCGGTCGACGCGGAAGTACAGGATGTCCTTCGGGTCGAACTCGAAGTCCAGCCAGGAGCCGCGGTAGGGGATCACGCGGGCAGAGAACAGCAGCTTGCCCGAGCTGTGTGTCTTGCCCTTGTCATGCTCGAAGAACACACCGGGGGAGCGGTGCAGCTGCGACACGATCACGCGTTCGGTGCCGTTGATGATGAAGGAGCCCTTGTCGGTCATCAGGGGCACTTCGCCCATGTAGACCTCTTGTTCCTTCACTTCCTTGACCACCTTGGACTGCGAGGTCGAGGACTCGCGGTCGTAGATGATCAGTTGCACCTTGGCGCGCACGGCCGAGGCGAAGGTCAAACCCCGGGTCTGGCACTCGCGCACGTCGAAGGCGGGCTTGGCCAGGTTGTACTCCAGGAACTTCATCTCCACGAAACCGTTGTGGGAGACGATCGGGAAGGCGGCGTTGAATGCGGCTTGCAGGCCTTCGTCGCTGCGTTTCTGGGGCGCCGAGGCGGCTTGCAGGAAGGCGGTGTAGGCGTCCTTCTGCATCTGCAGAAGGTAGGGAATCTGGACGACGCTGTCGCGGTTGCCGAAGCTTTTGCGGATTCGCTTGCGTTCGGTATAACTGTAGGTCGATGCTTGGGCCATGAGAGCTCCGGGGCTTGAGATCATCAGCGACTAGGGTCAGCAACGCGCGGGCGTTCCTGCTTGGCGGCTGGCCACTACCAGCCGATGGCGGACGGCGATGCATTGCACATCGCCCGAACCAAGAGTCCTTCTGCAGTCGGGGTCAGAAGACACTCGAAAGCCACCGCATCGATGCGGCTTTCGGGTGCGCTCTGAAAGCGGCAAAGGCTGGAAGGCCCGCGAGGGCACTTCCAGCCTCCAGAGGGGCCTGAATTACTTCAGTTCCACCTTGGCGCCGGCTTCTTCCAGCTTCTTCTTGGCGGCTTCGGCGTCGGCCTTGGCCAGGCCTTCCTTCACGGCCTTGGGAGCGGCTTCCACCAGGTCCTTGGCTTCCTTCAGGCCCAGGCCGGTGATTTCGCGCACGGCCTTGATGACCGACACCTTGTTCGCGCCGGCTTCGGTCAGCACGACGTTGAATTCGGTCTTCTCTTCGGCGGCCGGAGCGGCAGCGGCGCCACCGGCGGCCGGAGCGGCCATTGCAGCGGCGCTCACGCCGAACTTCTCTTCGATGGCCTTGACCAGGTCGTTGAGCTCGAGGACCGTCATGCTGTCCAGAGCGGTCAGGAATGCGTCTTTATCGAATGCCATGTTGATTTCCTAAAACAGATTGGGTTGATTGCCGCGCGATCAATGGATCAGGCCGCGGCGGCCTCGGCTGCAGGTTCTTCTGCAGCGCCTTCGCCACGCTTGGCCGCCAGGGCACCCAGCACCACGGCGGTGCGGGAGATCGGCGACATCAGCAAGCCGCACAGCTGGGCCAGCAGCACTTCCTTGGTAGGAATGTTGGCCAGTTGCTTCACGCCTTCCACATCCAGGGCCTTGCCACCGAAAGCGCCACCGCGAATCACCAACTTGTCGTTGGTCTTCGCGAAGTCGGCCACCACCTTGGCGGCAGCGACGGCGTCTTCGGAGAAGCCATAGATCAGCGGACCGGTCATCTGGTCGCCGACGACTTCGAATGCGCTGCCAGCCACGGCACGGCGGGCCAGCGTGTTCTTCAGAACACTCAGGCTCACACCCTTGTCGCGGGCTGCGTTGCGCAGACGGGTCATGTCGGCCACCGTGATGCCACGGTATTCCGCCAGGACGAGCGTTTGAGCTTTAGCGGCGAGGCCGGTCACTTCAGCAATGACCGCTTCTTTCTCACTGCGATTCAGACTCAAGGTCTACTCCTTTTCAATGTCGCCCGGTTGCCCGGACGACGCCTTCATGCAGCGACCAACTGTTTCGGAACCGGAATTCCTTGCAGTGGGATCGCCATCTGCGCTGGCCGACTTTCGGTCGATTAAGGCGCCGGGGTTCGCACCCCGGCCGCCGCCAGCGGTCTTGGATGACCCGGAGCCCCTTTCCATAGGAAGAAGGCCCCGGCCCACCACATCCGCCGGGCCGTCCGAAGACAGCCCGGCAAATCACGTTCAGGCTCAGGCCTGGGCGATGGACTGCGTGTCCACGCGCACGCCCACACCCATGGTGGACGAGACGGCGACCTTGCGCAGGTACACGCCCTTGCTGGTGGCCGGCTTGGCCTTGTTCAGCGCGTCGATCAGCGCCACCAGGTTGCCCTGGAGCTTGTCGCTGTCGAAGGAGCGGCGGCCGATGGTGCCGTGGATGATGCCGGCCTTGTCGACACGGAACTGCACCTGACCGGCCTTGGCGTTCTTCACGGCCGTGGCGACGTCGGGGGTCACGGTGCCGACCTTGGGGTTCGGCATCAGGCCGCGCGGGCCCAGGATCTGACCCAGCGTACCGACCACGCGCATCGCGTCGGGGGCGGCGATCACCACGTCGAAGGGCATGTCGCCCGCCTTCACCTGGGCAGCCAGGTCGTCCATGCCGACGATGTCGGCGCCGGCGGCCTTGGCTTCCTCGGCCTTGGCGCCCTGGGCGAACACGGCCACGCGCTTGGTCTTGCCGGTGCCGTTGGGCATCACGACGGCACCACGCACCACCTGGTCCGACTTCTTGGCGTCGATGCCCAGCTGCACGGCCACGTCGATGGACTCATCGAACTTGGCGGTGGCATGTTCCTTCACCAGCGCCAGCGCGTCGGCCAGCGGGTACAGCTTGGTGGTCTCGACCTTGCCCTGCAGGGCCTTTGCCTTCTTGGTCAGCTTGGCCATCTCACACGCCCTCCACGTTCACGCCCATCGAGCGGGCCGAGCCGGCGATGGTGCGCACTGCGGCGTCCAGATCGGCGGCGGTCAGATCCTTCATCTTGGCCTTGGCGATCTCCTCGAGCTGAGCGCGGGTGATCTTGCCGACCTTGTCGGTATGCGGCTTGGCCGAGCCCTTGTCCAGCTTGATCGCCTTCTTGATCAGCGTGGTTGCCGGGGGCGTCTTGATGATGAAGGTGAAGCTCTTGTCCGCGAAGGCGGTGATCACCACCGGCAGCGGCAGACCGGGCTCGACGCCCTGGGTCTGGGCGTTGAACGCCTTGCAGAACTCCATGATGTTCAAACCGCGCTGGCCCAGAGCGGGACCGATCGGCGGCGACGGATTGGCTTTACCAGCCGGCACTTGCAGCTTGATGAAGCCGACGATTTTTTTCGCCATGCTTTTCTCCTTGCGGGTATTGACGCTGGGCACGCAGGCCACAGCTCCCCGGGGTTATCGACTCTTTCTCTCTCTCCAGGAACCGGCCGAGTCGGGTAAGCAGGTTCTGCACCGGCACGGCCCTCAGGCCGCACCGCTGCTTTAGGTTTTCTCGACTTCCGCGAACCCGAGTTCGACCGGCGTCGCGCGACCGAAGATCATCACGGACACGCGCACCTTGTTCTTCTCGTAGTTCACTTCCTCGACGGTGCCGTTGAAGTCGGTGAACGGGCCTTCCTTGACGCGCACCAGCTCGCCCACCATGAACTCGACCTTGTGGCGGGGCTTCTCGGTGCCCTGCTGCATCTGGTTCACGATGTCCTCGACCTCCTTCTGGGAGATCGGCGCCGGCCGGTTCTTCGCACCACCGACAAAGCCCGTGACCTTGTTGGTGTGCTTGACCAGGTGCCAGCTCTCGTCGTCCATCACCATCTCGACCAGCACGTAGCCGGGGAAGAGGCGACGCTCGGTCGTCCGCTTCTGGCCGTTCTTGATGTCGACCACTTCTTCGCTGGGCACCAGGATGCGGCCGAACTTGCTCTGCATGCCGGCGCGGTTGATGCGCTCGGTGATGTTGCGCTCGACAGCCTTTTCCATGCCCGAGTACGCGTGCACCACATACCAGCGCAGGTCGGGATTGGCGGGGGCCGCCAGCGTCGTCGTCGTGTTGTCCACGGTGTCGTTCATCACTTTCTCCAACCCAGCAGCAGGTCGTAGAACACCCACTCGACGGTCTTGTCGGTCAGCCACAGGAAGATGGCCATGATCACCACGAAGCCGAACACGTAGGCCGTCATCTGCAGCGACTCCTTGCGGGTCGGCCAGACGACCTTCTTCACCTCGCGCCACGAATCGCGGCCGAAGCTCCACAGGCGGCGTCCGTTCTCGGAACTGGCGAACGTGCCCACGGCCGCCGCCAGGCCGATCAAGAGCGCACCCCACTGGACGAGCGCTCCCTGGCGGCTCAGCACGTAGAAGGCCACGATGGCCCCCACCGCCAGGACGACGGCTGCAGCCAGCTTGGCCTTGTCGGCGCCGGTACTGACGGTTTCGATTTGAGAGGTGGCCATCTTGGGCGGTTTCCTGCGGCCTCGCGGCCTTCACTGCGGGCGCCTGCTGGAGACGCCGAAGCCCGCCGGGTCACGGCGGGCTTTTGCATTCGTCGCCGGGGTCACGGCGGGCTTTGCTTTTCTTCTTCGCCACCTTCAGGTGGCAGGGGCAGTAGGAATCGAACCTACAACCTTCGGTTTTGGAGACCGACGCTCTGCCAATTGAGCTATACCCCTACGGCATCCATCGATCTGCAGCCCTGCCGCGCGCCGTCGCGCACCGCATGGCTGCAAACAGCATCACTCGATGATCTTGGCCACGACGCCGGCGCCGACGGTGCGACCGCCTTCGCGGATGGCGAAGCGCAGGCCTTCTTCCATGGCGATCGGCGCGATCAGCTTGACGGTGATCGACACGTTGTCGCCCGGCATGACCATTTCCTTGTCCTTGGGCAGCTCGATGGCGCCCGTGACGTCGGTCGTGCGGAAGTAGAACTGCGGACGGTAGTTGTTGAAGAACGGCGTGTGACGGCCACCTTCGTCCTTGGACAGCACATACACCTCGGCGGTGAAGTGCGTGTGCGGCTTGATCGAGCCGGGCTTGCACAGCACCTGGCCGCGCTCGACTTCTTCACGCTTCGTGCCGCGCAGCAGGATGCCGACGTTGTCGCCCGCCTGGCCCTGGTCCAGGAGCTTGCGGAACATTTCCACGCCGGTGCAGGTGGTCTTGAGCGTCGGGCGAATGCCCACGATCTCGATTTCCTCGCCGACCTTGACCACGCCACGCTCCACGCGGCCGGTCACCACCGTGCCGCGGCCGGAGATGGAGAACACGTCTTCCACCGGCATCAGGAAGGCACCGTCCACCGCGCGCTCGGGCGTGGGGATGTAGGTGTCCAGCGCGTCGGCCAGCTTCATGATGGCCTCTTCGCCCAGCTTGCCCTTGTCGCCTTCCAGGGCCAGCTTGGCGCTGCCGTGGATGATGGGGGTGTCGTCGCCGGGGAATTCGTACTTGTCCAGCAGCTCGCGCACTTCCATCTCGACCAGCTCGAGCAGTTCGGCGTCGTCCACCATGTCGCACTTGTTCAGGAACACGATGATGTAGGGCACGCCCACCTGGCGGGCCAGCAGGATGTGCTCACGCGTCTGGGGCATCGGGCCGTCAGCGGCCGAGCACACCAGGATGGCGCCGTCCATCTGGGCAGCGCCGGTGATCATGTTCTTCACATAGTCGGCGTGGCCGGGGCAGTCCACGTGCGCGTAGTGACGGTTCTGCGTCTCGTACTCGACGTGCGCGGTGTTGATGGTGATGCCGCGTGCCTTTTCTTCGGGCGCCGCATCGATCTCGTCGTACTTCTTGGCTTCACCGCCGAACTTGGCCGACAGCACCGTGGCGATCGCCGCCGTCAGCGTCGTCTTGCCATGGTCCACGTGACCGATCGTGCCCACGTTCACGTGCGGCTTGGTGCGCTCGAACTTGCCTTTTGCCATTTCTCAATCCTTGGATAAAAGAACACGCCCGTGTGTTGGTTTTACGTCTGCATCGGGTTGCTGGATCCCTCGCCACGGGCAACGAAGGGCACCTGATCGCAGACAAGAAGGACAAGGCGGCGCATGCCGCCTTGTCTGTCCGATTACTTCGAGCGGGCCGCGACGATGGCTTCTGCCACGTTGCGCGGTGCTTCGGCGTAGTGCTTGAACTCCATCGTGTACGTGGCGCGGCCTTGCGACATCGAGCGCAGCGTCGTGGAGTAGCCGAACATTTCCGACAGCGGGACTTCGGCCTTGATGGCCTTGCCGCCGCCGACCATGTCGTCCATGCCCTGCACCATGCCGCGACGGGACGACAGGTCGCCCATCACGTTGCCGGCGTAGTCCTCGGGCGTCTCGACTTCCACGGCCATCATCGGCTCGAGGATGACGGGCGATGCCTTCTTGCAGCCGTCCTTGAAGCCGAAGATGGCGGCCATCTTGAAGGCCTGCTCCGACGAGTCCACGTCGTGGTACGAACCGAAGGTCAGCGTGACCTTGACGTCGACCACCGGGTAGCCGGCCAGCACGCCGGTGTTCAGGGCTTCGATCACGCCCTTCTCCACCGCCGGGATGTACTCGCGCGGCACCACGCCGCCCTTGATCGCGTCGACGAACTCGAAGCCCTTGCCGGCCTCTTGCGGGTCGATGCTGAACACCACGTGGCCGTACTGGCCCTTGCCGCCCGACTGGCGAACGAACTTGCCTTCCACGTCCGACACCGACTTGCGGATCGTTTCGCGGTAGGCCACCTGGGGCTTGCCCACGTTGGCTTCCACGCCGAATTCACGCTTCATGCGGTCGACGATGATTTCCAGGTGCAGCTCGCCCATGCCGGAAATGATGGTCTGGCCGGATTCCTCGTCGGTGCGCACGCGGAACGACGGATCTTCCTGGGCCAGGCGCTGCAGCGCGATGCCCATCTTTTCCTGGTCGGCCTTGGTCTTGGGTTCGACGGCCTGCGCGATCACGGGCTCGGGGAACTCCATGCGCTCCAGGGTGATGATGGCATCGGGATCGCACAGGGTTTCGCCCGTGGTCACGTCCTTCAGACCCACGCACGCGGCGATGTCGCCGGCACGGATTTCGTCGACTTCCAGGCGCTCGTTGGCGTGCATCTGCACGATCCGGCCGATGCGCTCCTTCTTGCCCTTGACGGGGTTGTAGACGCTGTCACCCTTGGAGAGCACGCCCGAGTACACCCGCACGAAGGTCAACTGGCCGACGTAGGGGTCGGTCATCAGCTTGAACGCGAGCGCCGAGAACTTCTCGTTGTCGTCGGCCTTGCGGCTGGCTTCCTTCTCGTCGTCGTCCGTGCCTTGCACCGGCGGGATGTCCAGCGGCGAGGGCATCAGTTCGATCACGGCGTCGAGCATGCGCTGCACGCCCTTGTTCTTGAAGGCCGAGCCGCACAGCATCGGCTGGATCTCGCCGGCGATGGTGCGCGTGCGCAGGCCGAGCGTGATCTCTTCCTCGGTGAGGTCACCCTCCTCGAGGTACTTGTTCATCAGCTCTTCGCTGGCCTCGGCGGCCGACTCGACCATCTTCTCGCGCCATTCCTTGGCGGTCTCGAGCAGCTCGGCGGGGATGTCCTCGAAGGTGAACTTCATGCCCTGCGACGCGTCGTCCCAGAGGATGGCCTTCATCTTGCGCAGGTCGACCACGCCCTTGAACTGGTCTTCGGCACCGATCGGGATCACGATCGGCACGGGGTTGGCCTTCAGGCGGTCCACCATCATCTGGCGGACGCGGAAGAAGTTGGCGCCGATGCGGTCCATCTTGTTGACGAACGCGAGGCGGGGCACCTTGTACTTGTTGGCCTGGCGCCAGACCGTTTCGGACTGGGGCTGCACGCCGCCGACCGAGTCGTACACCATCACGGCGCCGTCCAGCACGCGCATGGAACGCTCCACCTCGATGGTGAAGTCCACGTGGCCGGGGGTGTCGATGATGTTGATGCGGTGCTCGGGGAACGACATGTCCATGCCCTTCCAGAAGCAGGTGGTGGCAGCCGAGGTGATCGTGATGCCGCGCTCCTGCTCCTGCTCCATCCAGTCCATCGTGGCGGCGCCATCGTGCACTTCACCGATCTTGTGGTTCACACCGGTGTAGAACAGGATGCGCTCGGTCGTGGTGGTCTTGCCGGCGTCGATGTGCGCGGAGATACCGATGTTGCGGTAGCGCTCGATGGGGGTCTTGCGGGCCATAAATGCTCCATTCACTTGAAAGCTGCCGTCGGCTACTTTGAAGTGGGTTGATCAATCAGTTCGAGGAGGACCGGCAGAGCCGGTTCCTCCTCGAAGGGGAGATCGCGCTGCGCATTGCTTCGCGCGACCTGGGGGAGCCGCCTGCGGCGGCCTGCTTCTTAGAAACGGAAGTGGCTGAAGGCCTTGTTGGCTTCGGCCATGCGGTGCACTTCGTCGCGCTTCTTCATGGCGCCGCCACGGCCTTCCGTGGCTTCCATCAGTTCGTTGGCCAGACGCAGGGCCATCGACTTCTCGCCGCGCTTGCGGGCGGCTTCCTTGATCCAGCGCATCGACAGCGCCAGACGGCGCACGGGGCGCACTTCCACCGGCACCTGGTAGTTCGCACCGCCCACGCGGCGCGACTTCACTTCGACCATCGGCTTCACGTTGTTGATGGCGATGACGAAGGCTTCCAGCGGGTCTTTGCCGGGGTTCTTCTTCTCGATGAAGTCGAGCGCGCCATAGATGATGCGCTCGGCAACAGCCTTCTTGCCGCCTTCCATGATCACGTTCATGAACTTGGACAGCTCGACATTGCCGAACTTCGGGTCCGGCAGGATTTCACGTTTGGGGACTTCGCGACGACGTGGCATTTTCTGAACCTCTTTGCTTCAGTTGGCAGCGCCTTCCGGCGATGCCGCGAGAGCCATCAGGACCCTCACTTACTCGACCCACGCCGACATGGCGCTTCGGGTCACTACGCTCGGACCGCCAGCCAGGCAGCCGAACACCGATTGATCGAAACCGATCAGGCCTTCTTCGGGCGCTTGGCGCCGTACTTAGAGCGCGACTGCTTGCGATCCTTCACGCCCTGCAGGTCCAGCGAACCGCGAACGATGTGGTAACGCACGCCGGGAAGGTCCTTCACACGACCGCCGCGGACCAGCACGACGCTGTGTTCCTGGAGGTTGTGGCCTTCACCGCCGATGTAGGAGATGACTTCGAAGCCGTTGGTCAGGCGGACCTTGGCGACTTTACGAAGCGCCGAGTTCGGCTTCTTGGGGGTCGTGGTGTAGACCCGGGTGCAGACGCCGCGGCGTTGCGGCGAGTTCTGCATGGCAGGGCTCTTCGACTTGGTCGTTTCGACCTCGCGACCCTGGCGCACCAGTTGATTGATCGTTGGCATGAATGGATTGGTCCCAAAACTCCCGCGGCCCGCCCAAGACGTGAAGGCGAAGCACGGGAAATGACGAAAACGTGAAACCCTTCGGAAATTTCCGAAAAGCCCGCGATTCTAGCCCGGCGGCCGGAAGCTGGCAAATCCGGGGGTTGCCGGAGGGCCGGCAGGCTCACTGGCGCGAGGAATTCACTTGATCCAGAGGCGCACCGCGTCCCAGGCGCGGCCGAGGATGCCGGCCTGCTCCACCGGCTCGAGCGCCACCAGCGGCACCTCGGCCAGCGGCTGGTCGTCCAGCGAAATCTTGAGGCTGCCCAGGGGCTGGTTCCTGGTGAAGGGCGCCACCAGGGGGTCGGGGCGCGCCACCTGCGTCTTGACCTTGGCCGCCTGGCCCGACGGCACCGAGACGACGATCGCCTCGGGGCGGCCGAGCTTGATCGTGTTCGTCTTGCCCTTCCAGACCTGCGGCGTGGCCACGGCCTGGCCGGCGTCGAACAGGCGCACGTCGTCGAAGGCGGTGTAGCCCCAGTTGAGCAGCTTCTGCGACTCGTTGGCGCGCGCGTTGTCGCTGGCGGCGCCCAGCACGATCGACAGCAGGCGACGGCCGCCCGGCAGGTTCGGAAAATCGCGCTTCGCGGTCGCGATCAGGCAATAACCGGCAGCATCGGTGTGGCCCGTCTTCAGGCCGTCCACGGTGGGGTCGCGGAACAGCAGCAGGTTGCGGTTGGTGTCGTTGGACGCCGGCGTGCCCGGGTAGCGGTATTTCTTGATCGCGTAATAGTGCAGGTACTCCGGGAACTCGCGCATCAGCCGAGTCGCCAGGATGCTCAGGTCGCGCGCCGTGGTGGTGTGGCCCGGCGCCGTGAGCCCCTCGGGGTTCTTGTAGCTCGTGTTCTTCATGCCCAGGGCCTTGGCCTGGTCGTTCATGAGCTGCACGAAGTGCTCGGCCGTCCCGCCCACGCCTTCGGCCAGCGCCATGGTGGCGTCGTTGCCCGACTGGACGATCATGCCCTTGATGAGGTCGTCCACCGGCACCTGCATCTTGGGGTCGATGAACATCCGCGAACCGGGCATCTTCCAGGCACGCTGGCTCACCGGCAGGGTCTGGGTGAGCGTGATCTTCTTGGCCCGCAGGGCGTCGAAGACCAGGTACTGGGTCATGAGCTTGGTCAGCGACGCCGGCTCGATGGGCGAATCGGCATCCTTCTGCGCCAGCAACTGGCCGGAGGTGACGTCCAGCAGCAGATAGCTGCGGGCAGCCACCTCGGGCGGCACGGGCGCCTGGGCCCCGGCAACGGAAGCGACCAGGGCGGCCGCGGCAAACACGAACGCGCGGAGCACGTCAGGGAAACGGGTCATGGAAATGCGAGGGAACGAAAGAAGGAGAAAGGGCCCGTGGCGGCGGCGCGCCGGGTTGTTCTTCTACTGGCCTGCGAGCAGGTGGCGCGTCACGAGCGACTTGAGCAGCGGCAATTGTCCGTGAAAGAAGTGGCCGCCCCCCGGGATCACGGTGACAGGAAGTGACTGCGGCCGCGCCCAGTCCATCACGGCGGAAAGGGCCACGGTGTCGTCGGCTTCGCCGTGGACGACCAGCGTGCGCAGGTGCGATTCGGCCGGCAGCGCCGGCGGCACCACGCGCGCCACGCTCGGGCCGACCAGCGCGATCTGGCGCACCTCACGCGCCGGCCAGAGCGTCTGCACCGCGTTGATCGCCACGAAAGCGCCAAAGGAGAAGCCGGCCACGGCGATCGGGCCGCTGCCGGCCGCCTGCTCGACCACGCGCAGGTAGTCCTCGGTCTCGCCGCGTCCTTCGTCGTGCGTGCCGGCGGTGCCGCCCACGCCACGGAAGTTGAAGCGGATGGCCGTCCAGCCGGCGGCGACGAAGGCGCGCGCCAGGGTCTGCACCACCTTGTTGTCCATCGTGCCGCCGAAGAGCGGATGGGGATGGGCGATGACCGCCGTGCCCACGGGCGCGACGCCCTCGGCCGGCCGGTCGCGTGCCGCCTCGATGGCGCCCGCGGGGCCTTCAAGCTGCAGCTTCTCGGTCTGTGCGTTCATGGTTCTGCTACGAATTCAATGGCCGCTCCCGCAGGAGCGACGGGCGCTGGAGCCCCAAAAAGCTTGAAAAGTTCCGGCGCCGGGACCGCAACCGCGTCAGCGGCCCACGTCGGGCGGCAGCAAGAGGCGCTCGACCACCTGCCCGTTCTTCAGATGCGAGTCGACGATCTCGTCGATATCGGCCGCGTCGACGAAGCTGTACCAGACCGCGTCGGGGTACACCACGGCGACCGGCCCGCCGGCACACCGGTCCAGGCAGCCGGCCTTGTTGACACGCACCTTGCCCGCGCCGGACAGGCCTTCCTTCTTGACGCGCGACTTGCAATGCTCGAAGCCTGCCTGCGCGTTGTGCCGGGCGCAGGAGTCCTCGCCGTTGGTGCGCTCGTTCAGGCAGAAGAAGATGTGGCGGGCGTAGTAGCCGCCCGGTGCGCTGGGGGATGAACTGGCCATCCGCCGGATTCTAGGAGTGCACCGCGCGCGCCGGGCGCCGCGCCAATGCCGCCAGCGCGTAGGCGATGGTGGCGAAGGGCCACAACCAGCCCAGCCATTGCGCCAGCCCGTGGAAGCGGATGAAGCGCCCCTGCTCCCAGGTGGCCAGCGTCTGCGCGAAGTACGCGCTTTCTGGCGCCTGGTTGAGCAGGCTCAGGTGCAGCACCAGCGCCAGCAGCAGCAAGGCCATGCACAGGCGGCGCGACAGCGGCGTGAGCAGCACCCCGACCACGACCGCCGCCAGCATCCCCACCCGCACCGGCAGGCCGAACCAGGCCCAGGCGTGTTCGGGCCCGTAGCTCAGCGCCGCCGACAGCGCGCTGGCCGCCAGGCCCAGCCCGAGCATCAGGGCCAGCAGGGACAGGCGCCGGCCGGCCGATCGCGCGACGGTGAAGGCCAGCAGGCAGGGCACCAGCGCGCCGAGCATGACGCACAACAGCTCGACCCCGGGCACCAGCGGCTCCAGTTCGAATTCGCGCACGGGCAGCCAGTCGAGGAACGGGGTGTCGGCCAGCCATTCGGCAATCGCCGTCTCCAGCCGCTCGAAGACCTGGCCCAGCCCGAAGGGCACGGCCGGCGGAAACAGCAGCGCCACCGGCCACAGCGCGAGCAGCCCCAGCGCGCCCCGCGCCTCGTCCACGAACCAGTTGGCGCGCGCACGGCTCCAGTGCGCGACGACGCCCAGCCGCTCCGCCGCGGCCGCCAGCATGGCGCCCAGCAGCGTGCCCAGGCTGTTCAGGCCGAGGTCCACGTTCGAAGGGATGCGCGAGGGCAGGTAGCTCTGCAGCGTTTCCATGCCGAAGGCCAGGGCCGCACCGGCGGCGCCGGCCTGCGCCACGGCGCGCAGTGCCCCCGCGCCAGGCCAGGTGCGCAGCACGACCAGCGCGATGAGGAAGCCCAGCGGCATGTAGCCGACCACGTTCACGCCCAGGTCGAAGCCCGTCCAGTACTTCGGCCAGGGCGCCGCCAGGTAGGCCCAGGGCACGATGCCCTGGTCGCGCCATTCGGCGAACGGGTACAGGCTGGCGTAGACGATCAGCGCCGTGTACGCGAGCGCCAGCGGCAGGGCAGTGGTCTTGTGGCGACGCGCCGGCTCTGTCACGGCATCAGGACGCACCTCGCCTCGCTTCGACAGCGACGCCTGCAACACAACGAGGCCGGCGGCCGAGGAGCAGGCCATGCGGGCACACGCACGGAACCGGCTCCGCCGGGCCGTGGCGTGTGCCCCCTCGCAGGGGGTTGGCGAAGCGACACGAAGTGCGCGAAGACTGGGGGTGGTTCATCTCAGAACGGCTTGACGACCACCAGGATGACGATGGCCACCAGCAGGAGCACGGGCGCCTCGTTGAAGAAGCGGTACCAGCGGTGACTCCGGCGGTTCTGGCCGGCCTCGAAACGGCGCAGCAGCACCCCGCAGCCGTGGTGGTAGCCCAGCACCACCGCCACCAGCGCCAGCTTGGCATGCATCCAGCCGTTGCCCGCGCCCCGGCCGATGCCGTAGCCCAGCCAGAGCCAGAGCCCGAACACGATGGCCGGCACGGCCAGCAAGGTGGTGAACCGCATCAGCTTGCGCGCCATCAGCAGCAGCCGGGCACGCTCGGCCACCGACTCGGGCGGCACCATCGCCAGGTTGACGAAGATGCGCGGCAGGTAGAACAGGCCCGCGAACCAGCTCGCGATGAAGACGATATGGAAGGACTTGACCCAGAGCATGGCCGGCAGTGTACGGAGCGCCTCCACCCGCGCCACGCGGGCAAAAAAAAGCCCGGCGTCGAAAACGCCGGGCCACGAAGCCCTTTTGCTGTCACACATCAAGGCACCCGCTCAGGGAGGAAAAGCGGGAGACGGCGAACCGTCCGAGATGAAATTTAACAAAGGCGTCCCACCCTATCAAGCGTGCGGGTAACTTTTTTTTAACCACGTGGTCGTATTAATTAGTTCTTTTTTATCACCAAGATGTGTCTTGAGGTGATGAGAACGATCGTACGAATCCACCCGCCCGCCAGCCTGGCGCCTTGGGGCACAATTTTCCGCATGACCCAGCATGCCCCCTTTCCTGCCGGACGACCGCGCAGGCTCCGCCGCGACGCGTTCACCCGAAATCTCGTACGCGAGCACACACTTACCGCACATGACCTGATCTACCCGGTGTTCGTGCAGGAAGGCACAGGCCAGCGGCACGCCGTGGCCTCCATGCCGGGCGTGGAGCGCCTGAGCCTCGATCTGCTGCTGCCCGTGGCCGAGCAGTGCGTGGCGCTCGGGATTCCCGTGATGGCGCTGTTCCCGGTGATCGACCCGGCGCTCAAGACGCCCGACGGCGACGAGGCCTTCAACCCCGACGGCCTCGTTCCGCGCGTGGTGGCGGCGCTGAAGAAAGAATTTCCCGAGCTCGGCATCATGACGGACGTCGCCCTGGACCCCTACACCAGCCACGGACAGGACGGCCTGCTCGACGAGAGCGGCTACATCCTCAACGACCCGACCGTCGAGGTGCTGGTGAAGCAGGCGTTGGCCCAGTCGGCGGCCGGCGTGGACATCGTGGCGCCCAGCGACATGATGGACGGGCGCATCGGCGCCGTCCGCACCGCGCTCGAAGCGCGGGGCGACGTGCACACGCGCATCATGGCCTACAGCGCCAAGTACGCCAGCGTCTTCTACGGGCCCTTCCGCGATGCGGTGGGCTCCGCCGCCAACCTGGGCAAAAGCAACAAGAAGGTCTACCAGATGGACCCGGCCAACACCGACGAAGCGCTGCGCGAGGTGGCGATCGACATCGCCGAGGGCGCCGACATGGTGATGGTCAAACCCGGCATGCCCTACCTGGACGTGGTGCGCCGCGTGAAGGACGAGTTCCGCGTGCCCACCTTCGCCTACCAGGTGAGCGGCGAGTACGCCATGCTCAAGGCCGCCGCCCAGAACGGCTGGCTGGACCACGACGGCGTGGTGCTCGAATCGCTGCTGGCCTTCAAGCGTGCCGGCGCCGATGGCGTGCTCACCTACTTCGCCCTCGACGCTGCACGACTGCTACAAAAATCGTAGCTGACAGCGCCCGTCAGGTGGGCGATGCGACCGGGTCCGGCGCGCGATCCGGCGTATAACCCGCACCCATGCGCATCTTCGAGATCAGCGCCAGCCAGGCGCACGAACACGCCTCGCTCGCGCGCTTCATGCACCCCGGTGCCTGCGAGGCGAGCTTCCTGTGGCTGTCGCTGACACGCAGCGAACTGCAGGCCACGCTCGGCCAGGTGCAGGAACTGCTGCAGACGCTGTGCGGCACGCAGCTCGTCGACCTGCACGTGAGCGACCTGCTCAACGACCAGCTGCCCTCGCATTTCGACTACACCTCGCAGTACGACCTCCTGGTGATGCGCCGCCTGGCGGCCGGCCAGCCCGACAGCCCCGCCCCCTCCCCGCCTGGCGACGCCGCGCCGCAGCGCCACGCGGGGCCGCCCGCTCTGCGCCGCATCGACACCCGCCCCGTGGGTTTCGCGGTGTTCGACCGCGTGCTGCTGTCGGTGCATCCCGAGGACGGCGCGGTGCGCGATGCCGTCGCCGCCAAGCTCAGCGCCGCCAGCACGCCCGCGAGCGCGCCGGCCATCGACGTGCGCGCCACCTCGGCCCGCCTGCCGACCGGCCCGGCCGACCTGATGCTGCGGGTGGTGAACCAGATCGTGGACAGCTACCTCGCGCTGCGTCGCGACCTCACGAAGCAGCTCGACCACTGGCAGGAAGAGCTGATCGACCCGAGGACGCGATTCTCGAACTGGGCAGCGCTGATGCAGTCGCGCCAGTCGCTCTACCACCTGGACGAGATCTGCGAGGACCAGCGCGCCGCCGTCCAGGACTGGATCGACGCGCTCGAAGCCCTGCCTGCCCCGGCCACGCCCACCGCTGCGCGAGAACGCGAGCTGCTGCTGGTGCGCAGCCGCGACGTGCTCGAGCACATCGAGCGTGTGGTGCACCACGTGCGCCGGCTCGAGCAGAGCGCCGAGACCGCGGTGCAGCTGCACTTCAACGTGCAGAGCCACCGCACCAACGACATCATGCGTGTGCTGACGGTGCTCACCGCCGTCTTCCTGCCGTTGAACCTGATCGCAGGCATCTTCGGCATGAACTTCGAATTCATCCCGCTGGTGCACAAGGCCGACGGCTTCTGGATCGCGATGGGATCGATGGTGCTGATCGCGATCGGGCTGGTGCTGGTCTTCTGGCGCAAGCGCTACCTGGCGCGCACGGCTCGCTGAAAGCGCACGTGAAAAGCCCGCCGGTCGACGACGACCCGCGGGCTTCGCAGCAGCGAGCGCAGCAGTGCTTAAAGCTTGGTGGCGCCGCCCTGGGCGCGTGCGCGGACGTCAACCGGATTTTCCATCGTCGAGATCACGCGGCTGTTGACGCGCGATCCACCGGTGACGTTCTGGTCGGGCGCGGCAGCGGCACGCACGGCCTCGGCCTGCACCAGCGCACGGTCCTTCGACACGGCGACGGTTTCAGGACCACGCGAGCCACGGGTCACGTTCTGGTTCGGTGCCGAGGCGGCCTTGACGGCTTCGGCGTTCACCGCGTCGCGACTGAGGGCCGAGGCGGCGGTGTGCACGCCGTCGTAGCTTTCGGCATGGGCGCTAGCGGCGGCCAGCAGGGACAGGGCCGCGGCGGCGATGAGTCGTTGGGTGTTCATGCGGGTCTCCAAAAAAATGGAAGGGGTCAGGAAAAGGACCGCCGGTCGGCAGTCCCTATGGGGTGGATCAGAGTGCGGCGCTGCGGGTGGCGGCGCGACGCACGGCCAGGCTGCCCTGGGTGTACTGCGAGGGGATCGTGCTGTTCACGAACGCCTTGCGGTCCAGGTTCCAGGTCGGATCGTGGGCGGCAGCGACGGCACCGGCACGCACCGCATTGCGGTCGGCTTGCGACACCAGCGCGGCGGGCACGCCCGCGTTGGCACCGGTGGCGTACGGGTTGGCCGAGTGCGCGGCCACGACGGCTTGGCTGTTCACTTCGGCACGGCTGGCCACCGAGTTGACGGTGGTCACGCCCTGGTATTCCTCGGCCTGTGCGACGCCAGCGGCGGCGACGAGGGAGAGTGCGGCGATGGCAATGATCTTCGAGGTCTTCATGATGTGCTCCTTGCTTGGATAGCGTTTGAACAGAGCGGCAGGGCACCTGCCCAGGTCCGCTTCGGGTCTGCGTTCAATCGCTGGCCCGTGGGATCAATTGTGGACCTGAAAGATAAGTAGAAACCCGCACGAATCAGAACGGACCGTTCACGCCATCGAAACAATCGCGCGAAGTCGGCCGACATTTGTGCTGCTGCTGATCACGAAGAGGCAGTCCGGTGGCCGCGCCGGCTACGGCCCCTGAAGGCGGCAGATCGGACCCGCCCGAAGCACGCAACGCGCCGACCGGCCTTGCAGATTCAGCCGCGCTGCAGGCGCCACCAGCCGCCGTGCTCGGTCGGCAGCGGTGCCGGATCGAGCTGCTGCCAGGCGCTTTGCACGACGCGACGCCGCTGCTCGGCTTCCAGCGCACGCGCCATGCGTGCCGCCTGCCAGCTGCCGGTGAGCGCCTCGCGCCGCCATGTCTGCGCAAGGGTCTGCAGTTCGGTGTCGTCCAAGGCTTGCGGGGAGTCCATCACGGCCGTCGCTCCGGGCTGGGGGGGTGGACGCAGCTTAGGCGCCACGCCGCCGCCGGTCACTACGCCAAATGCCGCAGGCCAGGTGGCCGATGCGCCGGCTGCAACTGCCGCTTCGGCGGCCTCAGCGGGCTTTCCCGTCCAGGTAGGGCTGCGGATCGACGGCCACGCCTTGTTTGCGTACTTCGAAGTGCAGTTTCACGCGATCGGTGCCGCTCCTGCCCATCTCCGCGATCTGCTGCCCCTGGCGCACGGCGTCCTTTTCCTTGACGAGGATCTTCTGGTTGTGGGCATAGGCGGTCAGGAAGGTGTCGTTGTGCTTGACGATGACCATGTTGCCGTAGCCGCGCAACTGGCCGCCGACGAAGACGACCCGGCCATCCGCCGAGGCCAGCACCGGGTCGCCGGCCTTGCCGCCGATGTCCAGGCCCTTGTTGGCCTTGCCGTCGAAGCGGGCCAGCGTCGGGCCCTCGGCCGGGCGCATGAAGGCGGCCGGCTGCGTCGGTGCCGCTGGCGCGGGGGTCTGCGTGGGCGCAGGCGAAGGGGAGGGCGGCGGGCGGACGGCCGCTGGCTTGGGGGCGGGCGCGGGCGGCGGCGTGCTGGCGCAGCCAGCCAGGACGGCTGCGGCGGCGAGCAAAAGGAAAGGGCGCAGGGTTGCGGAAGTCATTGTTCTGTGTGTCCCGTCGGCCGCGCGCAATCGGCGCGGGTGGATGAAGCAGGTGCGCAGGGGCGGCCCAAGGAGCCGGGCCGTCGAGCCGCACGATCGCAAGGAGCGGATAGCTATGAAAATGATAGCTTCTCGCGCAGGGGCGGCAGGCGGCGACTGCGAATCTGTCTTGTAAAGGTCTGCAGCTCTCAGCGCGGGGTGCCGCGCGCATGCACCTGGGTTGCGAGGTGTGGGTGCCTCGCCAGCACTTCGTCGCGGGGGCCGCAATCTGCCACCCGCCCGGCTTCCAGGATGACGACCGTGTCGAAGCGCTCCAGCAGGCCGAGCCGGTGCACCGACGCGATCAGGCAGGCGTCGGGGAAGGCGCCGGCCATGCGTTCGAACACCCGGCCCTCGGTTTGCGGATCGAGGGCGCTGGTCGGCTCGTCCAGCAGCAGCAGCGAGCTGCCATGGGCCGCCAGCGCACCGCGCGCCAGGGCGAGGCGCTGCCGCTGGCCGCCGGACAGGTTGAAGCCGCGTTCGGTCAGCGGACTGGCCAGCCCGTCGGGCAGGCGAGCCAGCACGTCGTCGAAAGCGCTGGCATGGACCGACCGCTCCAGCACCGCCTCGTCCGCCGGTTCGCCGAAGGTGAGGTTCTCGCGCACGCTGGCTTCGAAGACCTCGGCCTCCTGCGGAATCAGCGTCGCCAGGGCGCGCAGCCGCATCCAGGGCTGGGGCTGGCCATCGATCGTCAGCGTGCCCTGTTGCGGCACGTAGAGCCCGGCCAGCGCACGCAGCAGCGTGCTTTTGCCGCCGCCGCTCGGGCCGATCAGCGCCACCCGCTCGCCGCGGCGCAGCGTGAGGCCGAGGTCGTGCAGGCCGCCGCCGCGGCTGCTGTCGGCATAGCCCCAGTGCACGCCGTGCACCGCCAGCGTCTGCCAGGGTGCATCGGCATCCACGGGAGGCGGCGCAACGGCCGGATCGCCCGGCGCGGCCCAGATCGGCTCGGCGCTGCCGTAGTCGGTGTGCATGCGCGCGAAGTTCTGGAAATTGGCGGCCATGGAACTGACGACCGAGGCTGCCTGCTGCGCGTACTGGTAGATCATGAACACCGTGCCCAGCATCACCGCCGATGCCGTGCCGCCGGTCGAGATGGCCTGCCAGACGTAGATGGACACGAGCAGCCAGGTCAGCCCCAGGCCCAGCATGTCGACCGCGAACCACTTCCCTTCGTTGACCACCACTGCGCGCTTGAGCGGTGCGGACACCGCTTCCATGCGCCGGCGCAGCAGCCTGGCAGAAGCCGCCTGCAGCCGCAGGCCGATCACCGTCGAGGCGTTGCCGACGAAGTCCAGCAGCGCCGCGGCGTACCGGCGGTCGGCGTCGTTCTCCTGCCGGGCCAGGACCATCAGCGCCTTGTCGAAGCGCAGGATCGCCGCGCCGATGACGACGTAGCCCACCAGCGCGATCAGCCCGCTGGTGTGCGAAAGCAGCGCCAGGGCCACCAGCGGCCCGGCGAAGCTCAGCGCGCTCTGCACATAGACGAACTGGTTCTGCGCGAAGTCCGACAGCGCGCGGCTCGCCTGGTGGACCCGGTGCTGCAGCTCGCCCGAGTGGTGACCGTCGCGCCAGGCCAGGGGGGCGGCGGTGATGCGCCCGTACAGCTGGTCGCTCAGCCGCTCGCGCACACGCACACCGACGTTGCGTTCGAGCACGCGGCCCGGCCCGTGCAGCAGCCACGACACCAGGTACACCACCATCAGCACGCCGATCCAGCGCCCGGCGATCGGCACCTGGCCCTTCTGCAGCGCGTTGATCGCCTGCGCCGCGAGCCACGGCATGGCCAGGCGCACGAGCTGCGAGCCGCCCAGCAGCGCCGCCGCGCCCACCAGCTGGCCGCGCACGCCCTCGGCGTGTTGCCACAGTGCGCGGTAGAGCGTGCGGATGGCGCTGCCTGGGGTGGTCATGCGGGAGGGAGCACGGGCATCCAAAGCCGGACAGCCGAACGCAGAGGGCGCGGAGATTCCGCAGAGGGCGCAGAAGAATTCAATGAAATTTTCGATGCCTTGCTTCTGCGCCCTTTGCGAATCCTCGGCGCCCTCTGCGTTCGGCTGTCCGATTTCATTTGACGGGGATGGGAGTGCCGCGATCGACCGGCACCGCCGTCACCGCGTTCTGCGGCGAGCCGTCGACCAGCTTGTCGGAATAGGTGAGGTAGATGAGCGTGTTGCGCTTGGGGTCGACCATGCGAACCACGCGCAGGCGCTTGAACAGGATGGACTGCCGCTCGGCATACACCTCCTCGCGCTTGGGCAGCGGCCCGGTGAAGCTGACCGGCCCGACCTGGCGGCAGGCGATCGAGGCCTCGGCCTTGTCCTCCGCCAGTCCGAGGGCACCCGAAACGCCGCCCGTCTTGGCGCGCGAGACATAGCAGGTCACGCCATTCACGCGCGGATCGTCGTACGCGTCGACCACGATCTTGTGGTCCGGCCCGATGAGCTTGAAAGCGGTGTA
>Ga0308159_1002471_pt1 | contig 21271 bp, 12 predicted proteins | sample PhyCR1_FD_201040 | JGI IMG/M metagenome (GOLD analysis project Ga0308159, IMG submission 201040) | Phyllosphere microbial communities from UC Gill Tract Community Farm, Albany, California, United States - DLSLC.R1 | ecosystem: Host-associated > Plants > Phyllosphere > Unclassified | place: USA... | reverse complement strand
GAATATATCCGAAGTATGGGAGTTTGCCATTACTATAATCTGTAAACTCAGCGGTTTCAACCGTTCTCGATCCAGCACAATCTGCTATTGGTACCAAAGTCGCCACGTCAACTTCACAACCAGCCCCGCCCGATGCACCAGCTGTACCAGAAAAAACCACGACATTTTTAGTCGTTACAATTCTCGAAGAAGAATATTTACCGGTATTGCTAACCGAGTTATAAGTGCCATTGTAATAGCCATGTGCAAAGGTTATGAACCCACCAGCTTGTGGAATTACAAAATTCCGCAAGTCCCTCTGAACCCCATTATCATCGAAAAACTGAACTGTTACATTGGTGTTGGCTTCAGTAGCAACAACTGTGGTTTGCTCAGCTGTTGGATTTCCCTCTCCCCGTACGATAACATATTCTGTACCCAAAGAAATTATAGGCGGTATTGGATTATAGGCGCCATCTCCGCAACCTTCAGGGGCATCAAGCCGTGCCGAAGTGTTCATAACGGCCGAACGTGTAGATTCGACTAATGTACCTATCGGGCATTTAAACAAATAACTTTGTCCCTTATTTAGTGTTGTTTTTACGACACCAGCAATTTTTATCTCTGTGTTATCATCCAGGGCCATTATGCTGTAAATTGGCTGATCATCCTTTCCAGCTAAATTACCATCGCGATAATAACCCACGCGAAATGCGGTACCGATACCTGCATCACCAAAACTGAACAGCGATGCATTTCCTTTGATGAATGGATCGTAACTATTGTTATAATCCGAAGCAATATTTCGAAGATTTACAGAAATGGAAGCATTAGCCTCAACAATTAACCCTGCAGCAGAAACGATTTGATTTAAAGGGTGAGTTGATAAAGCATCTGGAGATCCTGAAAAACTCATTACGAAAGGAACATTTGCCTTACACTTAAAACTTGCGATTAAAGCACCATCACTTTTACTAATAGTACCACTCACCAAAGCTGTACTTTCTGTTGTTATTACAATTTGATTTGCTTTGCTCCAATATTGCCAAGGTGCAGGTGCAATATAGTGTTTAGAATAAATTGGTGGAGGCAATAAGTTAGAGTTTGCAGACGTTAACTTACTAAATGAATGACCTTTTTCAAGAGTAGGAAATGTTTTTGTAACAATGTTATTTAAAGAACCTTTAATTTCGGGTAAGGAGTTTGAAAATTTGGCTTGTATTGTATTGCCAAAGCCTAATAAAATAAGGCTTAGCAGATAAAAAGATAATTTAAGAGACCATTTATTTAACATAAAACATCCTATTCACGAATTCCCTTTAATAAGGCCTTTATAGACATACTTGCTTCCTAATAATGAAAAGATGGTTTTCAGAACCTTCGAGAAACCAATTAGGAATAATCGTTTATAACAACCTTGAGCGAAAATAACAAATTAGAAACCCATAATTATTAAGCAAATATTGATTTTTACACGTAATAAAATAATATCACATTAATACTTTGCACAAAAAGCAGTTATTGTAATATTAATAATACATAATGAAAAAAGTTATGTACTGAACATAATCCTAACCATTTGATTACCAGTATTTTGTATAAATTAATAAAGAAAAAAAACTCAACGATCCAACTAAATAAATTATTTGACGAATTAAGTTTTATACACTAAAAAACCATTTAATTCTAGGTCATAATTTTTCCAAGTCTCAGTTTATTAATGCAACATTAACTTTCTTCGATAATTCTATTGTATTAGTTTTTTTATAGGCTTAATCATTCATAAGTTTTTAAAAATTCGACTATTTGATTTATCTTCGTCCCCAACAATGAAAATCATTAGTCTTTTGTTAACCATTTCTATTTTAGTTATTTCCTGCCTAAATTGCGAGGATGTAACTGAATTAAAAACTATTGCCAAAGCTGAAAATTTAACGACTTCTATAAATAAAAACCAATCGCATAGCGATGCAGACTACTGTTCGCCACTTTGTACATGCAACTGTTGCGGCCAGCCTTTGGTTTTCAATTTAAAATCCATCTCGCTTAAATGTTTAAAACCTGTAGCAAGTACTCTAAAAATAATAGCTTACAGAAAGCATTTTGCATCAGATTTTTTTCAAAGTATCTGGCAACCCCCAAAATTGAATAAGGAATTTTTTGGTTAATCCCTAAATTTTAAATCGGCCTATCAGTCGATATTATTCATTCAATTCAATAAAAAAAATGCAAAAAATATATTTGTTGTTATGTGCCATGCTGTGCATAACCACTACCTATGCGCAAAACAGTTTTAAATTTACTGTAAAAGCGGCCTATAATAAATCAGTTTTACAAGGCGCAACAATTACCCTTAATAACACAAAACTTAAAAATGTTACCAACGATGAGGGCTTAGCCACCTTCAATAACATTCCAGATGGGAAACAAGTTTTCAAGGTAAATCATATTGGTTTTGAGGAGAAAAACATTACTATAAGTTTCCCTGTTGATCAGCAAAATCCAATGGAAATTTTGCTTGAGCAATCGGAAGATGAGCTTGAAGAGGTGATCATTTCATCAACCAGAACCAGTAGAAGTATTCAAAACACACCTACACGCGTAGAAACTATTGAACTGGAAGAAATTGATGAAAAAAGCAATATGCGACCAGCCAATGTTTCGATGATATTGCATGAAAGCACTGGAATTTCGGTACAGCAAACTTCGGCAACAAGCGGCAATGCAAGCATTAGAATACAAGGTTTAGATGGCCGCTATACGCAACTCTTAAAAGATGGATATGCAAGTTTTGGCAATTTCGCCAGTGGATTAAGCATACTTGAAATCCCACCTTTAGATTTGAGTCAGGTAGAAATTATAAAAGGGCCAGGTTCTACCCTTTATGGCGCTGGTGCGATAGCGGGTGTAGTAAATTTCATCTCCAGAACACCGCGTGAAAAAGCAGATTACAATTTTATTATAAACCAATCGAATGTTGGGCAAACCAATATTGGTGCTTTTGCGATGAAAAGAAATAAGAAAATTGGTTATAGCTTACTTGCGCTTACAAATTTTCAGAAACCTTACGATGTTGATAAAGATGATTTCACTGAACTGCCCAAATCAAAGGATTTCACCATCCATCCTAAATTGTTTATCTATCCAAACGAAAAAACCACCCTTATTATTGGTAACGCTTTTACTAAAAGCGACAGAACTGGTGGTGATATTGTTTTGATAAAAAACGGAGCAGATAATAATCATACTTATTTTGAGAATAATGCCAGCTTAAGAAATACCTCAACTGTAGACTTAAGCATAAAATCAGCGGAAAAGGATTTATTCCGTGTTAAATCAAGTTTTAACTATTTTAAGCGTGATATAGGTATTCCAAATTATAGTTTTAAAGGTGATAATTATAATGTTTATACAGATATCAGCTACTTAAAAAACCTAAAAACCCAAAGTTTAATCTTTGGGGCAAATTTAGTTTATGATGATTTTAGAGAACGAGATCAAACCGTTTTAGCAAAAGATTTCATAACTAAAACCGCTGGATTGTACTTTCAACAAACCTTGGATGCAACGGAAAAGCTTAAGCTTGAAAGCGGTATAAGAACAGATTTAACAAATTTTCATAACAGCTTATACAGCAAAACTGATTTCTTCATTTTACCAAGAGTTTCGATATTATATAAATTTAACGATCACTGGAGTTCGAGAATTGGTGGTGGTTTAGGGTACAAAACGCCTACACTTTTCACCGAGCAAACCGAAACTTTTCAATACCAAAATTTGCTGCCGTTAAACAACATAAAATCAGAAAAAAGCTATGGCGGAACGGCTGATATCAATTATAAAACCAGCATTGGCGATGACTGGCTGGTAAGTTTAAATCAGATGTTTTTCTACACTAAAATATCAAATTCGACTATTTTGCTGCAGGATATAAATAATTTTTTCTATTTCAGTAATACATCTCAACCAGTTAATAGCTTAGGTTTTGAAAGTAATGCAAAAATTATCTTTAAAGAATATTTCAAATTGTTTGCAGGCTATACTTTTACAAATGCAAAAGCAAAATATTTACCCGTTATTCAAGACATTCGTTTATTACCTAAAAACAAATTGAACCTGGCATTATTATACGAAAAAGAAAGAAATTTCAAAATTGGATTAGAAGGCTATTTCACTGACAAGCAATATCTGTATAATAATTTTCAAACCAATCCGTACTGGGAATTTGGCTTAATGGCCGAAAAAGTATTTGGAAAAATTTCAGTTTTTATTAACGCCGAGAACTTTACCGATACCAGACAAAGTAGATATAAAAGCGTAGTTAACGGCCCGCACAACAACCCTACCTTTGATGATATTTGGACACATACCGAAGGCCGAACTTTTAATGCAGGGGTAAAATTAAAGCTGTAAATGAAACACTTACAGCTATTTTAAATAAAATTTGTTCGGATAGGGTCTTAATTGTATCTTTGCCCACCCTCGGAAGCTTCCACTCCGAGGTTATTAAAAGCTTTCTGGTAACGGAAGGCTTTTTTTATTTCCTCTATTTGCTCTTGAAAATAACAACTGCTAAAGGCGGTAAATCAACAGTAATCGAGAATTCCTGATTATTATAACCATGCAAGTTAGGAACAATATCACCTTTATTATTGATTCCTCCGCCATAAAATTCTATAGCATCAGTATTGAATAACTCTTTCCACTTTGTTTTAAAAGGTACACCTATTTTATAATTTTCTCTTACAACAGGCGTAAAGTTTAAAGCAATAACCAAGGTATCTTTAGCCTTCAGGCCTTTACGCATAAAAACGAATATAGATTCATCGCTATTATCTGCATCAAGCCATTCAAAACCTTCGTAACTAAAGTTAAAATGATATAATGCTGGTTCTTTTCTATACAAAAAATTTAACGCCTTAACTGTCTCCTGCATGCCTTTATGCGGGGCATATTGCAGCAAATGCCAATCTAGTGATTGGGTAAAGTTCCATTCATTTGTATCGCCAAATTCGTTACCCATAAATAGCAACTTTGCACCAGGATGTGTAAACATATAACCATAAAGTGCCCTAAGATTGGCAAACTTTTGCCATTCATCTCCTGGCATTTTGTACAACATTGGCGATTTCCCATGCACAACCTCATCGTGAGAGAAAGGAAGCATAAAATTCTCGGTAAAAGCATAAGTCATACTAAAACTAAGCTTATGATGATGGTGTTTTCTTGCTAAAGTATCTACCTTAAAATATTTAAGCGTATCGTTCATCCAGCCCATCATCCATTTCATACCAAATCCTAAACCACCCGCATAAACAGGATGTGTTACCCCTGGATAAGTACTACTTTCTTCAGCAATGGTTTGTACACCATCAAAATTACCATATACAGCAACATTTAAATCTTGCAAAAACTGAATGGCACCTAAATTTTCACTTCCTCCATATTCATTTGTAGCGGCATCAGCATCTTCTCTCGAAAAGTTAAAGTAAAGCATCGAAGCCACGGCATCTACACGTAAGCCATCTGCATGGTACTTATCGAGCCAGAACAGGGCATTACTAATTAAAAAGGAGCGAACTTCATTTCTATCGTAATTAAAGATATACGACTTCCAATCAGGATGAAATCCTTTTCGCATATCTGCGTGTTCGTACAAATGCGTTCCATCAAATTCATACAAGCCATGCCTGTCGCCAGGGAAATGTGAAGGTACCCAATCCAGAATTACAGCGATATTTGCCTTATGCAATTCTTCAATTAAATACATTAAATCCTGTGGAGAGCCGTAACGCGAACTTGCACCGAAATAACCTGTAATTTGATAACCCCAGCTCGGAAAAAAAGGAAACTCCATTACGGGCATAAGCTCTACGTGGGTAAAACCCATTTCGACAACATAAGGTACTAATGCCGCAGCAACCTCCCTGCAATTTAATACCCGCTCTGGATTATTAGGGTCTCTTTGCCAAGAGCCCACATGCAATTCATAAACAGAAATCGGCTGATCTAAAGCATTTAGTTTTGGTCTTTTGTTTAACCACGGTTTATCTTTCCAGCTGTAATCTGTATCCCAAATAATGCTTGCGGTTTGCGGAGGATGCTCCCATCTTACCGCATATGGATCTCCTTTTAAATATTCAGATTCATCAAAACCTTTTACAAAATATTTATAAACATCACCCTTTTTTAAATTTGGAATAAAACCTTCCCAAATGCCTGATTTATCCCATCTTTTATTTAAAGCGTGTGAAGAAGTATTCCATTCATTAAAATCGCCAGAAACCGCTACCTTAATGGCGTTTGGTGCCCAAACAGAAAAATATGCACCAGTTTTATTTTCTACTGTAATGAGATGTGAACCCATTTTTTCGTATAAACGAAAATGTTTTCCTACAAGAAATAAATCAACATCATATTCAGTGAATAAACTATAGGGCCATACGGCTAAACTTTGATCAATCTCAGGTAATACTGCTTTTTTAACAGATACTTTTTTAGCTGCGGGCATAGTAAATTCAGGTTAGATATGATATAACCCCGAAAGCTTTTTAAAGTTTCGGGGTTATGTTTATTACAGACTAAAAATCTGTATTTCGTTGAAGTTTTTATTGCATTTAAAGTGTAATGCTGATTTCTCGTCGGTATAAAAGTCTGTCACCTCTCTTCCATCAACCATAATTTTTCTAACCTGAGAATTAACACCTAAAATATTGCAAGCATAAAACTCGTAATTTGGTGTGTATAAACCTTCGGTAAGTTGGTTAATTTTTAAAGTTTGGCCATCACCTTTTACCGTGAATTTCTTTTCAAGATAAATATCTTGCTCATAAGCAAAAGTGTCTCCATGATCTTCGTACATAAATGAATTCACTTCGTAATCGCTATAATAGATGTTAAGCATTACCTCGGTTATCATTTTCTCATCAACGTACTGCATAACAGGATATTCAGGTATTACTGAACCTGCTCTAACGAACATTGGCATGCTGTCTATCTTTGCTTCGACCAAATGCTCACTTTCTCCAGCTAGAACCTCGTTCGTCCAGAAATTGTACCAGGTTCCTTTTGGCAGATAAACTTTTCTTGATACTGCACCTTGCTCTAACACTGGACAGATCAATAATTTGTCGCCATAACAGAATTCATCCTGACGGAAATGATTGCTGATATTTTCTTGCTCCAGCATTACCAATGGTCTTAATATTGGAAAACCGTAGCGATGGTGCTCCCAGAAAACAGAGTATAAGTATGGCATTAGGCGATACCTTAACTCGATAAACTTGCGGTTAATATCTTCAAAAAATTCCCCAAAACTCCATGGCTCTCTTTCTGCGGTATCACCTGCGGAGTGCGCTCTCATGAAAGGAGAGAAAGTCCCTAGCTGAATCCAACGAGTAAATAATTCTCCATCAGGTTCGCCGCTAAAGCCACCAATATCAGTACCGCAAAAAGGCACACCAGAAACGGATAACCGTTGACACTGGATATTACCCATTTTTAAATGTTCCCAACTAGCTAAATTATCCCCCGTCCAAACACTGGCATAACGCTGCATACCTGAATAACCTGCTCTAGTGATGGTAAATGGGCGTTTGTTTCGCATTAGTTTTTTCAAACCCTCGTAGGTTGATCGAACCATCTGCATGCCATAAACGTTATGTGCCTTGCGGTGAGATCCCCTGAACCCATCGTAGTTATGGCGAACATCGTTAGGGAATGTTCCTGAACCAAATACGGCAGGTTCGTTCATATCATTCCAAAAACCGGCAACGCCCATATCTACCAATTCCTTATACAAGTTGCCCCACCAGGTGCGAACTTTAGGATTGGTAAAATCAGGGAACTGGCAACGGCCTGGCCAGACGTGCCCTTCCATATAATAATCATCGCTGCGGCGACAGAAAAATCTTTTCTCTTTTCCTTCTTTGAAAACCCAGTAATCATCATCAACTTTTATTCCAGGGTCAATCATGACTACGGTTTTAAATCCATCATCAGAAAGCTCTTTAATCATTCTACGTGGATCTGGAAAATATTTCTTATTCCAGGTAAAGCAACGATAGCCATCCATGTAATCGATATCGAGATAAATGGCATCGCAAGGAATTTTTCTGGCTCTGAATTGTTTCGCAATTTCCTTTACTTTCGATTCAGGATAATAGCTCCATCGGCATTGTTGATAACCTAAAGTCCATTTTGGAGGCATTGGATGTGTACCTGTTAAACTCGCATAACGTTTAACAACGTCCATCATGTGTGGCCCATGAATATAGTAGTACTGCAATTCGCCTCCATCGGCCCAGAAACTTGTTTTACTTACATCTTCGCCACCAAAATCGAAATAAGATTTAAAGGTGTTATCAAAGAAAATGCCATAGGCAGCCTTGTCGTGTAAACCGATGTAGAATGGTATAGTCCTGTATAAAGGATCCTGATTCCATCCAAAAGAATAGGCATCCGTATTCCAGTTTTCAAATCTGCGTCCGCGAAGATTAAAATTTCCGGATTTATCACCTAAACCAAAGAAATTTTCTTCTGGTTGACATTTTTTAGTTGCGTAGATATAATATCCACCAAAATCAGTGTTCTCTTCCCAATGCATTGAATTGGCCTCATCAACCATTAATGTATTGGTAATGTTATCAGAAAATGAAATATGGAAATTGTTTTTATCTACTCTACAGGTAACTGAATGGGTAGAAACGGTATAGCTATCTTCATGTTCCTGCATTTTAAAAACAGAAACTTTTTGATCAACCTCTGGTACGGCGTAAGAAAAATCATCTAAAAAAACGCCATGTGGAGCAAGGCGAACGCGAATGATTTCATCGCTTACAACCCTAATTTCGACTCTTGCATCACCATCGGAAAAATAAAAACGGTTACCTTCTTTTTTAACTTTTTTTACTGAACCTAAATATTGTTTAACAATAGGTTTTACAGATATATCAACAGGATTGTTTAAATGCTGTATTTCCTGTTCTTTTTCAATCAGCTCGCTAGTCTCAAGCGGCTTATCGTTTTGCTCTTCCATCCTAATAATTTCAAAAATTTAATTCGACCCTCTCTTAACTAAGCATCACTTAATAAGAAAGTACTATAATACAAATATTTTATAAAAGGCTCGTAACAAATCATAAAAAACGTAATGTCAATTCTTTTGTTTTTTCAGGGCACCTGACGATCAATTTAAAAAATCAAAAGCGTTTATATAATCTGCTAGAAAAGTATCAACCTCTGTTGCAAGCTTGAAGCGATCTCCTTCAATTACGATGTGCACTAAAAATCGGTTATCCTTCAATCCTTCGAAACTGACATATTTCTTAGTTTCATTTCCTTCCATAGCAATAAAAGACTTATTGAATTTTTGATTCTTACTTGGATAAGTTTTTAAGATTGGCGAAGTACCTGCCAGGAACATAGTCTGAAAAAAATTCACTTGTGACTGGCCTGCATCGGTTTTAAAAAATGGATCTGCCCAATCGGTAATGGTTACGGTCATATGCTGCCTTGTTTTTGCAATGCAGTATTCGAACTCTAAAATACCGCTTGATTTTCCAGCACCGCACATATTGACCTGATTAAACAAAAAGCCCTTGTAGATTGGAATTTTAGGAAAGATTTTATATAGGTGCGCTGAGCGATCTTTGCACTGCAGGTCTGCCAAAGGGGTAATCGCAACTACAGCAGAGTTGCCTGCCTGACAGCAAGCTTGTTTGCTCGGATCATCACAATCATTTTCCTGCGAATAAGCGAACAGACTGCAAACAACTAATGTGGCTGTTAAGAATAAATTTCTCATATATCCATTATTTATTGCCAGCCTGTTTATTTCAGTTCCATGATAAAAACCTTACCCTGTGCAGAATTAGATTGAATATTCAAAACATACTTCTTGTTATCATTAATAAATGCGTAAACAGCAAACGGCTCATCATCCCCAAGTCCAACTGTTCTTTTATTTCCGTTCCACATATTTTCGTTGAGTTTTGCTCTCAACGCCTGGTCACTTGGAAATTTACCATTAAATATTTTTTTTGCTCCGATTTTATCTAAGTAAGGATAAACCATATCTTCAAATAGTTGCTGGTTAAATTTTTTATTTCCATTATCTTCAAAAACCATAACCCCTAACTTTCCTTTAGTTGTATTAATTCCGCTTCCGGTATAATTTTCCATCTTAGCATAATCAAAAAACTCTGAAAGACCATTTTTCTCATCGATGATTTTTAAATCATCTGTTGGCGTATAAAATGGGAATTTGCCAATATCTCTAAGTTCAGGAACATTTCCCCAATCAATACTATCTGCTGGAACCGTTATGCTTTCTTTCTCTTCTTTTTGGGAAGTCATTGCTGTACTATCTAATTGTTTAGTTTCTGCATTTTCTGTTTTTTTACTGGTGCAGGATGCAATGGTTGCACTGATAGCTAGGATGAGAAGTGTTTTTTTCATTTGGATTTAATTGAATGGTCTGATTTTTTTTTGTGATCACCTGCATTTTTATCGATATACTTGATCTGCAGGTAATCTCGTCTTAATCAAAAACAATGCCTGCTTTAAGATTGCCAACATTTGGGGAAAAGATTTTTCCGCCTTCGATTTAATGTGATTTTTAAAAAAATCCGTAAACAGAAAAGCCTCCCATACTTTTGTAAGGAGGCTCCCATAAACGAAATATTCTTATGGATTAAAAGTTATCCCCACATAGTAAATTGCACCTGCCATCGGGTTTCCGAAAGAGGTAGTGTAATATTTGTTAAGTACATTAGAACCACCAAGTTTAATAACCGACATCACTGAAGGAATTTTTAAGCTAACCTGAGCATCCAAAGAACTGTATGCCGGCACCTCGCCTGAGGCAAAAGAAGAGTTCCAATAAAACCTGTCTTGCCAGCGATAAGCAACATTAAAACCAAAGTTTTTTATAATTTCCTTATTTCCAAATCCAAGGTTGTAACGGATTTTAGGCGTATTGAAATCATTAATATAATTTACTGGCAAATCGCCAATCTGGTTGTAGGATACATTACCGCTGATATTATATTTTCCAACAAGATAATCTAAACCTAAGGCACCACCATAAGAGTTCACACTGCCTTGGGCATTTACTGGAACACCGAATTTCACAAATGTAGGCGCTGCTAAAGTCCCAACATTTTGATAAACATCTACTGCGGTAATAAAATCTTTGTATTGATTAAAATAACCGTAAGCATCGATAAGTAAATTAGGCAAAATTAAGCCTTTATAACCAAGTTCGTAAGATTGAACGCTTTCTGGGCGAACACCTTTCGCATCGAAAGTATACTGCTGTAATAAGGCTGGATTTGGAGTGCCGGTAGCAGCAGAAGCCAAGAAAGCACGATAGCTAACATCAGTGAATGGCTTGTTTGCATCTAGCTTATATTTGCCGAACATAATTTCTGGTAAGCCACCAATTAACCTTTGAGAACCACCACCAACTGATAAATCGATGTATTGATTTTGAGTTGTTGGATTTCGATACCCTGTTTGATAAGAAACCCTGATGTTATTGTTTTTAGCTACCGTAAACACACCTGTTATTCTTGGTGTAAACCTACCTTCAAAATTCTGGCTTTTATCATAACGGCCTGCAAAAGTAATTTTAACCTTATCGTTGAATAGTTTTTTACCAATCTGAGCAAAAGCGCCATATTCTTCGATGTCAATCTGACGACCTAAATCATCAAAAATAGTTCCTGCTGAATTTAAATCATAAATACGGTAAGATGCACCAACCTGGAATTCGACAACTTTATTAAATGCGTTTGTTAAGTTGTACATTCCTTCGTAGTGATAAAGATTAGATTTATCATCGAATTTAGCACCGTAAATACTTTTGGTTGGATCAGCAGCGTTAATAGAAGTTGCACTAATCGTCGTGTTCATGATCTGATCTTTCGCTGTTGCAAAGCCATTACTTCCTGGCTCAAAACGACCTGTGTTTGCTACACCTCTTGCAAATACGTGTGCGGCTGCATCTGTTTGACCAGCTGCTCGGGCACCTACATAATTACCAATATATTGTGGAAACCAAGTTGTTGATGGCTTAGACACTTCGTTTATATAACTTCCTAGTATCGAAGAGATATAAGAATCGCCTGATCTTTCCTGAGTGGTATAGGCTTTTAACGAGAAATCTTCCCCTTTTAATTCGAGTTTATATTGACCAATGTTAAAGTTTCTCAAAGAATAACGATCGGAACCTGTATATACTGAAGTACCAGTACCCCAGTTTGCCTGTGCAACAGCCTGTATTGTACTGCTAAAATTGTAGTATAAAGCACCAGAAACCTTTAAAGATTTAGTATCATAATCAACTAAGTTTTCCTCATTATATCCCGTTCTTGATACATTTTGGTCAGGAATTAAGTTTGCCTTTAATCCAACGTAAAAAGGAAAATAATTTTGTACTGCAGGACGTAATGCTGCAGGTAAATTAGATAAAAAACCAGCTTGTTGTGCAGCATTAGGAATTGCAGCACCAAAAGTACCATCAATTAAGCTTTTAATATTAGGTATCGCGCCGCCTGAACCTGTATTGATACCTGAAATTGTTGCATTTTGAACACTTAAAGCAACATTTCTCATGTTTTGGCTAACCTCATCTCCATAGCTATTAATGCCATCATAATTGGTGTCACTGTTTCTATCACCTGGTTTAACCGTGCGAGAAATGCGATCGAAATTACTGTAGTTATTCGCAAACCAATCTTTAGCCTGCAAGAATGAAAACGCGGCTTTGACACCAAATTTGTTATTCCATGATTTTGCCAATCTTACATCAAGTTGATTAAATGGCTTCGTCGATGTATTATCATCATTAACATGATTAACACCTGTTTTATATTGAAAACTTGCGCCAGGATATTTAAAAGGATCTTTAGAGGTCATTAATAACGTACCATTGATACCGCCAGCACCATAAAGTGCTGAAGATGCACCAGGCAACAACTCCACATTATCAACGTCAAGTTCCGTGATACCAACAATATTTCCTACCGAGAAGTTTAAACCAGGTGCCTGGTTATCCATACCATCTATATATTGATTGAAACGAGTATTACCGTTCGAGTTAAACCCACGCGTATTAATTGATTTAAAAGTTAAACTCTGCATGCTGCTTTCCACACCCTTCATATTGTTTAACGCATCGTAAAAAGAAGGAGCCGCAATATCTTTAATTGTAGCTGCACTCATTCGCTCAATTGAAACCGGAGATTCTAAAATACGTTCAGGCGTTCTTGATGCCGAAACAACAACATCACCACCTAAAACTACGGCAGCTTCCATTTCAATTGAAATATTAGCTGTGTTGCCAGTAACTTGCTTTTCAACCACACCATAACCGATGTAACTTGCAGAAATGGTTAATGGGATTTTTGCAGAAGTAGTAAAAGTAAATGCGCCATCTGAATTTGTTGAAGTACCGCCCGATTGTCCTTTAACAATCACTGTTACTCCACTTAATGGCTCTTTGGTTTGTTTATCCTTAACGGTTCCGCTTACCGTTATGTTCTGAGCTTGTGAGGCAAATCCAGTTGCACAAACAAGCATAAACACATAGAAGATCTGTGTAAAGATTTTGCTCATAAAATAAATTATTTGGTTAGAGTAATTTTTTAGTTAGTTAAACTTAAACCCTTTTTTTCAATTAAACAAATTATGTTAGCATAATAATTTTGATAGAATTTATAATTTTGATTGACATTTACTTTGTCGTATTTTGCAGATGAATAATAATGCAAGTAAATTATGTATTGCTGATTTAGCTAACCATTTATGAATAAACTTAAGGCTCTTTTTTGTATCCTCATCCCAATAGCATTAGCGTTTCTATTAAATACAAAAATTGGTAGTACACCCCCACTTTTAAAGTTCCTGAACCCTTTTATGGGTTTTTGGCAAAATGCCGAGAATAATCATTTTATGTTTAACCATAAAGCAAAAATAGCTGGTGCTATTGATGAGATTGAAATTGTTTTTGACGACAGAATGATTCCGCATATTTTCGCTAAAAACGATCACGACCTTTATTTGGCTCAGGGGTATGTTACTGCGATGCATCGCCTTTGGCAAATGGATTTTCAAACTCGTTTTGCAGCTGGCCGCATTAGTGAAGTTGTAGGCGAAAAGGCCATAGAAGTTGATCGTTACCAGCGTAGAATGGGCATGGTTTATGGCGCAGAAAACTCTTTAAAAGGCATGATGGCCGACCCCAAAGCGAAAGAAATGATTTTAGCTTACACGGACGGAATAAATGCTTACATCAAAACGCTTTCTCATGCTAAATATCCAATCGAATATAAAATTTTAGATTTCAAGCCTGAAAACTGGTCGCCAGTAAAATGTGCTCTATTACTTAAGCAAATGTCGGCCGTTTTAGCCATGGGTTCTGATGAATTTTACATGACCAATATCTTGAAAAAATTTGGTCCTGAAATTACCAAAGACTTATTTCCTGATTACCCATTCCGTGAAGACCCGATTATTCCTGTTGGAACAAAATGGGATTTCTCTCCTCTACCAACACCTAAAACACCCGAATCTTTTACAAAAGCACAAACTGGTGATGTTAAAACTAAAGAGAAAATTGAGGGCATAGGAAGTAACAACTGGGCATTATCTGGAGATAAAACAGCATCAGGTTTCCCTATTTTAGCTAACGATCCACACCTCGACTTAACCTTACCTTCTATCTGGTATCAAATACAATTGCATGCGCCTGGCGTAAATACCTACGGCGTATCTTTACCTGGTGCGCCTGGAGTAATTATTGGTTTTAACCAAAAAATCGCTTGGGGGGTTACCAATGTTGCTGCCGATGTTCTTGATTTTTATCAGATTAAATTTAAAGATAATTCTCATAAAGAATACTGGTATAACAACGCATGGAAGCCCACTAAATCCAGATTAGAAACCATAAAAATTCGTGGCAGCGCAGATGAGATTGATACGGTTTACTATACACATCATGGTCCAGTTGTTTATTTTCAGAAAGCAAAATATTCAAGAGCTGATAATGTGCCTTTAGGCGATGCTTTACGATGGATTGCGCATGATGAATCGAACGAACTGATGACCTTTTATTATCTCAATAGAGGAAAAAATTATAACGATTACAGAAAAGCATTAACCTTTTATACAGCGCCAGCACAAAACTTTGTATTTGCCAGTGTGGATAACGATATCGCAATTACACCGAATGGTAAGTTTCCTTTAAAATGGAAAGATCAGGGGAAATTTATTCTTGATGGAACTGATCCAGCTTATGATTGGCAAGGCTGGATTCCCGCAGCTCAAAATCCAACGGTAAAAAACCCGCCAAGAGGCTTTGTAAGTTCTGCTAATCAATCTTCTACAGATAAAACCTACCCATACTATATTAACTGGGAGTTTGCACCTTACGAACGCGGAAAAAGAATTAACGATCGCTTAGCAGCAATGAATAAAGCAACTGCAGATAGCATTCGTTTAATGCAAACCGATAATTACAGCATTCTTGCGCAAAATATTATACCCGCATTAGTGCCATTACTTAACACCGAACAGTTAAATGCGACACAAAAGGAAGCTTTAGCTTATGTATCGAAATGGAATAAGCGTTACGATGCGAACGAAATTGCAGCCAGTGTTTTCGAAATATGGACAAAGCGTTTGAGTTTTGACATCTGGAATGATGAATTCGAGGTTAAAGGTATCCCGATGCGTTACCCTTCCAGAGACCGAACTGTTGAAATGATATTAAAAGAACCAAATGCAAAATGGTACGATAATATTAAAACAGAAAAGAAAGAAACGCTGTCGGATTTGGTTAACGAAGCTTTCAAATATAGCTGCGATAGTTTAGAACGTAGGTTCGGGCCAATTAATAAAGATTGGAACTGGGCTAATGTTAAGCAAACCAATGTGCCTCATTTGGCAAAAATACCTGGCTTTGGCTCTAAAGTATTACAAATTGGCGGAGCAAAAAGCACCATTAATGCCATTAGCGAATCGAATGGGCCTTCATGGAGAATGGTTATCGAATTAGGAAAAACACCTAAGGGTCATGGTGTTTACCCTGGCGGACAATCGGGTAATCCAGGAAGTAAGTTTTACGACAATATGGTTGATACCTGGGCAAATGGCAAACTTTATGATTTGTTTTATATGCAAACTCCTGATGATAAATCGGGTACAATAATCTCTCGTTTAAAAATTTCTAAATAGCTAAAAATGGTTTTCATCGTTATATTAATTATTTGTTTTCTGCTTCAAATGGTTGCTCCATGGTGGGTAATTATTGTTATTTCTTTTGCAACCTGTGGCATTATTGGCAAAACTGGCAAAATCTCATTTTGGCAATCATTTTTTGCAATATTTTTACTTTGGATTGGCTACGCTTTATTTAAGAGTTTACCGAATGATAATGTGCTTGCAAGTCGTGTAGCAGTAATGACAGGTGTAAAAATATGGTGGATTTTGCTTTTAGTCACTGGCTTTATTAGCGGCTTGGCAGCTGGCATAAGTGGTTATTGTGGGTATCAATTCCGTAAAACGATGCTGGTTAAAAAAACTGACGAGAAAATAGCATAAGGCTTCGTACTTTTGTGCTGTGAATTTTACTGCGGACAATATTTTTTCGATTCAAAATGATGAACAGTTTACTCAACTGGCATTAGAAATATTCAAACATCAGGCAACTAACTGTGCTGTATACGCTGAATATATACTTCATTTAAAAATTAATATTGATGAGGTAAAAGATGTGACTCAAATTCCATTTCTGCCCATCAGTTTTTTTAAAACACACTCGGTTTTAAGCAGTAAAAACCCAATCCAAATCGCATTTAGTAGTTCTGGCACCACTGGCATGATTCAAAGCAGCCATCAGGTTACCAATGTGAAATTGTACGAGCAAAGTTATCTTCAGGCTTTTCATCAATTTTATGGAGCTATCGAAGAATATTGCTTTCTTGCCCTGCTTCCATCCTACCAACAACGGGCTGGATCATCGTTAATTTATATGGTTAACGATTTAATTGAGAAAAGTAAGAATCCACAAAGTGGCTATTTTCTTTATAATCATGATGAGCTTTTTGAAACATTAAAAGATTTAAAAGCAAAGAATCAAAAAACCGTCTTAATTGGCGTCACTTATGCCCTGCTCGATTTTATTGAGCAATACGAAATCAACTTCCCTAACCTTATTGTAATGGAAACTGGCGGCATGAAAGGCAAACGCAAAGAAATGGTCCGGGAAGAGTTGCACGAGCAACTTACTAAAGGTTTTAGAATTAAAGCTATCCACAGCGAATATGGCATGACCGAGTTACTTTCTCAGGCTTATTCTTTAGGAGCGGGCATTTTTAACTGCCCGAAATGGATGCAGGTTTTAATTCGCGATACAAACGATCCACTTTCCCTAATTCCGCAAGGCAGAACTGGCGGTATTAATGTTATCGATTTGGCAAATGTAAATTCTTGCTCTTTTATTGCTACGCAAGATTTAGGTAAAATTTACCCCGATGGAAGTTTTGAGGTTTTAGGCCGTTTTGATAATGCAGATATTAGAGGTTGTAATTTATTAGTGCAATAAAAAAGCCCTGAGAAATTCTCAGAGCTTTCAATTATTTCGTTTTATTATCCTGCTATTAAAAGGAAATAATTTTTCTTTCCTTTTTGAATCACAATAAATTTATCATTTATTAAGTTTTCAGCATTAAAAACCTGATTTGCATCGGCAATTTTTTCCTTATTTACAGAAACGCCTCCACCTTGAATCAATTTTTTAGCCTCTCCCTTGGACGTAAAAACAGCAGTTTTTTCAGCTAATAATGTTGCCGCATCAATTCCTTCTGTTAATTCTGCTTTTGAAACATTAAACTGTGGAATGCCTTCGAACATTTCTAAAACCTGATTTTCTGATAAGCTTTTTAAAAACTCTAAGGAACCATTGCCAAATAAAAACTCAGAAGTTTTGATTGCAGTTTCCAAAGCTTCAACTGAGTGCGTTTTAACAGTTATATCTTCCGCAAGCGCCTTTTGCAAAATTCTTAAGTGAGGCGCTGTATTGTGTTCTGTTTCCAAGGCCTCAATCTCTTCTTTACTTTTTAACGTAAAAATTCTTATCCATTTTTTAACATCATCATCTGATGCATTTAACCAGAACTGGTAGAATTTATATGGTGATGTTTTCTCTGCATCTAACCAAACGGCACCACTTTCTGTTTTACCAAATTTAGTTCCATCGGCTTTTTTAATTAGCTGAGTGGTAATCGCGTAAGCAGTTCCCTGGTCTTTTCTTCTAATTAGCTCTGTTCCAGTAACAATATTTCCCCACTGATCAGAACCACCCATTTGTACCAGGCAGTTATTGTTTTTCCATAAATGATAAAAATCGTAACCTTGTATTAACTGATAACAAAATTCGGTAAAGGATAAACCAGAATCGCCTTCTAAACGCCTCTTAACACTATCTTTAGCCATCATGTAGTTAACGGTAATGTGCTTACCTACATCACGAATAAAGGTAAAAAGATTCATATCCTTAAACCAATCGGCATTGTTAACCATTACCGCACCATTACCGCCATCTTCAAATTTTAAAAATTTAGCTAATTGAGTTTTCATGCCTTTAAGGTTATGCTCAATCATTTCTTCAGTTTGAAGATTACGCTCATCAGATTTACCAGAAGGATCCCCAACCATACCTGTTGCTCCACCAACTAATGCAAATGGCTTATGACCAGCATTTTGAAAATGAATAAGGGTCATGATTTGAGTTAAATGCCCAACATGTAATGAATCTGCAGTAGGGTCAAAACCGATATAACCAGAAGTCATACCTTCATTTAACTTTTCTTCAGTATTCGGCATAATGTCGTGTAACATGCCTCTCCAACGTAACTCTTCAACGAAATTTGTCATGGTATAAAATTAATTTGGCAAAGATAGTTTTTTGCCTGTAAAGCTGAAAACTTAAATCCTATACTTGAATTTTAGCATACTTGGCACGATCTTCAGGGTAGATTAATCACAAATGAAACTTTAAAAACTATATTTACAACATGAATTTCCTTTCTCATTTTTACTTCGATAGATTAAATGCCGATGCCAATGTAGTAATGGGAGTTGTTTTGCCCGATTTGATCAAAAATGCATCAAAAGAAGCAAACCTATATCCTCAAAAAAATGAGTTCTTATTTTTAGGTAATTCTGATGAAGAAGGATTGCTTGCTGGCTGGAAGCGACATTTAGCTGTCGATTTGTTTTTTCATTCTTCTGATTTCTTTCTGCAAAAAACAACCGAGTTAAAACAGCTTATTATCCCCGTTGTTGAAAACACGTCGGTTAGACCTTCATTTTTAGCTCATATTGGACTGGAATTATTACTCGATCACCTACTCATCGAACACAATCTAATTCAGGTTAATCATTTCTACGATAAACTGGCTGCAGTTAAAAAAGAATCTTTAAGCGATTTTCTGGAACATTGCAAGCTTAAAAACCCCGAAATCTTCTTCAAATTTTTAGAGCAATTTATAAGCAGTAAATATTTTTTAAGTTATCAAAAACTCGAAAACATCAGCTATGCTTTAAATAGAATTTGCATGCGATTATGGCCCGAAACTTTAGATGAAAAACAGATTAATCAATTAACTTTTCAGCTTGCTTTTTTTAAAGAAGTGCTTGAAAAAGATTTCATGGATATATTCGAAGAAATAGAATTGAAACTATCTTAACTTATCAAGATAGAGTCTTTCAAGCATCCTTCCTTTTTTTATCTTTGTGTTATGTCGCTATTTGAAGTAAAAGAAGAAATGGATACGCTGGTTGCGGAGTTAAACCAACATAATTATAATTATTATGTATTGGCGATGCCTACAATTGGTGATTATGAATTTGATAAAAAATTAAAGCATTTAACGGAACTGGAAAAAGCCAATCCAGATTTTGCCGACCCGAACTCGCCTACTCAGCGCGTTGGTGGCGATGTAACCAAAAACTTCATTACGGTAAAGCATAAATACCCAATGTTATCGTTGGGAAATACTTACAACGAGCAAGATTTAAGAGATTTTGATGAACGTATCCGTAAAGCAATCGGGGATAATTTCGAGTATGTTTGCGAACTCAAATTTGATGGATTATCAATTAGTTTAACTTACGAAAATGGTAAGCTAAGCAGAGCTGTAACCCGTGGAGACGGAACACAAGGTGATGATGTAACGGCCAATGTTAAAACCATCCATACCATTCCTCATCAGTTAAAGAATGCTAACGCACCTGAGCATTTCGAAATACGCGGCGAAATTTTTATGCATAAGGCTGCCTTTTTACGTTTAAATGCTGCACGCGAAGAACTTGGAGAAATTCCTTATGCAAACCCTCGAAATTTTGCTTCGGGTACGATTAAAATGCAGGATAGTAAAGAAGTAGCCAAACGTCCCTTAGATGGATTTATATATTTTTTATACACTGATAAAAACGAATTTAAAACCCATTGGGATAGCCTAAACGCTGTAAAAGACTGGGGATTTCATGTTTGCGAACATAATCGTTTGGTTAACAGCATTGATGATGTTTTAGCTTTTATACACCACTGGGAAGATGAACGTTTCAAACTAAGTTACGATATCGATGGAATTGTAATTAAGGTTAACAGTTATGCTCAACAGCAGGAATTAGGTTTTACAGCAAAATCTCCCCGCTGGGCAATTTCGTATAAGTACAAAGCGGCCGAAGTAGAAACCATTCTCGAAAAAGTAACTTATCAGGTCGGACGGACTGGTGCTGTAACACCTGTGGCAAACCTTAAGCCAGTACTACTGGCTGGAACAACCGTTAAACGGGCCACCTTACATAATGCGAATGAGATTGAGCGTTTAGATTTACATGAAGGCGATACTGTTTTTGTAGAAAAAGGTGGCGAAATTATTCCTAAAATAATTAAAGTTAATCTGGATAAACGTTTAGCTAACGCTACCAAAGTTAATTATCTGCATAATTGCCCCGAATGTGGAACGCAATTAATTCGAAAAGAAGGCGAAGCGGTTCATTACTGCCCTAATGATGAAGGTTGTCCACCACAAATTGTAGGTAAAATTCAGCATTTTATTGGCCGTAAAGCCATGAACATTGATGGTTTAGGTGATGAAACTATCGAAACTTTTTTTAAAAAAGGCTTAATTAAACACATCAGCGATTTATACACTTTACATCAGAAATCTGAAGAATTAAAAGGGATTGAAAGATTTGGCGAACGCTCGATTGATAATAT
>Ga0308159_1002470_pt1 | contig 21296 bp, 18 predicted proteins | sample PhyCR1_FD_201040 | JGI IMG/M metagenome (GOLD analysis project Ga0308159, IMG submission 201040) | Phyllosphere microbial communities from UC Gill Tract Community Farm, Albany, California, United States - DLSLC.R1 | ecosystem: Host-associated > Plants > Phyllosphere > Unclassified | place: USA... | reverse complement strand
GCCGTAGGCCATCCAGGCGTCGGCGGGCAGGCCGTCGCGGCCGGCGCGGCCGGTCTCCTGGTAGTAGCCCTCGATGTTCTTGGGCATGTCCACGTGGGCGACGAAGCGCACGTCGGGCTTGTCGATGCCCATGCCGAACGCGATGGTGGCCACCATCACGATGCCCTCCTCGCGCAGGAAGCGGTCCTGGTTCTCCTGGCGCACTTCGGGCGGCAGGCCGGCGTGGTAGGGCAGCGACTTCAATCCCGCATCGACCAGCGCGGCGGACATCTCCTCCACGCGCTTGCGCGACTGGCAATAGACCACGCCCGCGTCTTCCGGATGCTCGCGCTCGATGAAGCGCAGCAGCTGCGCGAGCGGCTCCTTCTTCTCCTCGATGCGGTAGCGGATGTTGGGCCGGTCGAAGCTGCTGACGAAATGCCGCGCGTCCTCCAGTTGCAGGCGCTCGACGATGTCCTCGCGCGTGAGCGCATCGGCCGTGGCGGTGAGCGCGATGCGCGGCACGCCCGGATAGCGCTCGTGCAGCACGGTGAGCGCGCGGTATTCAGGTCGGAAATCATGGCCCCACTGGCTCACGCAGTGCGCCTCGTCGATCGCGAACATCGACAGCTGCCCGCGCTGGTGCAGGCCGTCGAGCAGCTCCAGGAAGCGCGGCGTGGTCAGGCGCTCCGGCGCCGCGTACAGCATGGTGATGTCGCCGCGCGCCACGCGCCGCTCCAGTTCCTGCGTCTGCTGCCAGTCGAGCGTGGAGTTCAGGTAGGCCGCATCCACGCCCGCTTCGTGCAGCGCGCCCACCTGGTCGTGCATGAGCGCGATCAGCGGCGACACCACGATGGCCACACCCTTGCCCGCATCGCGCCGCACGATGGCAGGCACCTGGTAGCACAGCGACTTGCCGCCGCCCGTGGGCATGAGCACCAGCGCATCGCCGCCGGCGATCACGTGTTCGACGATGGCCTCCTGCGGGCCGCGGAAATGCTCGTAGCCGAAAACGTCGTGCAGGACGAAAAGCGCGGGGGACAAGGCGGTGGAACTCTCTGTTCGGTGGCGTCGGGGGGTGCCCGCGCGGCGTTCGCCGGGCATTGGGCGGGTACAGGGCAGGACGGCATCCCGGCGGAGCCGCTGCGCTGCACGCAGGCAAGGGGGTCTATTGTGCTCCGTCCCGCAGGCCGGAAGCACCGCAACCATTCGCAAAAGCTATCGCACGCATCAACGATTGAATTGGACCCGAATGGATGGTCGCCGCAAGATGCCTGCAGGCCCGGGTACAGAGGCCGCCCTTCCAGGAGACAACACCATGCGTTTTTCCCTTCCCCGCGCCCTCTTGCGGGCCTGTGCCGCTGCCGCCGCGCTGGCCGCCACGGCAGCCCTGGCGCAGGCGCCCGCCTATCCCAATGCGCCCATCACCCTCATCGTGCCCTTCGCCGCGGGCAGCGGCACCGATGCCGTGGCGCGCACCGTGGGCCAGAAGCTGTCCGAACGTTTGAAGCAGCCGGTGCTGGTGGACAACAAGCCCGGCGCCAACGCCCAGGTGGGCGCGGTGCTGGCGGCCCGGGCCAAGCCGGACGGCTACACGCTGTTCATGACCACGAACACCTCGCACTCGGCCAACCCGGCGCTGTATTCCAGCCTCAAGTACGACCCCATCAAGGACTTCACGCCCGTGGCCCGGGTGGGCGAGCTGCCCTTCGCGCTCGTGGTGAGCCCGGCCCTGCCGGTGAAATCCCTGCCCGAGTTCCTCGACTACGCCCGCGCCCACCCTGCCACGCTGAGCTACGCCACGCCCAACAGCACCTCGCTGGTGGCGATGGAGAGCATCAAGCACATCGCGAAGGTGGACCTGCTGAGCGTGCCGTACAAGTCCAGCCCGCAGGCGCTCACCGATCTGCTGGGCGGGCAGGTGCAGGCCTACGTGGTGGACCTGGGCTCGGGCAAGAGCATGCTCACGGGCGACAAGGTGCGCACGCTGGGCATCACCACCGCCCAGCCCTCGCCGCTGCTGCCGGGCGTGCCGCCCATCGGGCAGACGGTGAAGGGGTTCGACCTGACCTCGTGGAACGGCATCTTCGGCCCGGCCGGCATGCCGCCCGCGGTGGTGCAGCGCCTCAACACCGAGCTGCAGGCCGTGCTGGCCGACAAGGACACGCAGGACAAGCTCGCGCAAATCGGCTTCCAGGTCTGGCCGAGCAAGACGCCGGAGGAGTTCGCGCAGTACGTGGCGCAGCAGCTGGCGCACTGGCGCAGCTTGATCCAGCAAGCCGGTATCCAGCAAACAACCCCCTGAGCGGCTGCGCGCTTCCCCCTTCTCTCGGCTTCGCCGGGAAGGGGGACGACGCCGGTGGCCTGGCGGAGCCAGTTCCACGGCGTCTGCTGGCCTGGGCCGCGCCTGAGTGAAGGCCGTGGGAGTAGGTAACGCTGCCTAAACGCGCCAACAGACTTGTCCAACGGAACACGAGATGACAGACGACTCTTCTTCCCCTGCTCCATCCGCTTCACGCACCGGCCCGCTGGCGGGCGTGCGCGTGCTCGATCTCACCTCGGTGATCATGGGTCCGTTCGCCACGCAGATCCTCGCGCAGCTGGGCGCGGAGGTGGTGAAGGTGGAGACGCCCGAGGGCGACAACATGCGGCACGTGGGGCCGATGCGGCATGCGGGCATGGGGCATATCTTTCTGCACGCGAACGCGGGCAAGCAGAGCATCGCGCTCGATCTGAAGCACCCGCAGGGGCGCGAGGCGGCGCTGCGGCTGGCCGAGGGCTGCGACGTGCTCATCAGCAACGTGCGGCCGCAGGCGCTGGCGCGGCTGGGGCTGGACTACGAGGCGGTGAGCGCGCGCAACCCGCGCATCGTCCACGTGAGCTGCTGCGGCTTCGACCAGGAGGGGCCGGACGCCGCGCGCCCCGCCTACGACGACCTGATCCAGGGCGCCACCGGCATCCCGTGGCTCATGCAGCGCTACGGCGCGCCCGAGCCGTCGTACGCGCCCACCACGTTGTCGGACCGGGTGACCGGGCTGCACGCCGTCTATGCCGTGACGGCGGCGCTCTACGCCCGCGAGAAGACGGGGCGGGGCCAGGCGGTCGTCGTGCCGATGTTCGAGGCCATGGCGCAGTTCGTGCTGGGCGACCACATGGCGGGCCTCACCTTCGAGCCGCCGCTGGGCGAGCCCGGCTACGCGCGCCTGCTCACGGCCCACCGCAAGCCCTACGCCACGGCCGACGGCATGCTCTGCGTGCTGATCTACAACGACAAGCACTGGCGCAGCTTCTTCGCCGCGATCGGCGAGGACGGCAGCGGCGGCCTCGCGCACGATCCGCGCTTCGCCACGCACGGCGCGCGCGCCGCGAATATCGACGCCGTGTACGCCGAGGTGGCGCGCATCCTGCGCACGCGCACCACGGCCGCATGGCAGGCGCTGCTGGACGCGGCCGACGTGCCCAACATGCCGATGAATTCCCCGGCCGACCTGCTGCACAACCCGCAGCTGCGCGCCACCGGCTTCGTGCACGACACCGAGCACCCCACCGAGGGGCCGATGCATGCCATGGCGCATCCCACGCGCTGGTCCGCCACGCCCCCGGCGCGCGACCTGCCCCCCGCGCCGCGCCTGGGCGAACACACGCGCAGCCTGCTGGCTGGGGCCGGCTACACGCCCGCGCAGATCGATGCCCTGCTCGCGCAGCGCGCCTGCCGCGCCGCCGAAGACGGTGCATGACCCCCACCACCGCGCCCACGACCTCTTCCGCAACCCCGTCCCCGACGACCGACACGACCACCGCCATGATCCCTGCCGCCCCGTCCTCTTCCCGCTACCTGGTCCGCGCCGCCCAGGTGCCCGGCTACCAGCCCGCCAATCACCACCACACCGTGAACCAGCGCCTGATCGGCCCCGAGACCGTGGGCGCGCAGCAGATGGAAGTGCTGCTCGGCACCCTGCACAAGGGCGGCGGCGCGCTGCCGCATGCGCACCCGGGCATTGAGCAGGCCTGCTACCTGCTGGAGGGCACGGCCCGCGCCGAGGTGGAGGGCGAGGCCTTCGACATGGTGCCGGGCGACATGTGCTTCTTCCCGGCCGACCGCATGCACGTGTTCACCGTCACCAGCGACACGCCCGTCAAGCTGCTGGTGATCTACAGCCCGCCCTACGGCGAATCGCCCGACAAGGTGATCCGCCCGGCCGCGAAGGGCGCATGATGGACTTCGCCCTCTCGCCGGAACAGGAACAGATCCGCGATGCCATCGAGCGCGTCTGCGCGCCCTTCGATGCCGACTACTGGCTCGCGAAGGACCAGGGTGGCGGCTTCCCGCACGACTTCCACCAGGCGCTGGCCGATGCCGGCTGGCTGGGCATCGCCATGCCCGAAGCGTACGGCGGCGCGGGCCTGGGCATCAGCGAGGCCGCGCTGATGATGCACACCATTTCGGCCACGGGCGCGGGGCTGTCGGGCGCCTCGGCCGTGCACATGAACATCTTCGGGCTGCACCCGGTGGTGGTGTTCGGCACCGACGAACAGAAGGCGCGCTGGCTGCCGCCGCTCATCCAGGGCCGCGACAAGGCCTGCTTCGGCGTGACCGAGCCCAACACGGGCCTGAACACGCTCAAGCTGAAGACCCGCGCCGTGCGGCAGGGCGACCACTACGTGGTGCACGGCCAGAAGGTGTGGATCAGCACCGCGCAGGTGGCCAGCAAGATCCTGCTGCTGGCGCGCACCACGCCGCTGGAGGAGTGCCGCGGCACCGAGGGCCTGAGCCTGTTCTACACCGACCTGGACCGCAGCACGGTCGAAGTGCGCGAGATCGAGAAGCTCGGCCGCAAGTGCGTGGATTCCAACCAGGTGTTCATCGACGGCCTGCGCATTCCCGTGGAGGACCGCGTGGGCGAGGAAGGCAAGGGCTTCCAGTACATCCTGCACGGCCTCAACCCCGAGCGCATCCTGATCGCCAGCGAGGCCGTGGGCCTGGGCCGCGCGGCACTGGCACGCGCGGCCGGCTACGCGCAGGAGCGCGAGGTGTTCGGCCGCCCGATCGGGCAGAACCAGGGCATCCAGCACCCGCTGGCGCAATCGTGGATGGAGCTGGAGGCCGCGCACCTGATGGTGCAGAAGGCCGCCTGGCTCTACGACCGGCACCAGCCCTGCGGCGCCGAGGCCAACGCCGCCAAGTACCTCGCCGCCGAAGCCTGCTACCACGCCTGCGAGCGCGCCATCCTCACCCACGGGGGCATGGGCTACGCCAAGGAATACCACGTGGAGCGCTATATGCGCGAATCGTGGATCCCGCGCCTCGCGCCCGTGAGCCCGCAGCTGATCCTGTGCTTCATCGCGGAGAAAGTGCTCGGTCTACCCAAATCCTATTGACATCCCCCTGATACGGGTTTGCCTTCAACCGGATAACTAGGCGGGAAGCCGAAGACAGTGCTATGGCACGGCGAGGCGAACCAACGACGTTATACGGTCGAAGGCGAATCCGTATGAGCGGCTGCGCTGCTTCCACGCACCGGATCGCCGGGACCGCCGCGGCTGGCATGATCCCTCGCATGAAACTGCACCTGCTGCGCTACTTCGCCGTGCTGGCCGAGGAGCTGCATTTCGGCCGCGCGGCGGAGCGGCTCGCCATCACGCAGCCGCCGCTCAGCTCGGGCATCAAGGCGCTGGAGGACGAGCTGGGCGTGAAGCTGTTCGACCGCAGCAGCAAGCACGTGGCGCTCACGCCCGCGGGCCAGGCCTACCTGGCCGAGGTGCGCGTGGTGCTCGACCGCGTGGCGCGCGCGGGCGATGCGGCGCGCGCCGTGGCCGCGGGCCTGCGCGGGCGGCTGGACATCGGCTTCACCGGCTCCATGGTCTACCGCGACATGCCCGCCATCGTGCGCGCCTTCGGCGAGCGCGCGCCGGGCATCGAGGTGCATCTGCGCGAGATGTCCTCGGGCGAGCAGATCGAGGCGCTGCTGCACCGGCAGCTGCATGCCGGCTTCATCAACGCCAGCGTGGTGCCCGTGCCCCTGCGCAGCCTGCCGCTGGCGCCGGACCATTTCGTGGCCTGCCTGCCGCACGACCACGCGCTGGCCGGCGCGGCGCAGGTGGACCTGCGCGCCCTGGCCCAGGAAACCTTCGTGATGTTCTCGCGCGACGTGGCGCCGGCCAACCACGACAACGTGGTCGCCCTCTTCCACCGCGCCGGCATCCATCCGCACACGCGCCACGCCACGCGCCAGTGGCTGACCGTGGTCGCCCTGGTGGCCATGCGCATGGGCGTGGCGCTGGTGCCCGCCACGATGGCGCAGGCCGCCGTGCAGGGCGTGCGCTTCGTGCCGATCGCCCGCCTGGAGCACCCCACGGTGGGCGTGCTCGCGTGGCACGAGGCGGCGCCGAATCCGGCGCTGCAGACGTTTCTGGAGGTGGCGGGCGCTGCGGCGGCGCGGTAAGGCGCCTCACGCCCCGGGGCAGCCACCGGCCCGTTCCGGGCGGCCGGTGGAACGCCCGTCACGCGCGCCCGGGCTGGCCGTCCGTCAGCCGCCAGAGGCCCAGCGGATTGGCCTGCTGCAGCGCCTCGGGCAGCAGGGCGTCGGGCAAATCCTGGTAGCACACGGGCCGCAGGAAGCGGTCGATGGCGCTGGCGCCCACCGAGGTGAACATCGCGTTCGAGGTCGAGGGGTACGGCCCGCCGTGCACCATGGCATGGCAGACCTCCACGCCCGTCGGGAAGCCGTTGGCCAGCAGCCGGCCGGCCTTGCGCTCCAGCACCGGCAGCAGCCGGCGGGCGAGCGGATGGTCGGCCGCTTCCAGGTGCAGCGTGGCGGTGAGCTGGCCTTCCAGCTGCTCGGCGACGGCGATCAGCTCGTCCATGTCCTTCGCGCGCACCACCAGCGATGCCGGGCCGAACACCTCGGACGACAGCGCATGCTGCTGCATGAAGTGGCGGGCATCGGTGGTGAACAGCGCGGCCTGCGCGGCGTTGTGCAGCTCCCCTGCGGCCTGGCCATCGGCCACGCGCTGGACGCCCGGCGTGGCCGCCACGGCCTCCACGCCGCTGCAGTAAGCGCCGTGGATGCCGGCCGTCAGCATGGTCTGCGCATTCTTGCGGCCCAGGGCCTCGGCCGCGGATTGCACGAAGCGCTCCAGATCCGGTCCGTCGACGGCCAGCACCAGGCCCGGGTTGGTGCAGAACTGCCCCGCCCCCATGGTGAGCGAATCGGCGAATCCCTGGCCGATGGCCTCGGCCCGCTGCGCCAGGGCGCCGGGCAGCAGGAAGACCGGGTTGATCGCGCTCATCTCGGCATAGACGGGAATCGGCTCGGGGCGGCGGTTGGCGATCGCCACCAGCGCCAGGCCGCCCTGGCGCGAACCGGTGAAGCCCACGGCCTTGATGGCGGGATGGGCGACCAGCGCCTCGCCGATGCTGCGGCCCGCGCCGATCAGCAGCGAGAACACGCCCTCGGGCAGGCCCTGCTCGCGCACCGCGGTCTGGATGGCGCGGCCCACCAGCTCGGACGTGCCCAGGTGGGCGCCGTGCGCCTTCACCACCACGGGCGCGCCGGCGGCCAGTGCCGAGGCCGTGTCGCCGCCGGCCACCGAGAAGGCGAGCGGGAAGTTGCTGGCACCGAACACCGCCACGGGGCCGAGCGGCACTCTGGCGAGCCGCAGGTCCGCGCGCGGCAGGGGCTGGCGCTGCGGCTGGGCCGGGTCGATGGTGGCGTGCAGGAAGTGGCCGTCCCGCACCACGGCGGCGAACAGGCGCAACTGGCCGACGGTGCGGCCGCGCTCGCCGGTCAGGCGGGCCATCGGCAGGCCGGTTTCGGCATGGGCGCGTTCCAGCAGCGCATCGCCCAGCGCCATGATCTGGTCGGCGATCGCCTCCAGGAACGCGGCGCGGCGCGCGAGCGGCAGCGCGCGGTATTCGTCGAAGGCCGCCGCCGCCAGGCCGGCGGCGCGGTCCACGTCGGCCGCGGTGCCGAAGCCGAACAGGGGTTCGGCGATCTCGGCATTCGTGGTGGGGTTGAAGGCCCGCTGGCCTCCGTCGGTACCGGCTACGCAGGAAGCACCGATCAGCATCTCGCCCGTCAAGGTCATGGTTGGCTCGTCTTGGAACAATTCGAAAGGGACCGCCGGCATGCGCCGACGGCGGGAACACCGCTCACATCGCCGCTTCGAGCAGCCGCGCGTAGTCGTCGGCGCTGGCTTCGCGCGGGTTGGTCCTGTGGCTGTGGTCGGCCAGCGCGCCAGTGACGATGCGCGGCGTCAGCTCGGCCGCCACGCCCATCGCGCCGAGGCCGGCCGGAAGCTGGAGCCTGCGCGACATGTCCTGGATCGCGTCCTCCACCGGCACGTGCGCCGGCAGGCCCATGGCCTGCGCCAGGCGGTCGATCTTCTCGTCGCGCACGACCGTCTCGGCCTCGCGGTTGAAGCGCACCACCGCCGGCAGCAGCACCGCGTTCAGAGTGCCGTGGTGCAGGCGCGGATCGATGCCGCCCAGCGAATGGCTCAGGCTGTGCACGCAGCCCAGTCCCTTCTGGAACGCCAGGGCGCCCTGCAGCGAGGCGCTCATCATGTTGCTGCGCGCGTCCAGGCTGCCCGGCTCGTGGAAGGCGCGTTCGATGTGCTTCCAGGCGCGGCGCAGGCCGTCCAGGGCGATGCCCTCGGCCGGCGGGTTGAAGCCGGGCGCGAGGAAGGTTTCGATGCAGTGCGCGACGGCGTCCATGCCGGTGGCGGCCGTGAGGCCCGGCGGCAGGCCCACCGTCAGCGCCGGATCGCACAGCGCCACCTTGGGAATCACGTGGGGCGAGATGATGCCCACCTTGCGGCCGTCGTCCAGGATGATGATCGCGCCGCGGCCCACCTCGCTGCCCGTGCCGGCCGTGGTGGGAATGGCCACGATCGGCACGGTGGCCGGCGTGATGCGGGCGAGCCCGCCCTCGATCAGGGCGAACTGCCGCAGCGGGCCGGGATGGCGGGCCGACACCGCGACGGCCTTGGCCAGGTCGATCGACGAGCCGCCGCCCACGGCGACGATGCCGTCGCAGCCCGCTCCGAGGAAGCTCTCCACGCCCGCGCGCGTCGCCGCCTCGGTCGGGTTGGAGGGCGTGCCGTCGAACACATGGTGCTGCGGCAGCGCGTTCATGGACAGCAGGGAGTCGATCAGCCCTGCCGCCACCACGCCCTTGTCGGTGACGAAGAGCGGCTTCTTGAAGCCCTGCGCCGCGCAGACCGGGGCCAGTTCGGCGGCGGTGCCCAGGCCGAAGCGGATTTCCGTCACATAGTTGATCACTGCCATAGGGCCCTCTGCTATCAGCAATTCTTATATGCAGGTGGAAGGCAGCGAGTCTATTGAGCTATCTCTGGCGGATAAACTGAGCTTTTTCGATACTCCTATAACTTTTTCTCAATGCAGAGCCCGCACAGCCTCAACTCCGTGATGTCCCGCCTGCACGCGCGGCAGCTGCGGCTGCTGATCGCCGTGGCGGAGCACGGATCGCTGCTGGCGGCGGCCGACCGGGTGGGGCTCACGCAGCCCGGTGCGAGCAAGGCACTGAAGGAGCTGGAGACGACACTCAACGCGGCGCTCTTCATGCGCACCAACCGCGGGCTGGTGCCCACGCAGGCCGGCCAGTGCGCGGTGCGCTTCGCGCGGCTGATCCAGTCGGACATCGGCCGCCTGCAGCAGGAGCTGGGCGCCATCGCCAGCGGTGCGGGCGGCCGCATCGCGGTGGGCACGATCATGGGGGCGGTGCCGCTGCTGACGCGGGCGCTCACCCGGCTCATGGAGCGCCAGCCCGACCTGTCCGTGGAGCTCGTCGAGGACACCAGCGAAAGCCTGCTCGCGCTCATCGACCAGGGGCGGCTGGACGCCGCGATCTGCCGGCTGTCGGTCAGCCCCCGGCCCCACCTGTACGACGCCGTCGTGGTGAAGGAGGAGTCCCTGGCCGTCATCGCCCACCAGTCGCACCCGGCGGCGGGCCTGCCGTCGATCACGCTGCAGGACCTCTCCGCCAACCGGTGGGTGGTGTACCGGGCGCACATGCCGATGCGCCGGACGCTCGAGCGGGAGTTCTTCGAAGAGGACCTGTTCTTCCCGGCGCACCTGATCGAAACCACGTCCGCGCTGGCCACGCTCTCGCTGCTGAGCCACGACCCCAACCTGGTCGCCCTGGTGTCGGACGACGTGGCCGACTACGTCTGCCGGCACGGTCTGGTGGCCCGCCTGCCGCTGCGGCTCAAGTCGCGCAGCGAACCCTATGAGCTGATCGCGCGGCGCAACGCGCACCGCCATCCCGCGCTGGTGCTGCTGACGGAGGCGCTGCAGGCCTTGCAGGCCGTTCTCGCCCCCGCGTGAACGGCGGGGTGCGACGCCACTTTCTACAATGGAGGCTTATGCAACGCCCCCACTACACCCGCGCCCAGCAGCTACCCGCCATCCTGGCCCAACGCATCGCCATCCTCGACGGCGCCATGGGCACCATGATCCAGCGCTTCAAGCTGGGCGAGGCCCAGTACCGCGGCGAGGGGTATGCGGGCCCCGATGGCGCGGGCGACCGGTTCAAGGACTTCCCGCACGACGTGAAGGGCAACAATGAATTGCTCTCGCTCACCCGGCCCGACGTGATCCGCGACATCCACGAGCGCTACCTCGCGGCGGGCGCCGACCTGATCGAAACCAACACCTTCGGCGCGACCACGATCGCGCAGGAGGACTACCACATGGCCGATCTAGCGCGCGAGATGAACCTGCAGTCCGCTCGCCTGGCCCGCGCCGCCTGCGACAAGTTCTCCACGCCCGACAAGCCGCGCTTCGTGGCCGGCGCACTGGGCCCCACGCCCAAGACGGCGAGCATCAGCCCCGACGTGAACGATCCCGGCGCGCGCAACGTCGATTTCGAGCAATTGCGCGCCGCCTACTACGAGCAGACGCAGGCGCTGGTCGAGGGCGGCGCCGACGTGCTGCTGGTCGAGACCATCTTCGACACGCTGAACGCCAAGGCCGCGCTCTTCGCCATCGACGAATACTTCGAGGCGAGCGGCGAGCGCCTGCCGCTCATCATCAGCGGCACCGTCACCGACGCCTCCGGCCGCATCCTCTCGGGCCAGACGGTGACGGCCTTCTGGCACAGCGTGCGCCACGCGCGTCCGCTGGCCATCGGCCTGAACTGCGCGCTGGGTGCCACGCTGATGCGCCCCTACATCCAGGAGCTGAACCGGGTGGCGGAAGACACCTTCATCAGCTGCTACCCCAACGCCGGCCTGCCCAACCCGATGAGCGACACCGGCTTCGACGAGACGCCCGAGGTCACCAGCCGCCTGGTGCACGAGTTCGCGGCCGAGGGCCTGGTGAACATCGTGGGCGGCTGCTGCGGCACGACGCCGGACCACATCGCCGCCATCGGCCAGGCCGTGGCGCCCGTGCCGGCGCGCAGGCTGTTCTACCCCGAAGCCGCCTGAGCCCCCGGAGGCGGCGCGGGCGAGGAAGCGCCTGCGGCAGCGGCCCGCCCACGGATGGGCCGGCCTCCTACGCCGGCTCGACCGTGGTGCCGTAGGATGCGCGGGATTCCCCTCCACGCAACCCCTGTGCGCTCCCTGCGGATCCAACTCACCCTTTTCTGGGCCCTGCTGCTCGGCGCCTGCGCGCTGGTGGCCGTGGTCCTCACGGTGCTCTACCAGTCGGGCTCCGGCGCGCAGGTGGCCGCCGGGCGCGCGCGCGTGGCGCAGGCCTGCGGCGACATCGCGGCGCGCTATGCCCAGTCCGTTCCCGGCGTGGCGGCCGATGCCCCGCGCGAAGACCTGCTGCGCGTGCTGCTGCACGTGGTGCTGCTGGAGGCGCCGCGCGTGGAGGGCGGCGTGTGGAGCGCGAGCGGCGGCATGCTGGGCTACGCCTACCCCACCTACGAGGGCAGCGGCGTCAAGAGCGACGTGCCTTCCGCCGAAGAGCCGCTGATCGTGGAGATGGCGCGCCAGGCCGGTGCCGGGCGCCAACCGTTGGTGAACCTGGTGCGCGGCACGCATGAAGTGCTGATCGTCGCGGCCTGCCCGCTGGCCGCGCACCCCGACACCGCCGTCTGGACGATGACACGCGTGCATGCCGGCGCGATCGCCGCGCAGGACAGCCTGCGCGCCGGCATCGCCATCCTGGCGTTGCTGGTGGTCGTCTCGGGCGCCTGGCTGGGCTGGGTGCTGCTGCGCGGCCTGCGTCAGGTCGGGCGCCTGGAAGAAGCCCTGGCCGGCGCCGGGGGCGACACCGCGCCCGTGCTGGAGCGCACCGGCATCCGCGAGCTGGACCGCATCGTGGATGGCTTCAACGGCTTCGGCGCGCGGCTGCAGGAGGCCCGCGCCCGCCTGCAGGAGGCGCTCGCGCAGCAGCACCGCGACCTGCGCCTCACGTCCCTGGGCCGCATGACGGCCTCGGTCGCGCACGAGATCCGCAACCCCATCGCCGCGATGCGGCTGAAGGTGGACAACGCCCTGGCCGCGCCGCCCGGGCGCGAGGCCGGCGCGCTGACGGCCATCGGCACGCAGATCGACCGGCTCGAAGGCCTGGTGCAGAGCCTGCTCTCGCTGGTGCAGCCGCTGCAGCTGGCCCCGCGCGCCGTGGACCTGCCCGCCTGGCTGCAGGAGCGCCTGGACGCGGTGCGGCCCGCCGCCGAAGCGCGCGGCGTGCGCCTGGCCCTGCGCGGCGACGTCCCATCGCAGGCGGTGTTCGACCCGGTGCACGCCGCCCGCGCCATCGACAACCTGCTGGACAACGCCGTGCGCCATGCGCCCGGGGGCGGCGAGGCCGTGCTCTGCGTGCAGGTGGACGCTGCCCGCGCGCGGTGCGTGCTCACCGTGGAAGACGACGGCCCCGGCGTGCCGGAAGACCTGCGCGCCCAGCTCTTCGAGCCGTTCGCCACCGGCCGCACCGACGGCAACGGCCTGGGCCTGGCGCTGGCGCGCGAGGTGGCGCTGGCGCACGGCGGCGAGCTGCGGTACGCGCCGCGCGAGGGCGGCGGCGCGCGTTTCATCCTGGAGCTGCCATGGCGCGCATCCTGATCGTCGACGACGACGCGGCCTTCCGCGAATCGCTCGCCGAAACCCTGCAGGGCCTGGGCCACGAAGTGCACGAGGCCGCCAGCGGCGAGGAGGCGCTGCGGCGCGCGCAGCAGCACCGCTACGCCACCATCTTCCTGGACCACCGCATGCCCGGCATGGATGGCCTGGAGACCCTGGCCGCGCTCGCGGCCCGGCTGCCGCAGCTGCCGCCCGTGCTGGTGCTCACCGCCTACGCCAGCGGCTCCGGCACCATCGAGGCGATGCGCCTGGGCGCCTTCGACCACCTCACCAAGCCGGTGGGCCGCGCTGCCGTGATCGAGGCGCTGGACCGCGCCCTGCGCTCCCGTGCCGATGCGGAAGCCGCCCCGCCCGCGCCTGCCGCGCGGGAAGGCCCGGACGACGAGGGCGAACTGATCGGCGTGAGCGAGGCCATGCGCGACGTACACAAGCGCATCGGGCTGGCCGCCGCGAGCGAGGCCCCGGTGCTGGTGCAGGGCGAGACCGGCACCGGCAAGGAGCTGGTGGCGCGCGCACTGCACCGCCACTCGGCCCGCAGCACCGGTCCCTTCGTGGCGCTGAACTGCGCGGCCATCCCGAGGGACCTGCTGGAGAGCGAGCTGTTCGGCCACGTGAAGGGCGCCTTCACCGGCGCCGCCACCGACCGGCCCGGGTGCTTCCGCGCGGCCGACGGCGGCGTGCTGCTGCTCGACGAGATCGGCGACATGGCGCCCGACGTGCAGGCCAAGCTGCTGCGCGCGCTGCAGGAGGGCGAGGTGACGCCGCTGGGCAGCCACCGTGCCGTGCGGGTGGACGTGCGCGTGGTGGCCGCCACGCACCGCGATCTGGCCGCCGCCGTGCGCGAGGGGCGCTTCCGCGAAGACCTGCGCTACCGGCTCGACGTGCTGCAGATCACGCTGCCGCCGCTGCGCGAGCGCCTGGCCGACATCGTGCCGCTGGCGGAACACTTCCTGCGCCGTGCCGCGGCGCCGCAGCCCGCCAAGCGCCTCGCGCCGGACGCCGCGCGCGCGCTCATCGCCCACACTTGGCCCGGCAACGTGCGCGAACTGCGCAACGCGATGGAGCGCGCCCAGGCGCTGCAGCGCGGCCCCGTGGTGGGCGCGGCCGACCTCGATCTGGGGCCGGCCGCCTCGGCCGGCGGTGCCGATACGGCGGGCAGCCATGCCCTGCCTGCGGATGCGCTGGACGGCAACCTGCCCGAGGCCGTGGAGCGGCTGGAGCGCCGCATGATCGCCCACGCCCTCGCCGAGGCCCGCGGCAACCGTTCGCTCGCGGCGCGGCGCCTGGGCATCCACCGGCAGCTGCTCTACAGCAAGCTGGCGCAGTACGGCATCGAATGAGACACCCGGGGCCATCCGCCATGTCGCGAATCCGGACAAGCTGTCGCCACGCCATGCAGCGCGCCACCGCAGCGGAACGCGCAACCCGTTGATTCATAAGGCGAACCATGCTGGCACGCGTCTTGAGACACCAGGGCATCCACACCCGAAGGAGTTTCTCCATGCGACTGTCCCCCCTCACCCGCGCCGGCCTCGCCGCCGCCCTGCTCGCCTGTGCCGCCGCGCAGGCCCAGCCCGCAGCCCCCGGCGCCATGCCGCCCCCGCCGCCCGCTGCCGGCCAGCCCCCGGGCCCGATCGGCCAGCCGGCCGCCGTGGAACAGGCCACGCACAGCGGCGTGCTGCAGCGCTGGCTGCTCAACCCCAACGGCGAGGCCGACGGCCTGCTGCTGCAGGACGGCACGCAAGTCGGCTTCCCGCCGCACCTGTCCGGCAGTCTGACGTCCTGGCTGCAGCCCGGCGCCGCGGTCGAGGTGGCTGGCTGGCACCACAGCGGCGTGCCCGTGCTGCGCGCCAGCGCGATCCGCTCGCAGGGCCGCACCGTCGAGGACACGCCGCCCGCCGCCGGGCAGGTGCCTCCGCCGCCCCCGCAGCGCCAGGCGCTCGCCGAACTGCAGGCCGACGGCCGCGTGGCCGCCGTGCTGCTGAACACCCGCGGCGATGCGCACGGCCTGCTGCTCGACAACGGCGTGATCGTGCGTTTCCCGCCGCACGTGGCCGCCGGCATGGGCGCCCTGCTGCAGCCCGGCGCGACCGTGTCGGTCCGCGGCTGGGGCACGCGCAACGCCCTGGGCACCGCGCTGGAAGCCACCCAGCTGGGCAGCTCGTCCAGCACGCTGCAGGAAGTGTTCCGCGGCCCCGCCGGCGGCCCGCCGCGCCAGCCCTGATCCGCGCCTGCCACCCACTCCACACCCCCATTCACAGGAACCCTGTCCATGACCCAACCCCAGGAAACCATCGAAGTCTGGTCCCTCGAAGGCCGCTTCCAGCACCTGCTCCACAGCCCGCGCGGCGAGGTGGAAGGCGTAATGATCGACGTGGACGGCGTGCCAGCGCAGTTCACCTTCGGCAAGAACGACGAGCGCGCGGCGCGTGCCTTCGAAGCCCTGCGCCCCGGCCAGGCCCTCGTGGTCGAAGGCACCGTGGCGCCCGCGCCGCGCCATGGCGAGGCCGCGCACGAGGTCTATGCGCTCGAACGGCTGGTGTCGATCGACGGCACGCCCGCCGCGCCCGACGAGGCGGTGCGCCGTGCCCAAGGCCGCGTGGCACGCATCCACCACGCCCGCCACGGCGAGCCCAACGGCGTCGTGCTGGACTCGGGCGACTTCGTCCACATGCGGCCCGACGGCTTCGCGGCACTGCCGCTGCAGACCGGCGACGCGGTCGAGGCCAGCGGTCCGGCACGCCCTCTGCGCGGCGCCGCCGGCCACGTGATCGACGCCCGCACCGTCAACGGCCAGACGCTCCCCACGAAAAACCACGGGTGACACCATGACCACCGCCGCGCACGCCGCCACCGCAGACACCGCCCCCGCCGCCCTCATCGGCGACCTGCACCGGGACGCACGGACTGCCGGCGGCAGTGCGCCGGTGGCCGCAGGCGCCTCCCTCACGGCCCTGGCGTGGATGGCGTTCTTCATGGCGGACGTGCGCGACGGGCTCGGCCCGTTCCTCGCCACCTACCTGCAGACGCAGCGCATCGACCAGACGATGATCGGCATCGTGATGTCGGCCGGGGGCCTGGCGGCCATGCTGGCCACGCCGCTGGCCGGCGCCTGGGCGGACCGCACCCGCGCCAAGCGGGTCCTGATCGCGATCGCGGCCATCGCCGTCCTGGGCGCGAGCGCACTCGCCTTCAGCACCCGGTCGCCGGCCATGCTGGTGCTGTCCCAGGTGCTCACCGGGGTGGCCGGCGCCCTGCTGGCCGCCGGGCTCGCGGCCCTCACGCTGGGCCTCGCGCGCAGCAGCGGCCTGCGCCACCAGACCGGCCGCAACGAAGCCTTCAGCCACGCCGGCAACATCGTCTCCGCGCTCGGCGCGGCGGCCTTCGCGCACTGGCTCGGCGCCCCCTGGATGCTGGTCGTCATGGCGGCCATGGCCGTGGGCGCCCTCGCCTGCCTGGCATCCATCCGCGACCGCGACATCGACCACGTGGCCGCGCGCGGCAGCGCCGCCGCACCGGAGCCCGGGCGCACCGAAACCACGGCCCCCGCCACCGGGGCCACGCAGGCGCCCGAGGGCTGGCGCGCCTTCCTGTCGCACCGTGCGCTCTGGCTGTTCGGCCTGACCTGCGCGCTGTTCCACCTGGGCAATGCCGCCATGCTGCCGCTGCTCAACCAGCGGCTCGCGGCCACCGTGCCCGATTCCGCGCCGCTCCTGTGGACCGGCATCGCCATCGTCGTCGCCCAGCTCACCATGGTGCCCGTGGCGCTGTGGGTGTCGCGCAGCCGCCGCTTCGACCTGCAGGTGTTCGTCTACCTCGCCATCCTCGCGCTGCCCGTGCGCGGCATCCTGGCCTGGGCGATTCCCGAGGCCTGGGCCAACATCCCCGTGCAGATCCTCGACGGCCTCGCCGCGGGCGCGCTCGGCGTGGCCACGCCCCTGATGGTGGAGCGCTACGTGCGCGGCAGCGGCCGCTACAACACCGCCCTGGGCCTGGTGATGACGCTGCAGGGCGTCGGCGCCGCGCTCAGCCCCGCCATCGCCAACAGCGTGGTGGGTGCGCAGGGGCATTTCGGGCTGGCCTTCGCCGTGCTCGCGGGGTGCGCGGTGCTGGCCCTGCCGGTGTTCTGGTTCGCGCAGCGGCAGGCGGGCCGGCGGCCCGCGCCCCAGCCCGCTTGAAACGGCAGCGGCGCTCGAGGAAAGCCAGGGCCGCGCGCGGCCGCCACTGTCGAGCCGGCCCATAATGAAGGGGCACTCCACCCCTGGCTCCGTTCCGAGGTCCGCATGCTCCTGCCGCGCCGATTCCTGCCATTGCTGTTTGGCGCCCTGTTGACGGCCTTCCTGGCCACGGGCCCCGCCGGCGCCGCGCCCCCCTTGCCCGCACCGGACACCCAGGTGCTGCCGCTCGCCATCGATGGCCGCACGGTAGACGTCGCCACCCAGGTCTTCCGCCCCGAAGGGGCCGGCCCGTTTCCGCTGGTGATCTTCTCGCACGGCCGCTCGGCCGATCCCGCGGTGCGCGCCGGCCTGCAGTACCCCGTACCCCTGGGCCACGTGGCCTTCTGGCTGCGCCAGGGCGTGGCCGTGGTCGCGCCCATCCGACCCGGCTACGGCGCCACGGGCGGCGCGGACCGCGAGAACTCCGGCGCCCGCTGGCCGGTCCCCGGAACCGCCTGCACCGGGCTGCCGGACTACGCCGCGGTGGCGCGGCATGCCGCGTCCACCGTCCGGGCCGTGCACGGCTGGGCGCTGCAGCAGCCCTGGGTGCGGCGCGACCGCATCCTGCTCGAAGGCCAGTCCGTGGGCGGCATGGCCACCATCGCCGCGGCCTCGGAACACCTCCCCGGCGTGGTCGGCGCGGTCAACTTCTCCGGCGGCGCGGGCGGCAAGCCCGACACCGCCCCCGGCCACAGCTGCCGGCCCGAAGTGCTGACCGCGCTCTACCGCCAGCTGGGAACGCAGGTGCGTGTGCCCAGCCTGTGGCTCTATGCCGGGAACGACCAGTACTGGGGCCCGGACATGCCGCGCCAGTGGTTCGGCGCCTTCCGCGAGGGTGGCGACGACGCGCAGTTCATCGCGGTTCCGGCGCTGGAAGGCGCGGACGGGCACAACCTGCTGCGGGTGGGCGGGCGCCACTGGCGCGACCCGCTGCATGCGTTCACGGCCAGGGTGGGCCTGCTGGCGCCCTGAATAGCCCCGATAGCCGGCACGCCGCCACCGCACCCGGCAGCACCCTCGCAGCCCGCCCCCCACATCCCCGATTGACTCGACAGTGCCGGACATGTTACAAAAAGTATCCCCCCCCCTCAGGAGCTCTCCGTTGCCGCCGTTTCGCCTTTGCCGCACCGACACCCCCCTGCCCTGAGCGCACGGCAGGCAAACGGTTTCCTCCACACCCCACTCACCAGGATCCGCCCTATGGAAGAAACGACACGAAGCCGCTCGCTGTCTCCCAGCGCGCAGCAGTCCCTGCAAGCCATCGGCCGGAGGGCGGATGGCCTCCTGCTCGCCACCTGCGCGCTCGGCGCGGTCGTCGCGCTGTGGATCGGTTCCGTCCATGGCCGCGCCGGAACCGCCCTGGTCTGGAGCGGTGCGCTCATGGCGCTGGCCGTGTCGGCCTATCTGGCGGCGCGCGGCAGCCTGCTGAGCCGGCTGGCGCTGGTGACCGCCGGCATGGGCCTGGTGGCGCTGCACATCCAGCTGAGCCTGGGCACCACCGAGATGCACTTCGGCGCCTTCGTCTTCCTGGCCTTCGTGCTGGCCTACCGCGACTGGCGGCCCGTCGTCTACGCGGCGCTGCTGATCGCCGTGCATCACATCGCGTTCGACCGCCTGCAGCTCGCCGGAGCACCGCTGTACTGTCTCAGCGAACCCGACTTCGGCCGCATCCTGGTGCACGCCGCCTTCGTGGTCGTGCAGACCGCCGCGGAGGTCGGCATCGTGCTGCGCACCCGCGCCGACGCGATCGAATCGGCGGAACTGCAGCACCTGTGCCGGCTGCAGCCGGACGGCCAGCTGTCGCTGGACGTGTCGGGCGTCGTGGTGCACAGCCCCGCGGCGCAGGCGCTGCAGGCAGCGCTGTCGCGGCTCAATGGCGTGGTCTCCGACGTCCACCAGGCCGCGGCGGGCCTGGCGGCCGCGGCCGGCGAGATCGCCACCGGCAACCGCGACCTGAGCCAGCGCACCGAGCGCACCGCCTCGCACCTGCAGGACGCCACGGCGTCCATGGGCCAGCTGGACGGCGCCGTGCAGCACAGCGTGCAGGAGGCGATCGCGGCCCGCAGGCTGACGCAGGAAGCCACCCAGCTCGCCGAGCACTGCGGCGGCGTGGTGACCGAAGTGGTCGCCACCGTGCAGGACATCCACTCCAGCGCCGGGCGCATCGCCGACATCGTGGGCGTGATCGACGGCATCGCCTTCCAGACCAACATCCTCGCGCTGAACGCCGCGGTGGAGGCCGCGCGGGCCGGCGAGCAGGGCCGCGGCTTCGCCGTCGTGGCGGGCGAGGTGCGCTCCCTGGCGGGGCGCAGCGCCGAGGCCGCGCGCGAAGTCCGCACGCTCATCGCCGCCTCCGTGGAGAAGGCCGAGCGCGGCAGCAGGCTGGCGACCGATGCCGGCGAGCACATGCAGAACGTGGTGGACTGCACCCGCCGCGCTTCCGCCGTGGTGGGCGCCATCAGCACCTCGGTCGAAGGGCAATCGGGCGAGCTGGGCCGCGTGAACGCCTCCGTGGCCGAGCTGGACCACATGACCCAGCAGAACGCGGCGCTGGTCGAGGAATCCTCTGCCGCCGCCACCAGCCTGCTGGAGCAGGCCGGCCGGCTCAAGAGCGTGGTGGACGGCTTCCAGTTCCAGCCCGCACGCGCGATCGCGCTGGCACGCTGAAACCGCCCGGCCCCGCCCCGGTCACGCGCCTTCGAGCTGCAGGTACACCCGCCCCTGCTCGATGCGCACCGGGTAGGTGCGCAGGCCCTGCGTGAGCGGCGCGCACAGCGCGCTGCCGTCGCGCACGTCGAAGCGGCCCTGGTGCAGCGGGCACTCGATCTCGTGCCCCTCCAGGAAGCCGTCGCACAGCCGCGCATTGCCGTGGGTGCAGAGGTTGTCGGTGGCGAACACCTCGCCCTCCACCGAATAGAGCGCCACGTCGCGGCCGGCGACGGTCACGCCCACCACGTCGTCCTGCGGCACATCGTCCAGCGCGGCGGCCTCGGTCCATCCGGTATCGATAGCGGTCATGGAATATCTCCTCGGATCAGATGGGGTAGATGATGGAATTCAGGATCATTTCGCTGTCGTAGATGCATTCCTTGCGGGCGAAGCGCAGCCCGCCTGGCGTGCGCACCACCACGTCGAGGTAGCGGCCCACGTTGAACACCGTGGAGGGCTCCGACAGCTTGGTGCGCAGCACGGCGTAGTTCGCCTCGCACTCCCAGCGGCCCCCGCCGGCCGCGCGCACGCGCGGCACGCCGATCACGTGGCGCTGGTAGTAGGGATCGTGGAACAGCGTCTCGCGGATGCCATAGACGCGGTCCTTCAGCATGCCCTGGCTGTCGAACGACAGCGTGGCCAGCGGCAGGCCGCGCTCGTGGTTCTCGCGCGGCTGCAGGCGGTACACGCAGTCCTCGGTGAAGAAGCCCGGCCAGCGGTCCCAGTCGGCGGCATCCAGCGCCGAGGCGTAGTCGGCATAGAGCTGCTGCAGCGCGAACCAGTCGGCGAAGTCGATGGCGGGCGTTCCGGTGGTGGTGGCCGCGGCGGTGGAAGTGGTAGGGATCGTCATCGTGCTCATCGCCTCAGTCCTCCTTCTCCATCACGCCGCGCCAGTACTCGTACATGCCGCGGATCAGCGTCTCGGTCACCATGTGGTCGGTGTCGCCCACCCCGTGGCCGCCCAGCTCCACCAGCGCGCGGTGGAACGGCTTCTGCTCGAAGCCCTGCTGCGAGAACTCGATCACCTCGCCATCGTCGGCCGACACGAAGCCCGCCGGGCCGAACAGGTTGGACTGGCGCAGCCGGCGCTCGGTCATCTCGTCGGTGTCGTCCTCGTAGCCGAAATGCGTCCACACGAAATCGAAGGCATCGTGGCCCACGGGCTGGATGTGGCGCGTGGAGACGCTGTTGACCTGCTGCTGCAGGATCACGCTCGGGAACAGCGTGGTCATCACCGCCGTGGGGCCGCCCCACCAGGGCTCGGGCACGATGTCGAGAAAGCGCGGGTCTTCCAGCTGCATGCCGGCCTTGAAGCTGGAGACGTTCGACACGTCCGAC
>Ga0308159_1002468_pt1 | contig 21300 bp, 23 predicted proteins | sample PhyCR1_FD_201040 | JGI IMG/M metagenome (GOLD analysis project Ga0308159, IMG submission 201040) | Phyllosphere microbial communities from UC Gill Tract Community Farm, Albany, California, United States - DLSLC.R1 | ecosystem: Host-associated > Plants > Phyllosphere > Unclassified | place: USA... | reverse complement strand
AAGATTGCCGCCGAAGAAGGCAAAACCCGTAAAGATTACGGTCGTGAAGCGTTTATCGACAAAATCTGGGAATGGAAATCGGAATCGGGCGGCACCATCACCCGTCAGATGCGCCGTCTCGGCGACTCCGTGGACTGGGAGCGCGAGCGCTTCACCATGGATGAAGGCCTGTCCAACGCCGTTCGCGAAGTGTTTGTGCGTCTCTATAAAGAAGATCTGATTTACCGTGGCAAGCGCCTGGTCAACTGGGATCCTAAACTGCGCACGGCTATCTCCGACCTCGAAGTTGAAAACCGCGAATCCAAGGGTTCCATCTGGCACCTGCGCTATCCGCTGGCCGACGGCGTGAAAACGGCCGATGGCAAAGATTATCTGGTGGTCGCCACTACTCGTCCCGAAACCGAGCTGGGCGATGCCGGCGTTGCGGTTAATCCTGAAGATCCGCGTTACAAAGACCTGATTGGCAAGGAAGTTATCCTGCCGCTGGTTGGTCGCCGCATTCCAATTCTTGGCGATGAACACGCCGACATGGAAAAAGGCACAGGCTGTGTGAAAATCACGCCTGCCCACGACTTTAACGACTATGAAGTCGGTAAACGTCACGGCCTGCCGATGATCAACATCCTGACGTTCGATGGCGATATCCGTCAGACCGCCGAAGTGTTTGATACCAAAGGCGAAGAAAGCGACGCGTGCAGCAACGAGATTCCCGAGCAGTTCCGTGGCCTCGAGCGCTTTGCCGCGCGTAAAGCCATTGTCGCCGCCTTCGACGAACTCGGCCTGCTTGAAGACATCAAACCGCACGACCTGACCATTCCTTATGGCGATCGCGGCGGCGTGGTTATCGAACCTATGCTGACCGACCAATGGTACGTGCGCACTGCGCCGCTGGCCAAGGTGGCCGTTGAAGCGGTCGAAGACGGCGAAATCCAGTTCGTGCCCAAACAATATGAAAACATGTACTTCAGCTGGATGCGCGACATTCAGGACTGGTGCATCTCGCGTCAGCTGTGGTGGGGTCACCGCATTCCGGCATGGTACGACGCAGAGGGCAAAGTCTACGTCGGTCGCGACGAAGAAGAAGTGCGCCGCGAAAACAACCTGGGCGCAGACGTTGTGCTGAGCCAGGACGAAGACGTGCTGGACACCTGGTTCTCCTCCGGCCTGTGGACCTTCTCCACGCTGGGCTGGCCAAACGAGACGCCGGACCTGAAAGCCTTCCACCCAAGCAGCGTGGTTGTCAGCGGTTTCGACATTATCTTCTTCTGGATTGCCCGCATGATCATGCTGACCATGCACTTCGTGAAAGACGAAAACGGCAAGCCGCAGGTGCCGTTCAATACGGTTTACATGACCGGCCTTATCCGCGACGACGAAGGACAGAAGATGTCCAAGTCAAAAGGTAACGTCATCGATCCGCTGGATATGATCGACGGTATCTCGCTTGAAGACCTGCTTGAGAAACGCACCGGCAACATGATGCAGCCGCAGCTGGCGGAAAAAATCCGCAAGCGTACCGAGAAGCAGTTCCCGAACGGGATCGAACCGCACGGCACCGACGCCCTGCGCTTCACCCTTGCGGCGCTGGCCTCGACCGGTCGTGACATCAACTGGGACATGAAACGTCTCGAAGGTTACCGCAACTTCTGTAACAAGCTGTGGAACGCCAGCCGTTTCGTGCTGATGAATACCGAAGGGCAGGATTGTGGCCTGAACGGCGGCGAACTGGACCTGTCTCTGGCCGACCGCTGGATTCTGGCCGAGTACAACCGCACCGTGAAAGCCTACCGCGAAGCGCTGGACAACTATCGTTTCGATCTCGCGGCGAGCATTCTGTATGAATTCACCTGGAACCAGTTCTGTGACTGGTATCTGGAGCTTGCCAAGCCGGTAATGAACGGCGGCACCGAAGCGCAGCTTCGCGGTACGCGTCATACTTTGGTAGAGGTGCTGGAAGGCCTGCTGCGTCTTGCGCATCCGATCATTCCGTTCATCACCGAAACCATCTGGCAGAGTGTGAAACCGCTGAAAGGCATCACCGCAGACACCATCATGCTGCAACCTTTCCCGGAATATTCGCCGGAGAAAGCCGATGAAAGCGCCCTGGTCGACCTCGAGTGGATCAAACAGGCTATCATCGCGATTCGTAACGTGCGTGCCGAAATGAACATCGCGCCGGGCAAACCGCTGGACCTGTTGCTGCGTGGCGCAAGCGCCGATGCCCAGCGTCGTGTCGAGCAGAACCTGAGCTTTATCAAGTCGCTGGCGCGTCTCGAGTCCATCACTGTGCTGTCTGCGGGTGACAAGGGTCCGGTTTCCGTCACCAAACTGGTGGAAGGTGCCGAACTGCTGATCCCGATGGCGGGTCTGGTCGACAAGGAAGCCGAGCTTGAGCGTCTTGGCAAAGAGATTGCCAAGCTGGATGCCGAAGTCGAGCGTATCGAAGCCAAGCTGTCCAACGAAGGCTTTGTCGCGCGTGCACCGGAAGCCGTGGTCGCGAAAGAGCGCGAACGTCTGCAAGCCTGTGCCGAAGCGAAGATAAAGATTCAGGAACAACAGGTGACCATCGCCGCGCTGTAATTTCGGCCGGTCGATACCCCTTAAAACGGCAGAGTGAACGCTCTGCCGTTTTTTTTTACAATTGCAAAACGCGTCCGCTCGCGGTATTAAATGCACAAGAACAAGAAATCGCATTGAGCCGATTCAAATAATCCAAAATTTAGCAGACCCGGATCGTTGAAGTGATGACTCGCCGCTCATGCAGCGGTAGCTTCATGAACATAGGGTATGGGGTAAGTACGCAATGACAACAGCAGTGAAACTCGACACGCCACAGGACACGATTTCGGTACGCCGCATTACCTGTGATGACAACGCCGCGATCGCGAACGTAATCCGCACGGTGTCCGCCGAATTTGGTCTGACGGCCGACAAGGGCTATACCGTGGCCGATCCCAATCTGGATATTCTGTGTGAAATGTACAGCCAGCCGCGCAGCGCGTACTGGGTGGTTGAGCTGAACGGCGAGATAGCCGGCGGCGGCGGTATTGCGCCTCTGGTGGGCGGTGACGAGAGTCTGTGCGAACTGCAAAAGATGTATTTCATGTCCAGCCTGCGCGGTAAGGGTCTGGCAAAACGGCTGGCGTTGCAGGCGCTTGCCCATGCCAAAGAGCAGGGATTTTCCCGCTGTTATCTGGAAACTACCGCCAGTCTGACACAGGCCATCGCGCTGTATGAACATCTCGGTTTCGAACACATCGACGGCGCACTCGGCAGCACCGGCCACGTCGACTGTGAAGTCACGATGTTAAAAACGCTGTAATCTTCTGTTTCAGGAATAAAAAAAGCCGACTTTCGTCGGCTTTTGTGTCGAAATCACAGCGTGTTCAAGCGCCGGGGCGCAGAAGAGACGCGGTGATTAGTGGCGTTTGCCGTCGTCGTCTTTATCAACAGACTTCTTCTCGGCGACGTCGTCTTCTTCTTCGTCGTCTTCGTACTCGTCTTCATCATCGCCGTCTTCGCCGTTCGGGTCTTCGAAATAGGTGCCCCAACCGTCGTAGTTTACGCCGCTTGCTTCGGCCAGCGCCACCAGCTGCTCGACCTGCTTGTCGATGATGTCGGCGTTCAGCGCAACTTCGCTGATGATGTCGCAGCACATCACCATTGAGCCGTCTTCAACTTCCAGCTCTTCTGCGTCGGTCACTTCATAGCCCAGCTTGAAGGCTTCTACGGCTGCTCGCTCTAAAACTTCGAATTTCTCGCAGGAGAAATGATGCTCAATAGTGTAAAGCGCGTCAGGATCGCTGCCGTCTTCCAACAGCTCTTCGATGATTAAGCGGGTCTCTTCACGTTGTTCGTCCAGCAATTCACGGTTTGCCATGCCTCGGTCCTCAATCAATATGACGTTTGTACGCTATTTTCACACAGCAGACGGCTCTCCTCCACTATAAACGACAAAGTTTTTACTTTGGGGTTGTATTTGCATATTCATACATATAAATTGAATTTTAATTCATTATATATGTTTCGGAGATAGGCACATGAGTCTGTTAAACAAACGCCATTTTCTTAGGCTACTGGATTTTACCCCGTCAGAAATCGCGACCCTGTTGAAACTGTCCGCAGAGTTAAAAACGGCCAAGAAGAACGGCACCGAAAAGCCGTCCCTGAAAGGCAAGAACATCGCGCTCATCTTCGAAAAAGACTCGACCCGCACCCGATGCTCTTTCGAAGTTGCCGCATACGATCAGGGCGCGCAAGTCACCTATCTCGGCCCGAGCGGCAGTCAAATCGGCCATAAGGAGTCGATGAAAGACACCGCGCGCGTGCTGGGCAGAATGTTCGACGGTATTCAGTATCGCGGTTTCGGCCAGGACATTGTCGAGACGCTGGCGGAACACGCGGGCGTGCCGGTCTGGAACGGACTGACCGATGAATTCCACCCGACACAACTGCTGGCCGATTTGCTGACCATGCAGGAGCAGTTGCCGGGCAAGGCGCTGTCGCAGATGTCGCTGGCCTATCTCGGCGACGCGCGCAACAACATGGGCAACTCCCTGCTTGAAGCCGCCGCGTTGTGCGGTCTGGATTTACGTCTGGTTGCGCCTTCGGCCTGCTGGCCCGAAGCGGAGCTGGTCGCAAGCTGTCAGCAGCTGGCGCAGGAGAACGGCGGTTCCATCACGCTGACGGAAGACATCGATGCGGGAGTGAAAGGCGCAGACTTCCTGTATACCGATGTTTGGGTATCGATGGGCGAGCCGAAAGCGGTATGGAAAGAGCGCATCAACCTGCTGCGCGCCTATCAGGTCAACATGGCCATGATAGCGAAAACCGGCAATCCGCAGGTCAAGTTCCTGCACTGCCTGCCGGCTTTCCATGACGATCAAACCACGCTTGGCCGTCAAATGGCCGAAGAATACAATCTGCACGGCGGGATGGAAGTGTCCGACGACGTGTTCGAGTCGGCGCACAGCGTCGTGTTCGAGCAGGCCGAAAACCGCATGCACACCATCAAGGCGGTCATGGTCGCTACCCTCGGCTCGCTTTAAGCACAAATTGATCAAGTCAGCGCGCAGCATCTTGGCGGGCTGACTTTTCAAGTGCTTCTGCCCTCTCGCTTACCTTCTTTACCGTCCTTTACCCGTCGACTGCGCACTTTTTCTACTAACCTTTCACCATGTGAATAAAAAAGGGAAGAGTTATGGGCGCCGTAAATCCCGAGTTCGTGCTTCGTTTGGAAAGTTTGCTGAGTAGAGTCTATCCCAAGGAACATATTGGCGATCTGATAAAGAAGATTCTGCATCTTGGAGACAAATGGCGTTACGGAGAACATCGTTCGTCGGAGTGGGTCGACGGCACCAACGTGTATCTCATTACCTACGGCGACACGATTTCGCAGCCCGACCGCCCTCCGCTTGCCACCCTGAATGACTTTGCGCAAAAACATCTGAAAGACAGCATCAGCGATATTCATATTCTGCCGATGTACCCGTACAGCTCGGACGACGGCTTTAGCGTGATTGATTACCGGCGCATCGACGAACATCTGGGCGGCTGGAGCGATATCCATCACCTCTCCGCCCATTTCAACATGATGTTCGACTGCGTCATCAACCATATTTCCCGTTCGAGCGACTGGGTGAAAGGTTATATCAATGATGATCCCTACTATCGCGATTACCTGATTGAAGCCAAGCCCGAGCTGGATTACAGCCGCGTCGTGCGTCCGCGCGCCTCACCGCTGCTGACGCCGTTCATCAAGGCCGACGGCACACAGCTTTATCTGTGGACCACGTTCAGCGAAGATCAGATAGACATCAATTTCAAGAATCCGCAGGTCCTGCTCGAAAGCATCGACGTGCTGTTGCAGTATGCGGCCAGCGGCGGACAGTCGATTCGCCTCGACGCGATTGGCTATATCTGGAAAGAGCTGGGCACCACCTGTATTCACCGTCCGCAGGCGCACAACATCATCAAGCTGTGGCGCACTATTCTGGACGAGGTGATCCCCGGCACCCGCATCATTACCGAAACCAACGTGCCGCATCATGAGAACATCAGCTATTTTGGTGAAGGCGACGAGGCGCACATGGTCTATCAGTTTGCACTGCCGCCGCTGACGCTGCACGCCTTCCTGCGCGAAGACACCCGCAAGCTGACACAGTGGGCGCAGGGCCTCAACGCGGAAGCGCACTATCCCAAAACCACCTATTTCAACTTCCTTTCGAGCCATGACGGCATCGGCCTGCGTCCGACAGAAACCTTTCTCGACGACGACGAGCGCAAATATATGGCGCAGGAGACGCAGCGCAAAGAGGGGCGCGTCTCCTACAAAGACAACGGCGACGGCACCCATTCGCCTTACGAGCTGAACATCAACTACCTTAGCGCGCTGACGGAAGCCAACGACAGCGTCGAGCTGAAAACGCGCAAGTTTCTTGCCGCACAGGCGCTGCTGCTGGCGTTTCTGGGCGTTCCGGCTCTTTACATCCATAGCCTGCTTGGCAGCGAAAACGATCTCGACGGCATGCATCAGTCCGGTATCAACCGGCGTATCAACCGCAAGAAGCTCAAGCTGGATGAACTCGAGAAAGAGCTGGAGACAAAAGGATCGCTGCGATCGGAGGTGTTCAACGGCTTGAAAAAACTGATCGCGATTCGGCGATCCCGCCCTGCCTTCTCGCCTCAGGCCGGTCAGCGGGTGTTTGAGCTGAGCGAAAAACTGTTTGCCATTGAACGCTTTGATCCTAAAACCGACAACCGGATCAGCTGCATCTTCAATATCAGCAGTCAGTCGCAAACCTTTAAACTCGCGGTCGAAGGTGAGGATCTGATTGGCGGCGAAGCCTTTACCGGACAGATGCGGCTACAGCCGTGGCAGGTGGTCTGGATTGAACACAAACTCAAGGCACCGGAGAAACTGGGCGGACTGCGCCGCTGGCGAAGAAAAATCATGATCTCGCTGAAAAAGTCGAAGGCCAACCGATTGCTGCGACGGGGATTGGGGAAAGCAAAAAGGTGAGGTCACCCTCTTGCAGGCAAGATTCGTGCGCGTATAATGCGCCACAATTTGCCGGGAGACTGACATGAAAAACATCACGACATTGCGCTTCGACGCGTCACCGAATCCAGTGCCTGCTGGCGGCGTACAGCCGTTGTCTCCCGTTATTGCCTTGCAGCCATCCGTGGTTCTGCAAACAAAGAATCGATCGCTGAAAGCCCCTCATTGAGGGGCTTTTTTTTGTCTGTCATCGTAGAGGAGAGCGACAATGGCCAATCCGCTGTATCAAAAACACATTATTTCAATTAACGATCTCAGCCGGGAAGCGCTTGAGCAGGTGCTGGACACCGCTGCAAGCCTGAAAGCCAATCCGCAGCCTGAACTGTTGAAACACAAAGTGATCGCCAGCTGCTTTTTTGAAGCCTCGACGCGGACCCGCCTGTCTTTCGAAACGGCCATCCATCGCCTGGGCGCTCAGGTGGTCGGGTTTGCCGACGGCAGCAACACCTCGCTCGGCAAGAAAGGCGAAACGCTGGCCGACACGATTTCGGTGATTGGCACCTACGTGGATGCTATCGTCATGCGCCATCCGCAGGAAGGCGCGGCGCGACTGGCGACCGAATTCTCGGGCGGCATTCCAGTTCTCAATGCCGGCGATGGCGCGAATCAGCATCCTACCCAGACTCTGCTCGACCTGTTTACCATTCGCGAAACCCAGGGCCGTCTGGACAACATCAAGATTGCGATGGTCGGCGACCTGAAGTATGGCCGCACGGTTCACAGCCTGGCGCAGGCGCTGGCCAAGTTCAACGGCAACCGCTTCTACTTTATCGCGCCCGATGCGCTGGCGATGCCGGAATACATTCTGAATCTGCTGGAAGAGAAAGGCATCGAATACAGCCTGCATGAAAGCATTGATGAAGTGGTGCCGGAGCTGGATATTCTCTATATGACGCGCGTGCAGAAAGAGCGTCTGGACCCGTCCGAATACGCCAACGTCAAAGCCCAGTTTATTTTGCGCGCCGCCGATCTGGCCGAAGCCCGGCCGAATCTGAAGGTGCTGCACCCGCTGCCGCGCATCGACGAAATTACCACCGACGTCGACAGCACCCCTTACGCCTGGTATTTCCAGCAGGCCGGTAACGGGATTTACGCACGCCAGGCCCTGCTGGCACTGGTTCTCAACGCCGACACCGCTGAATAAGGAGCGCATCATGACGCAAGACAACAAACTCCAGGTAGAAGCCATCAAATGCGGCACGGTTATCGACCATATTCCCGCGCAGGTCGGCTTCAAATTGCTGTCGCTGTTTAAACTTACGGAAACCGACCAGCGGATCACCATCGGCCTGAATTTGCCGTCCAACGAGCTGGGCCGCAAGGACATCATCAAGATAGAGAACACCTTCTTGACCGAATCGCAGGTCAATCAGCTGGCTGTGTATGCCCCGCATGCGACGGTCAACCGTATCGACGATTACGTGGTGGTCAAAAAGCTGCACCCAAGCCTGCCGGATCGTATCGAAGGCGTGCTGCGCTGCCCGAACGGCAACTGCATCAGCCGCTTCGAGCCGGTAAGATCCAGCTTCGCCGTGAAAAATCGCCATGATGAAGTGCATTTGCAGTGCAAGTACTGCGAGAAAGAGTTCGAGCATCAGGTGGTGTTGAATAACGAATAGCGCGGGAGATTGGGGGATGATTTCCTGCGCCCCGCTCCCTATACTGTCTGAACGCATTTTTTTTCAGTCAGGCCTTATTCAATCCACAAGGCTTTTCAATTCAACAAGGAACTAGTATGTCTCGCGAAATCAGTACAGAAAATGCACCAGCGGCTATCGGTCCTTACGTGCAGGGCGTTGATCTCGGCAGCATGATCATCACCTCCGGTCAGATCCCTGTCGATCCTAAAACCGGCGCGGTTGCAGACGACATTGCAGCACAGGCGCGTCAGTCGCTTGAAAACGTGCAGGCTATCGTCGAAGCGGCCGGCCTGAAAGTGGCCGATATCGTGAAAACCACCGTGTTCGTTAAAGATCTTAACGACTTCGCGACCGTCAACGCGACTTATGAAGCCTTCTTCACCGAGCACAATGCACCGTTCCCGGCGCGCTCCTGCGTGGAAGTTGCCCGTCTGCCAAAAGACGTCAACATCGAGATTGAAGCTATCGCCGTTCGTCGCTAAGCCTGGCCTCTTTCCTTAAAGGTCAGCCTCGCGCTGGCCTTTTTAGTTTTTGCTCCCGTCTTGTTAATGCCCCATTACCGCTCATAATCAAGAATGACGCACTTTTTTCGCTCATTTTTTGGCATTTTGCGTCGTCATGCGCACTCTTGAAGCGCGATCTCCCCACTGTTTCGGCGATTTTCCCGGAAATCTGCACGCTGGCACACTTTATGCGTAGTCTCTGTGTGCGGTCGATTTCAGGTATGCACGAACCCTAGCCTGTTATGTCAGTGAGGTGATGATGATTAATATAGATCTTTTCGATTCGCCCTTTTTTGATGAAATGTTAATGGCCAAGGGGCAACACCGCAGCCATTATCAAGCCTACTGGCAATGGTTACAGCAGGCCGATCAACAGGCCGTACAGCGCAAGAAAGAGGAAGCTGCGCTGTTGTTTCATCGGGTGGGGATTACCTTCAACGTTTACGGGGACGACGACGGTGCCGAGCGCCTGATCCCCTTTGACAGCGTGCCGCGCATTATTCCGGCCAGAGAGTGGCAGATGCTGGATAGCGGCATTCGTCAGCGGGTACAGGCGCTGAACTGCTTCCTGCATGATATCTACCACGATCAGCGGATCCTCAAGGCCGGGATCGTTCCCGCCGAACAGGTTCTGGCCAACGATCAATACCAGCCGTGCATGCAGGGTGTGGATCTGCATCGCGACACCTACGCGCACATTGCCGGCACCGACATGGTTCGCGGCGGCGACGGCGAATATTATGTGCTGGAAGACAACCTGCGCACGCCATCGGGCGTCTCTTACATGATGGAAAACCGCAAGATGATGATGCGGCTCTATCCCGAACTCTTTAGCGAACAGCGCATTGCGCCGGTTTCCCGCTACCCTTCCCATCTCCTGCAAACCCTGCGCGAAAGCACGCCGGTCAACGATCCGACCGTTGTAGTGCTCACGCCGGGCCGTTTCAACAGCGCCTATTTCGAACACAGCTTCCTCGCGCAGCAGATGGGCGTGGAGCTGGTAGAAAGTGTGGATCTGTTCGTCAAGGAAGGGGCCGTGTTTATGCGCACCACCGCCGGGCCATGCAAGGTCGATGTTATCTATCGCCGTCTCGATGACGCGTTTCTTGACCCGCTCGCCTTCCGCGCCGATTCGATGCTGGGCGTGCCGGGATTGCTGTCGGTCTACCGTACCGGCAATGTGGTGCTGGCCAACGCGATCGGCACCGGCGTTGCCGACGACAAGTCTATCTACCCTTATGTGCCGGAGATGATCCGCTACTACCTCGGCGAAGATCCGATCCTCAACAATGTGCCGACCTGGCAGTGCCGCAAGGAAATGGATCTCTCCTACGTGCTCGCCAACCTCGAAAAGATGGTAGTGAAAGAGGTTCATGGCGCAGGCGGTTACGGCATGCTGATTGGCCCGCAGGCGACGCAGGGTGAAATCGAGACCTTCCGCCAGCTTCTCAGGGCGCGGCCGCAAAACTACATCGCGCAGGAGACACTGGCGCTCTCGACCTGCCCGACTTTTGTCGACGACGGTCTGGCTCCGCGCCATATCGACCTGCGTCCGTTCGCGCTGACGGGTGCCGAAATCCGGCTGGTGCCGGGTGGACTGACCCGCGTGGCGCTGGCCGAAGGATCGCTTGTGGTCAATTCGTCGCAGGGCGGCGGCACCAAGGACACCTGGGTTTTGGAGGATGACGCATGCTAAGCAGAACAGCCAGTGAACTCTATTGGATGGCCCGCTATCTCGAGCGCGCCGAAAACATTGCCCGCCTGATGGACGTGACCAACAAGCTGTCGATGATGTCTATCCGCGACAGCAACCATGATCTTCTGGTGCCGCTGCTGCTGACCGGCACCCAGTCGCTGTTTAACGAAACCTATCAGCAGGTCACCATGAACAACCTGCTGCATTTCTTTGCCATCGACAGCAACAACCACAGCAGCATTATCAGCTGCATGCAGATGGCGTGGAACAATGCCCACGCGGTGCGCGGCAGCCTGTCGTCGGAAGTGTGGGAAAGCATCAACGCCTCGTGGATTGAAATGAAAATCATCCGCCGTCAGGGCGTCGGGTCGGCGGGCGCAGACAGCTTCTTCGACTGGGTAAAAGAGCGCTCGCACCTGTTCCGTGGCGCGATGTTCGGCACTTTGCTGCGCAGCGATGCGCTGTATTTCATTCGTCTCGGCACCATGCTTGAGCGCGCAGACAGCACCGCACGCCTGCTTGAGGCCAAAAATCAGCTGCTGGATGCCGACGAGGATCCGGTGCGCGAATACTATCGCATGGACACGCTGCTGCGCGCGGTCAGTGCCCGTGAAGCCTTCCATAGCCTCTACAAACAGCAACTTAGCCGGGAAACCATCGCCGACTTGCTGATTCTGCGACGCGAACTGCCCCGTTCGCTGCTGGCCTGCGTCGAGGTCATCACCGAACAGCTGGAACTGATAGGTGGCAGCGCAGGCAATCTGCCGCGCCGTCGCGCCCATACCTTGCATGCCCAACTGCGCTTCTCCACCCTCGCCGAGATTCAGGAAGTCGGCCTCAGCGACTGGCTGAATGACTTCCTCAACCAGACCAATGCGATTGCCGAGAGCGTTCACCAGACCTATTTGGAGGCACAATGAGACTTAACGTCAGTCATCAGACGCATTATACCTATGCGCAACAGGTTAAACGTTCGACCCAGTATCTTCGTCTGACGCCGCAGAACTCCAGCCACCAGAAGATCCTTACCTGGGAACTGAGCCTGCCGGAATACGCCACGCGCACCATTGATGCCTACGGCAACGTGCTGCACGTGTTAACCCTCGACCAGCCGCATCAGGCCATTACCATCGAGGCGAACGGCGTGGTGGAAATCGAAGATAACGTCGAGGACGACAACTTCGGGCATCTCTCGCCGCTGGTGTTTCTGCGTGCCAGCCCGCTGACGCACGCCGACGCCGCCATCCGCGATTTCGCCTCGCGCTACTATCGTCCGCAGGCGCAGCACGAGAGTCTGTGCAAGCTGATGGGCGAACTGCTTTTGAAAATGCCTTACAGTCCGGGCACGACGACGGTCAAGGACAGCGCCGCGCAGGCGTTTGGCGCGCAGCAGGGAGTCTGTCAGGATCACACGCACGTGTTTCTCGCCTGCTGCCGCAGTCTGGGCATTCCGGCGCGCTACGTGAGCGGCTATCTCTACAGTCAGGATACGGAACATGTGGCGACGCACGCCTGGGCCGAAGCCTGGATAGACGACCGCTGGCAGAGTTTTGATGTCACCAATAATACCTGTCAGCCCAATCAGCATTTGAAACTCGCCATCGGGATAGATTATCTTGATGCTTGTCCGGTACGCGGTATCCGTCTCGGCGGCGGGTGTGAAGATATGCACACGATAGCCGCCGTGCAAATGCTCGATACTCCTCAATAGCGCCCTTTTTCCCTACTCAAGACAGGTAACGGTATGACTTACTGTGTGGCCATGCGATTGTCCTCTGGCCTGGTGTTTGTTTCCGACTCGCGAACCAATGCCGGGGTGGACCATATTTCCACTTTCCGCAAACTGCATGTTTTTCATCAGAGCGATGAGCGCGTGCTGGTGATTCAGAGTGCCGGCAATCTGGCGACCACACAGAGCATTCTCAGCCTGCTGCACCGCCGTAGTCTGGACGCCACAGTGCCCAACTTGCTCAACGTCGAGTCGATGTATGATGCGGCGAGCCTGCTGGGGGAAACGGTGCGCGAAGTGATTGCCCGCGACAGTGGCGACAATCAGGGCGGCATGACGGATTTCAGCTGTAACCTGTTGCTGGGCGGGCAGATCAAGGGCGAAGGGCTGCGGCTGTTCCATGTTTATCCGCAGGGGAATTTCATCGAAGCGACGCATGATACGCCGTATTTTCAGGTAGGCGAAAGCAAGTACGGCAAACCGATTATCGATCGCGTGCTGACCTATGATACGGCGCTGGAGCAGGCGATGCAGTGCGCGTTGATTTCAATGGATTCCACCCTGCGCAGCAATCTCTCTGTCGGCCTGCCGCTTGATGTCATGACTTATCCGAAAGACAGCTTCAGCGATGCGCAGCAGTACCGAATTACAGAAGATCACCCGTATTTTGCCATGATCCGCAAAGGCTGGGGAGAAGGCCTGCTCAGCATCTTTGCCCAGCTACCGCCGCTCAAACTGGAGAAGTAACGCGGCGTCCTGCGCTCTTATGTCAATCCTCCGGCCCTGCATCGAAGGGCCGTATTCTCACACGGCTTCCGCCTGCGCCTCTTTTTTCTCGAGCTGAGTTTCGACGGCAAAGGGATCGATGCCGCGCTGCTGCATACGGTAAAAACGCAGGATGTTAAAACCGTTCATGACCAGAAAACTGCTTTCGATAAGCGTGCCGCCAATAGATCCCAGCCAGATATTATGCGCTACCCAGCCGCAGGTCGAGAACCACATAATCACCCGCGTTTTCAGGCCACTGGTGCGAAATAAAGCCCAGGTGCTGGCGACGGTACCGATGACCGGCAACACCTCCATCAAATGTTTGGCCTTACCCAATCCGAAACTCAGGGTCAGAATAATAAACGCCAGCATCACCCAGACGCTGCGGGTGCGCAGTGCCAACTGGGTGCGGATCGAGTTGAGCAACGCCGCGCTGCCGGCGGAATTGGCCCCCATCAACAGAAAATGTACGCCGATAATGGCGCTGTAAGCCGAAAGCTGCTGTTTGAAACGGCGATCGCTGCGGCTGAAAAACATGGTAATGCCGACACAAAAAGCCAGTAACCCGATACCCTGCGCGAACCAGTAGAGCGACATGATGTTTATCCCCGTCATACAGGAAAAGACCTTCTGTTTGAGTACCGGATCCGGGGGACTATAGGCAGAAAGCGACAACGTTTTGCAGAACAAAACGCGAATTATCCATTTGGTTCGCTATCCTATAGAGAATGCCAATCGCTGACAATGTGACCGTAATGTTAATAATGTATATTTTTAGAAATAACTCGCTTTATTTATTTAACATCCTCAACTCTGTCAATGCTCGTCCAGTAATGTCAGCCAATGTAAAAACCGTCTTTTAACGCCGACCTGACCCGACTTATCGGAATAATGGGCTGTTTCGCCGATTGATACTTTGTTACAGTTAGACCAGTTTTCTTACGGCCCTTTTTCGAAAGCGACATTCTGTCATCGCAGGCTTTGTGCATGATGCACAACGGGAAACTCACCACACTCGGTAAGCATTCGGCGTTGAGGCGGTTTCTCCGTGGATTGATCTCTTACCAAATGAATTTAATGGAGTTTCTGAAACTACATGGAAATTATCAGTTCACTTATGCATGCCCTGTGGCAGCAGGATTACGAAACGCTGGCCAATCCTTCGCTGATTTGGACACTGTATATCGTATTGTTCGTGATTATTTTCCTTGAGAATGGTCTGCTGCCGGCTGCCTTTTTGCCGGGCGACAGCCTCCTTATTCTCGTGGGTGTGCTGATAGCCAAAGACGCCATGAATTTTCCGTTGACCATCGTGCTGCTGACCACGGCGGCGAGTCTGGGCTGCTGGCTCAGTTATATTCAGGGCAAATGGCTCGGTAACACGCGTGTCGTGCAGGGCTGGCTGGGGCATCTTCCGGTGCAGTATCACGAGCGTGCTCACCAGCTGTTTCATCGTCATGGCCTTTCCGCGCTGCTGGTCGGCCGCTTTCTGGCGTTTGTACGAACGCTGCTGCCCACCATCGCAGGGCTTTCGGGTCTCAGCAATGCCCGTTTCCAGTTCTTCAACTGGATAAGCGGCTTCCTGTGGATAATCATTCTCACCAGTCTCGGTTATGTACTCGGCAAAACCCCGCTTTTCAGAAAGTATGAAGACCAGTTAATGCTGTGCCTGATGATTTTGCCGCTATTATTGCTGGTTGTGGGTTTAGTCGGATCGCTTGTGGTGTTATGGAAAAAGAAAAAGGCCGACCGCGTCGCCAAAGGGAAAAATGCATGAAGCTGTTTATTTTCGACCACTCGATGATTCAGGCTGGGCCGTTCTGATGTTCAAGCGCACGTTCTCGAAACGCCTGATTTTATGGCCGCTTACCTTCGCGATGTTGCTGATGCTGACCACCGTGGGCGTTATCGCCTTACCAAAAATGCCTGAAAACAGCGATGCCCTGAAAATCAGTCCGGCCAGGATGGGCGAAGATCTTCCCGACGGCTTTACGCTATATCAAGGACTGAGTCAGCATGGGGTGCAAATCGACAGCATTACGCCCGCCAACGGCAGTCTGGTGGTTCGTCTGCACTCTTCCGGCCAGCAGCATCTGGCGCAGGAAACGCTCAAGGCGCTGCTACCCGGCCACTACAATATCCAGCCCTACAGCCCCGAGCCTTCTCACGAATGGGCCAGCAAGTTTGCCCGCGATCGCTCGAAAGTGGGCTGAGCGCACATTCTTTACAGCCCAAAACGCTTTCAGAGTCCGCTTAATAGCCATTTCATCGCCTCCTCACTATAGTTATTCCATCGATAGATTTTTGCTCACCTGCCCGAACTTCCGTTAGGCGCATGTCGGCGCCGCAAGGATTCTGCGCGTAGCGCGCAATGCTTATCAACAGGATAGGAAATCATGAAAAAGACGTTTGCAATGCTGTTAATGATCCCGGCCATGGCCCTGACAGCAACCGCCTATGCCGCCCCGCAGCCGGAAACCTGCGCCACCAAACAGCAGGCTATCAAGCAGCAGCTCGAGGCCGCCCACCAGCACAACAATAAAGACCAGATTGCCGGTTTACAGAAAGCGCTGGCTGAAAGTCAGGCCCATTGCACGGAAGCGAATCTGCATGCCGACAAACAGCAAAAGATTGCCGAAAAGCAGGAAAAAGTTAACGAGCGCACCCGCGAACTGAAAAAAGCCCAGGCCAAAGGTGACAAGAGCAAGATAGCCAAGCAGCAGAAGAAGCTCGATGAAGCGCTGCATGAATTGAACGAAGTGTCGACACAGTAAGCATTTACGCCCGCTTTTACCGCGGATTACCGGCAACGCCGATGACCCAGAGAAATCGCATTTGCACTGCCGGTAAAATCCGCTATGTTTAATATTCTTATCATAAAGTTATGGAGTGACGAACAATGGCTACTACCCCAACGTCTGACAATCTGCGTGCCGAACTGAAATCACTGGCAGATACCCTTGAAGAAGTGCTCCAGACTTCAACGGATAAGTCTAAAGCCGAAATCGACAACCTGCGCGTGAAGGCGGAAGGTCTGCTTAAAGACACCCGTGCACGCCTGAGCGATACTGGCGACAAAATTGCCAGCCAAACCAAAGAGATTGCCAGCAAGGCGGACGACTACGTGCATGACAAACCGTGGACCGGCGTAGGTATCGGTGCCGCAATCGGCGTTGTCATCGGCGTTCTTTTAGCCCGTCGCTGATATTATGGCTGACACTCCAAGAACTCCCCCACAGGGGCCGGGACGCGGCATTTTCGACAGTGCGCAACGTATCGTGACCATTATGGTCGGGATGGTCGAGACTCGCCTGAGACTGATCGTTGTCGAACTGGAAGAAGAGAAAGCCAACCTCTTCCAACTGCTGCTGATGGCCTGCATTACCCTGATTTTCACGGCATTCGGCTTGATGAGCCTGCTGGTGGTGCTGTTTTTCGCCATCGACCCGGCGTATCGCCTGACCGCCATGGCGACGACCACGGCAGTGCTGCTGCTGCTGGCCGTTATATTGGGTGCCTGGACGCTCGGCAAAGCCAGACGTTCAACCTTGCTGAGTGCTTCGCGCCGTCAGCTCAAGATTGATCGTGCCTTGCTGGATAAGGACGAACAGGATGAGTAATAAACCTTCCCCTGTCATCGAGAAAGTCCGTCTACTCCGCAAGATCGAGCGCGAACGCGCCGATCTTGCGATCGCCAAAGAAGAGTGGTTGTTGTCGACGACCAAACTGGATCAAACCTGGGTCAAAATCGTGGATATGCGCAAGTATCTGGTCGTCGCCTCAAGCGCGGTCGCCGTTTACAGCATTCGTCACCCTAGCCGCCTGATTCGCTGGTCCAAACGCGCCTTCAGCATCTGGGGCACGGTTCGTCTGTTCCGTAAGACCCTGAGCAAGAACTGATAATCTGGTATTTCCCGTTTTTCCCCTCTTTTTTGACCTCGATTTTTCCAAATATTATGCATCCCGTTATCAGGGCAGAGAGCGTAAAGGCTACCTGCCCTTAACTATTTCATTACGTTATTAATAAGTTACCCAAAATTCCTCTCTCTGCCGATTTCTTGGCTTAACGTGCTAATTCAATATTTTTGATGAATTTAGACAGTTTTACTTGCTAACAAACTGCGATCTTTCCCCCTATTATCAGCTCCATCAACAGAGACAAGGCTGTGACGGGGGATTCAAGCCCAAAGCGCCTTAACCCAAACATTAATAATAAAGCCAAATTTTTTGGTGCTTTCAATCGGAGTCAATGAAAATGAACAAAGTCCATGACGCAGCCCTGTTAGTCGCCCGTATCCTGATGCCTATCCTTTTCATCGTTGCAGGCTGGGGCAAAATGCACGCCTATACCGCAACGGCGGGCTACATGGCGTCTGCGGGTGTGCCGAGCTTCTTCCTGCCACTGACCATTCTGCTTGAATTCGGCGGCGGCCTGGCCATTCTGTTCGGCTTCCTGACCCGTACCACCGCGTTGATTACAGCCATCTTTACTCTGCTGACTGCCGTCATCTTCCACGTTGACTTCTCGGTTGCCGTCAACCAGATGATGTTTATGAAAAACCTGTCTATCGCTGGCGGTTTCCTGGTGTTGTTCGCCTCCGGTCCGGGCGCTTTCAGCATCGACCGTTTGCTGAAAAAGAACTGGTAAGCACACCTCGTTACCGCGCCTCGGTGACCACGATGACCCGCTATACTTGATGCAGTGAATCATCGGCAAGACTGACAACGGGCGAGGTGATTAATCACTTTGCCCTTTTTTACATCCGAATTTTATGGATTTAACCCTGTATCCCGGTGCGACGCGCGCGGGAAGAGAAGGAAAGTCATCATGGGACAACTGGTTGAAGGTCAATGGCAGGATACGTGGTACGACACCAAATCCACCGGCGGACGTTTCAAACGTTCCGAATCACAGTTCCGTAACTGGATAACACCCGACGGCGAACCCGGCCCGCACGGCGTAGGTGGATTCACGGCCGAGAAAGACCGTTATCATCTTTATGTCTCCCTCGCCTGCCCGTGGGCACACCGCACGCTGATTATGCGATCCCTGAAAGGGCTGGAGCGCCTGATTTCCGTATCCGTTGTGCATCCCTTGATGCTGGAAAACGGCTGGACTTTCGGCACGGATTTTCCGGGTGCGACGGGCGACACGCTTTATCAGCATAACTTTGCCTACGAAATCTATCTGCGCGCCCAGAATGACTACACCGGCCGCGTGACAGTGCCGATTCTATGGGACAAAAAACAGCAGACTATCGTCAGCAACGAGTCCGCCGATATCATGCGCATGTTCAACAGTGCTTTTGATGCCGTGGGCGCGCGTGCCGGTGATTACTATCCGAAAGCGCTGCGCGAAGAAATTGATGCGCTGAATGCGTGGATTTATCCCGAGATTAACAACGGCGTGTACAAGTCCGGTTTCGCGACGACGCAGGAAGCCTATGACGAAGCGGTAAAAGGCGTCTTCGACGGGTTGGATAACGTCGAGGCCATTCTCGAGAAAAGTCGGTATTTGACGGGGAATGAGCTGACCGAGGCCGACTTGCGCCTGTGGACGACGCTGGTACGTTTCGATCCGGTCTATGTCACGCATTTCAAATGCGATAAATACCGCATCAGCGATTATCCGAACCTCTATGGTTTTCTGCGCGATATCTATCAGCTGGAAGGCATTGCCGACACCGTCGACATGGCGCACATCCGCAACCACTATTACCGTAGCCACGCGACGATTAATCCGTACGGCATTATCTCGACCGGGCCGGTGCAGGATCTCGACTCGCCACACGGCCGCGATACCCGATTCGGCTAGACGTTTTATCCCCGCCCTTGCAGATGGGCGGGGAATTTTAAAAGCAAAAGCTTAGCGCGTACCCAGCAGTTTGGGGATTTCGCGCAGGAACCAGGCTTTGGCCTCGCCCATGCTGTCGCGACGCCACGCCATGATGATATCCGCCTCGCGATTATATTCGGCACTCACGACCCGCAATCGCCCCTCGGCGATATCCTGTTCAACCATCGGATACGGCATGGTGGCGACGCCGAGTCCGGCAATCAGGGCCTCCCGTTTTTCCTGCAAACTGCTTACCGTTAAACGTTGTTGTTTATCAAGTAACTGCACGGTCAATACGGGACGTTCGCGCGCGGTATCCGCCACGGCGATGCCGCGATATTTAACTCGGCTCACTTCCGACAGCGGTTCGGCTTCCAGATGAATCGGATGTTCCGGCGCGGCAACATAGACGCTCATTATCTTGTACAGTTTGCGGCTGTTGATTTCAGACGATGAACGAAAATGCATGTCGGGGGCGATAACGATGTCTGCACGACCGTTTTCCAGCCTCTCCCATGCCCCCGCCAGGACTTCGGTTATAAGAGAAACCTGCGTGTTGGCTTTTTGCGCCAGTTTTTCGATAAGCGGAAACAGCTGCGCAGCCGGTGCCAGCGCTTCACAGACGATAGTAATGTGGGTTTCCCAGCCTCGGGCCAGCGCCTCGGCATCGACCGTGAGTTTATCGGCCGCTTCCAGCAGTACGCGACCGCGCTCGAGCAACATTCGTCCGACATTGGTGAATTTCGTTCGGTGACCGGAACGGTCAAACAGGACAACATCCAGCTCTTCTTCGAGCTTTTGCATGGTGTAGCTCAGCGCGGAGGGCACTCGCCCCAACTCGTCTGCCGCCGCAGCAAAGCTTCCACGACGGTCAATTGCATCCATCACTCTCAATGCTTCAAGAGTCAGCGCGCGATCCTTGGCCATGTTTTTTCTCTGTCAGGAAATTTGAATATGGCGACCAGATTAACTGGCTAACAATCGTGCGTCCAGACGCTTACCATGAATCCATCGATTATTTTAACTGAGCCACGGCCATGATTAAGAGCAGAACAGCGCAAGAGTGCGGAAAAGCCGACTTTGGTTGGCTTCAGGCACGTTACACCTTTTCCTTTGGACACTATTTTGATCCGACCCTGATGGGTTACGCCTCGCTACGCGTGCTGAACCAAGAGATTCTGGCGCCCGGCGCCAGTTTTCAGCCGCGAACCTATCCGCGTGTCGATGTGCTTAATCTGATCTTGCACGGAGAAGCCGAGTATCGCGACAGCGAAGGTCACAGCGTGCAGGTCGGCGCAGGCGAGGCGGTATTGCTGTCTACCCAGCCCAACATCAGCTACAGCGAGTACAACATCAGTCAGACTGAACCTTTGACGCGGATGCAGCTGTGGCTCGATGCCTGCCCCGAACATGAAAACCCGCTGATACAGAAAATCGAGGTCGGTGAACAACCTTATGTTCTGCTCGCCTCGCCCAACGGCGAGAAAAACAGCCTGCAACTTCGCCAGCAGGTGTGCATCCATCATCTGAATCTTGAGGCGGGTGAAGAGATAGAGGTCAAAATCGGCGGTCCGCGCGCCTACCTTCAGTCCATTCATGGTCAGGCGGACGTCAAAGGCGGAGAAACCCATGCCGAGCAGAAACTGGTTTGCGGCGATGGCGCTTTCATTCATCAGGAAAATACCCTGACCGTAAAGGCCCGCACACCGCTTCAGGCCCTACTGATCGACCTGCCCATCTAAGGCAAAAGCTTATTCGAGCCTAGAAAAACAAACCCCCGCAAGAGCGGGGTTTTTGGAGGAGTTGGCGTTGACCGTTAAGCCGCCGACCTTCATATAGCGTCTTGGACAGTCATTCTTCTGCCGTTGATTTCTTTATTCGAATCCAGAAAAGCAAAACCCCGCCGAAGCGGGGTTTTTAGAGGAGTGGAGTTGACCGTTAAGCCGGGTTCTGTCGTGGACAGTCATTCCTCTAGGCCAGCAATCGCTCACTGGCTCAAGCAGCCTACCCGGGTTCAGTACGGGCCGTACCATGTGAACCCCTATTTGGCCTTGCTCCGGGTGGAGTT
>Ga0308159_1002467_pt1 | contig 21312 bp, 16 predicted proteins | sample PhyCR1_FD_201040 | JGI IMG/M metagenome (GOLD analysis project Ga0308159, IMG submission 201040) | Phyllosphere microbial communities from UC Gill Tract Community Farm, Albany, California, United States - DLSLC.R1 | ecosystem: Host-associated > Plants > Phyllosphere > Unclassified | place: USA... | reverse complement strand
TCTTCAGGCAAAATTCCAATCCCTTCATCGCTCACAGCAACCACAGCTGAGCCATTTTTAACCTCACACGATACAGTAATATTGCTTGCCGTTGGCGAGTATTTTAAAGCATTGGAGATGAAATTATTGATGACTTGCCCGATTTTTTCGCGATCTGCCGTAATCCATATCTGTTCGGTTGTAAAAGTAAACTGATGGCTGTTGATCACCACATTAAATTCTTCTTCAATTTCTTGCAGTAAAATGGAAAGATCAAAATATTCTGCTTCAATATGGATTTTTCCTGATTCCAGTCTAGAAACATTTAAAAAGCTATTGATCATATTGACCATTTTTTTCGACTGATTGTTCGCTTTTTCCAATACATTAAGCGCAAAGACATCGCCACTTTGATCAGCCTTACTTTGCAACAATTGAATGTATGCCGTAAGTGAAGTAAGCGGCGTTTTTAATTCGTGACTAACCATGCCGATGAAATCGTTTTTTCGTTGCTCATCAGCCTTCACTTCTGTGATATCGGATACAATACCAACCAATTTGGTGGCTTTACCGTCGTTATCGTATCTTCCCTTTCCGTGTGCACTAACCCAATGTACAGATCCATCCGGCCAACCTACTTCATATTCGGCCTGATAAACCTGTTGATGTTTAACTGCCTCATTAATGAGCTGAGGAATGCGGTCCCGATAAGCTGGAAGCATGGCTTGAAGTAAATCAGAATAAGTAAATTTCTGGTCTAAAGGCCAGCCATAACAAATCTTAAACCGATCATTACAAACCATATCACCTGTTGCTAAATCTATCTCAGTAGAACCCAGTGCACCAGCCTCGATGGCAATATTTAAACGGTTGTTAACCTCAATCACTTCCTTCTTAGCATTAACCTGCTCAGTTACTTCGGTTACAATTTGTAAAATCCCGTCAATTTTATCCTCGTCTCCTTTAATGGGCTGATAAATACTATTGAAATACCTTTCTTCAGGCACCCCATTTTTTAGAATATACATCTTATTCTCCACGCCGAAATACGGTTTGTTGGTTACTAAAACATCATTTAAAATTCTGATTAGCGGTTCGTTAGCTCGTTCCGGCAATATTTCCACCAAGCGCTTTCCATCAACAGATTCTGTTTTCCCCCAAATTTCCAGCATCTTCTCATTTGCGCTATCGATTATAAATTCGTTGGTTTTAAACAGATTGATAGCTACCGGAGCCTGCTGGATAAGGGAGCGGAATTTCTGTTCACTTCTGGCAAGATTATCGAGTAGGGCGGCCATCTTCTCGGTAGAATTTACTTGCTCTGTAACATCAAGTAAAACACCGCTCAGCCTGATGGCTTCTTGCTGTTCATTAAAAAGTACCTTACCTTTTGCCCTCACAATTCGCCCCCGTGCTTGCTCGGTAGTTTGAATGGTGTAAGTAGTGTCATAGTAGCCTCCTGAATCAAATTTTAATGCAGTTTGGATGGCGTCAATAACCCTTTGTCTGTCGGTTATGTGAATAACGTCAGTAGCTTTATTCAATTCGATTTCATCTTCCGGCTGTAAGCCAAACCATGTTTTTGTAAGTGCATTACCCGTAAAACCACCGGTTGAAGGATTTAAATCAAATGTTCCTAAACCAGCTGCATCAATAGCGAGTTCCAACTCATCCTGACTAACTTTAAGTTTTTCATAAATGGATGAGAGTTGATCATTAAATCGTGCCTGTTCTTCATTTGATGCGGTGAGCTCCTCATTAATGGCCACCATCTCTTCGTTTATAGCCGCCAGTTCTTCATTGAGTTCTTGTTTTTCCTGAGCCGCAGCTTCCAGTGCTTGCTTGGCCAAAACCACATCGGTAACATCAGCCGCCGTATTCATTACGCCATAAATTTCCCCCGCCTCATTACGTAGTGCTGTAAAAATATAATTGAAGTAAAAAACCTGAGCTACCCCATTTACAATTAACACCAAACGTTGGTTTCTCGCTTCGAAAAATTTCCCTGTCGTAAATACTTGGTCCAGCTGTCCGAAAACCGCCTGATTATCTAGTTCAGGTAAAATATCGGCATAACGTTTTCCAATTACATTGCTGCCTTTTCCCCAAACCCCAATAATGGATGCATTGGCAAAAGTGATTGTCATTTCTTTACCAGTGTAAACACCGATAGGGAAAGGAGCATTTTCTATAATGCTTCTGGTACGAAACTCACTTTCTGCTAAATTGGCCAGGGTTTGTTCGAGTTTTGATGAACTATCGAATAACAGTTGATTGCTTTGAATAAGCTCTTCATTTGTTGCCGCTAACTCCTCATTTGATGCCCGGATTTCTTCGTTTGAAGCCTCAAGTTCCTGGTTTAGATAGGCAATTGTAGTAATCCTCTCGGTTACTTTGCGCTCCAGTGCCTCACTCAATAACCTGAAATTTTCCTTGCTCTGCTGAAGTTCTTCATTAGTTGTACTTAACTCTTCCATGGAAGCGGCGAGCGCCTCATTTGTTGAAGCCAGCTCAATGTTCAATTCTTGTTCGTGAGCCAGGGCTTTCTCTTTTGCTTCGCTCTCAGCCGCAATATTTCTAACCTTGTTTATTTCCGTCACATCGGTTGTGGTATGTAGGATATATTCTGTTTCACCAACTTGATTTTTAACTGCCTGATAGCTGAAATCGAAGTAGAATAGCTGTAGCTGTCCATTTACTAAAAGTTCTGCAGGGGTATTTTTGCTTTGGTAGGTCTGGCCGCTTTTCCAAACTTCTTTCAGGATGCTAATAAACGGTTGCCCAACAATTTCAGGCAATGCTTCTGCAATTGTTTTTCCGATAACAGAGCGATCTTTTCCCCATAGGGATATCATTGCATCGTTAGCAAAATGAATATAAATATCTTCAGTTGAATAAATGGCCGTAGCATTAGGCACTTTCGATAGGATCTCTAATAACTTTGTATCGGTAAACCGGGTCGGCGAAGGATTCATCTAAGTTTCTATTTATGTCGGATTAAAGGTTCTATAGCCTATTATTAACGGAATAGCTTGAATTTGGTTTGGTAAAATTTGAGTTTTTTCAGGTGATATGCTGATCGGTTTTGGGTTCATCAAAAAATGAATAGCCTTATTGTCAATCATTTCGGTAGATGAACGATTCAGACAGATAGGTACATCATTTTTTTATCCATTATGAGATTGATTGTGAAACAGGGCTGTGCAAAAAAAAACTAAAAGCTGTTAGCTCTGCATATCCTTTACATAGGGCAATTTTTCTATCTTTGGTATTCCATGAATATCGAAGAACAATCATCCCGGGAGGATTTTAGTGGAGAGCTAATCATCCAGGCACTTGGATGCTCGCCAGAGGCAACAGCCATATATACCGATGAGGATATGATCATCCGTTTTGCAAATGAAGGAATGCTGGAGGTTTGGGGAAAGAATGCTTCAGTAATCGGAAAGCCCCTGATGAAAGCGCTTCCTGAGCTGGAAGGTCAACCTTTCCTCGGTCTGCTTCAACAGGTGTGGCGCTCTGGTCAAACTTATTCCGTAAGCGATGCACCAGTTAATGTGATCAAAAACGGAATTTCTACGACTGATTATTATGATTATGAGTATAAAGCACTTTTAAACAAGGAGGGCAGAACCTGGTGTATCCTAAATACTGCCCGGAAAGTGAGTTCGAGACGGGAATATCTGGAGCGGATTCAGAGAAAGGAAGAAAAAGAACAATCACTAATGGAGGAGATGGCGGCTACCATGGAAGAGCTGAGTTCCACCAACGAAGACCTGAACACCTCGCTGAAGCTGCTTGGAGAGAGTCGTGAACATATCAGAACAATCATTGAACAGGCACCAGTAGGAATCGCGATGCTGCAGGGGCCGGAACATATCATAGAGATTGCCAACCCAGCCATTTTAAAAATCTGGGGACGTTCACTTCCAGAAGTTGAGGGGCTTCCGCATGAAAAGGCCCGACCAGAACTTATCGGCCAGCCGGTTAACAGGTGGCTTAACGAGGTATTTACGACAGGGCAGCGACGAATAAACAATGAATTTACCGTCAGATTAAGAGACCATGACGGCTTGCGTGAAGCTATCGTTAATTCAATTTATCAACCCGTATTCTCCTCTGATGGATTAGTGAGTGGCGTATTGGTGATTCTGGAAGAAATTACACAACTGGTGCTTGATCGCCGTGCCAGTGAGAAAGATCAACAGATGCTTTTGCTGGCCGTAGAGGCAGGAGATCTTGCCACATTTTTTTATGAGCCGAAAACAAATCTTTTTTCTGGCAATGCCTTATTAAAGTCGTGGTTTGGACTTCCTGAAGCCCAAACCATCGATCTGAGCGTCGCATTTTCCAGTATTTTGGATGAAGATAGGGCCAGGGTTGAAGAGGCCATCATGGAATCGTTGAGCGCTACCTCAAACGGGAATTATTTTATTGAATACCGCATCTATAATCTCGAGGATCCAAACGGAAGACTTGTACAGGCCCGTGGTAAAGTGTTTTACGATAATAATGGAAATGTGATTAGTTTAAACGGAACCTTGCGTGATATTACCGAACAAAAAAAGGATGAGCAAAGGAAAGATGACTTCATGGCCATGGTCAGTCATGAACTGAAAACGCCGCTTACCTCTCTTAATGCTTATCAGCAGCTCATGCAGCGTAATGCCATGCTTTCCGGAGATCAGAAGCTGGAAGGCATACTCGAAAAGTCACTCCGCCAGGTTCGCAACATGACGTCGATGATCAATGGCTTTCTCAATATTTCTCGACTGGATTCTGGCAAAATGCTGTTGGCACAATCTTATTTTGATCTTAAAGCATTGTTTTATGAACTCGAAGACGAAGTTCATTCCACTGTACATACCCACAGAATTGTTTTTGAAAAGAACGAAAGCGTTGACCTTTATGCCGACAGAGACAAGATTTCACAGGTTATTCATAACCTCATCGGCAATGCCGTGAAATATTCACCAATTGGTAGCGAAATCAATATTTCCTACTCTAAACCTGAGAACGGAAATGTCGCGATTGTGGTGAAGGACGATGGGATGGGGATTGATGAGCAAGACCAGCAACAAATTTTTGAACGCTATTACCGGATAAAAAGTCCAAACATGGGATCAATTGCAGGTTTTGGAATCGGCCTTTATCTCTGCAAGGAAATTGTCGAGCTTCATAAAGGAGAGATAAAACTCGAAAGTAGGGAAGGAGCAGGAGCGACATTTATAGTTGAGCTTCCAGCCTAGTTTTTTGTATCAAGATAGGACTTAGCTCTTTTTAATTTAAAATGAGTTCCTTGATATTGAGCAAAAGGTGGCTGCTTTCAAATGGCTTTCCAATAATACCATCTGCCAGACATTCGATTTCGGAAATATCCTGGTAACTCAACCCTGTTAATAACAGTATAGGGATGTGGGCAGTTGCATCGTTGTTTTTAAGCTCATCGCAAATGGTTCTTCCGTCGCCATCTCCAAGGGCGATATCCAGAATAATTAAATCAGGGCGAAACTCCTCATTAAGCTTATCAATTGATTGATGCGGGAGGGTTTAATGCGGATCGACCCATCAAGGATAATATTTGAGGCATTTAAATCTGGTAAATTTGTATCTAATATCTTTATTTCACTTTCATCTCCCCATGTGTAGTTCTTTTGCGCAATAGTAATGTCCACTCCTATAGTATTCTTTCCATCAAATGCTACTACATCACTATAATGTATTTGATCTTGTTGGTCTACATAGTACGCTCTCAGAAAGTAACGCTTTCCCTTAGAAAAGCCAGCTATTACGGTATAGTTAAAGGCAGTTTGCGGTTTAGCCGTAACATAGCTAAAGGCAGATATTTTAACAGGATTTTCAGTGTCACCCCATACAAAACCGGTTTCTAATAAGTCACTGTTTGCAAGATCTGAAATAGATGCATTAAATTGGAAGCCTTTATTGGTATCATTGATAGATACGCTTATGATTGGGTCGGGAATCGGATTTTTTTTGCACCTGTTAAAAAACAAAAAAGTAAAGCTAGCACAATATGCGAGTAATAGAGGGAGCGCATTCGGATTAATTTTCATTAAAATTAACAAAATAATCACGCAATAAAATGGTTATTAAAATTAAATCGACTTCTCCACAAATAGTTACTCGGTATTCAGGGAGAAATTGATAGTGCTTTACATTATATTGGTCAAAAGATTACCACTTGGGATAGCGGGTATAGCACTAAGGTATTGCCACACCTAACCTTCGTGAATGTTGGTGAGACTACCCTGATCAAAAACTCTCGCTTGTATTTTATAAGAAAGATTTGTATCTCTTAAAAATTAAGCCCGAAAAAATGTTCGGTGGAAAAAAGATTTGTGTTAGCGGCAAGGTTATCCGGTACGAAATTAAGCCACAAATTGTTGTTAGATCATTAAGTCAGACCGAATTAAATAAGTAACTTCCATATAGGAAAATCACTTGGAGTTGGAAGGCTTTAGTATGGCTTTTTTTTGAGCAAATGAAATGTCCCCTTTTTTGTCGGGTGTGGGCAAATAGCAATTCTTTTCTTTTTTTAACGCATTAGATATAGAAATAGCTCCAACCAAATTTATTGAGTAGGTGTTTTCTAATTTCATTAACTTCTTTTTCCTCGTTTTAGATAATCTGTAGCATTAAGCAAGTGCGATAAAGCATAACTTAACTTTGGCTTTTTTCAATAGTAATTCCTAGGCATCCTTTATTTGTGCTATGGTACGAAATCAAATTGCTTCTATAGCCTATTGCAATAAGAAATTGCGGGTCATCCAATTCATCAAGTTTGAAATTGTAGAATTTCAGCAATTTTGTTGCTTATTGTGAACAATATTTATAGTTACTTTGAATGTGATTAAAACCAAGTTTAGGATGAGAATTAGCGCTGGATTACTACTTTTTAGAAAAAATAATAACGAATTGGAATTTTTTCTGGTTCACCCAGGTGGCCCATTTTATACCAAAAAGAATGAAGGTGTTTGGTCTGTGCCAAAAGGAGAACTGGATGGTGATGAAGAGCCATTAAAAGCTGCTGTAAGAGAATTTCAAGAGGAGACTGGAAAGAGCGTAACCGGTAACTTTATCCCTCTAAACCCTATTATCCAAAAAGGAGGGAAAAAGGTGCTTTGCTGGGCAGTAGAAGGTGATTTTGATCCCTCCACGCTAGTGAGTAATACCTTCGAGATGAAATGGCCGCCAAAATCTGGCAAAATGCAGGATTTTGTTGAAGTAGATCGTGGCGATTGGTTTAACTATCAAAAGGCCTGCGTAGCCATTAAAGATCGGCAGATTCCGTTACTTGACGAATTGCGAGACCTATTAAAATTAAGCGAGTAATTCGAAAGGGAGTATTTCCTTTTCAGCGCCATTGATGATCATTGCAATTTGATGCTCTCCTAAATGAAATTTTCTAGTGGTAATTAACATAAACTTTTGGTTGCGATGAACGCTTATTTTAGCGCCGGCAGAATACATGCGTTCCGAAATTTTGAATACTTTTTTTGTGTTCTGTCCATTTTGTTTTTTATAGTAAATGGCATATTCCAACCTCACTTTCTTTTCCATTTTATTCACATTTTTAATGGTAAAAGCGAAAGAGAGGCTTTCGCCAATTTTAACTTCAGGACTGATGAGTCGAAAATCTTGTATAATAATCCCCTTATCGTCTAAGCCATAATGTTGCAAAATTTCTGCATGTCCTTGTTTTAAGAGGGTTCGGCTACCGTGTTTAATAATGGCGTCTGTTTCTGGGCTTAACCCTGCCCAGCTTTGCGCAACCTTTATGACCACATCAGGATGATCTTTGGCAATATCATTTAAGCTATTTGCCACGCTTCTCCTTACATACTCTGATGAATCCTGTTTTAGGTTATTCAAAATTGGTAAAATTGAAGTTGGATCTTTTTTTAGAAAAGGAATCGCCATTGCCCAAGGGAGTCTTGGTCGGCTACCCTCGCTGGCCAATCGACGTACTTTAAAGCTTGAGTGTGATGACCATTTCAGCATCTTTTCTATCATTCGTTGTTCGTACCTTAAAATAAATGGGCGAACAGCAAATTCGCAACTTACAAATTGAGTAACAAATTCAAGTGCCTCCATCGATTCTTCAAAATAATCAATTCCATAGGTTTCTAAATAATCGGGCAAAAACATAAAAGCCAATCCATCTTCTCCAATTCCGGCAATTCGCAATTGCTCAATTGTTTTTTTTAATAGCAAAATAGTTGCGAGATAATCATCAGGCATGAACTGTTTTAATACCCTTGTAGTATGTTTCATTCGCTCTTTCAGTTCTTTAGATTCAAAATCTGAAACGTAAATGTTTTTGATAAATTGAGCTTTGTCGAAATTAGGAATGGAAACGGTTAAAGCGTTGCCTAATCTATCGTAAAAGGCTGGAGAGTATAAATCTTTGAGTAACATATCATTTTGGTTAAGCAAATTTAAGCTTTGGGTAATACGGATTATTGAAATGTTTTAAACAATCGGCTTCTATTTCATCCATAAATCAAATCATTTTTATAAAATTAATTATTGAGCCATTTATTTGGCAAATTTGATAATCACTTAAAAATAAAATAATATGAAGATAGGATGGATAGGTTTGGGTAATATGGGAATTCCGATGGCAACACAACTCATTGATGCAGCTTATCAGGTTGCAGTTTATAATCGGAGTAAGGGAAAAGAAAGTGAATTGCAAAAAATGGGTGCAACTATTGCTGATACGCCACAAGCACTTTTAGAAAAAGCAGATGTTTTAATCGTAATGGTTTCTGATGATCAGGCGATTGAACAAATTTTTGAAGGTGAAAATGGTTTACTTTCATCAGATGCAAAAGGTAAAATCATCATCAATATGAGTACTGTTTCTCCTGGTATTTCTAAACAGATGAGTTATAAATGCAAATTAAAAGGTAGTGATTATCTCGATGCTCCAGTTTCGGGTAGCGTTAAGCAGGCAGAAACCGGGCAGCTGGTTATTATGGCGGGCGGCGAAGAAGAGGTTTTCGAAAAGGCCAAGCCTGTATTTGAAAAATTAGGTAAATTGACCTTGCGTGTTGGAGAAGTAGGAGCGGGAAATCAGGCTAAACTGGCAATTAATTCTTTGCTTGCGTTATATACACAAGGTTTAGCCGAAACCGTTTTATTTGCCAATCAAAATGGAATTAAAACCGATGATCTTTTACATCTCATTAACAACGCCGCCATCGGTAATATTTTTACTAAAATAAAGGGCGATGCCATTCTTGCTGAAAATTATAAACCAGCATTTGCTTTGAAACACATTGTTAAGGATTTAAGATTGGCAAAAGCCGAAGGTATCTCTTCGCCGTTGGCGCAAGCTGCCTTAAAAACTTTTGAGAGCGCAGAGGCTGAATATGGACAGGAGGATTTAATTGCCGTAATCAAAGCTTTAAAATAGAAATTCCGCTTCAGAATCATCAGCAAGTTATTCCTTAATCATGCATTTCATGATACATTGTTCGCTTAATTTGAAGAACAATATTGCGCCTGAATCGGGATTTTACACTTGTTGTCGCTTTAGGATTCCTGCCTTCGCGGGAATGACGGCAAGAGTAGTAAGACTAGTAGCGGCGTTTAATGTGCTTTTACATTTACACCAAATATGAAAGTTCGTCGGCCTACCATTGACGTTTTTAACTTTTTGTTTTTGAGAAATAGATTTTTCCATCGATTGAAGCAATCTCATTTGTGGTATTATTTTATTAATGAGATCGCTTAGTACCTCTCAATAATAACCGTTCTTAACGTCATTAATATTGATTTTTATGAATTAATTAACCCTCGTTTAACAAAAGAATTAAAAAATAAGGTAATATTTGAATCGTACGAAAAATATCGTACCTTTGATTCATGAAGAATAATCAAGCTGATCATAATTTGCCAGAACCAACCAAAGCTGAACTAGAAATTCTGCAGGTGCTTTGGGAGTTCGGTCCCTCTACAGTTCGCGTTGTAAACGAAAAACTGAACGAGAATAGGGAGGTAAACTATACGTCAACGTTGAAACAGATGCAAATTTTAACCGAAAAGGGAATTTTAAAACGTGATGAAAGCCAAATGAAGCACATTTATATTCCTGTGGAGGCCGAAGAAAAAACTAAAGTTCAACTGCTCGATCGTTTTGTAAACACTTTGTACAAAGGCTCTGCATCGCAATTAATGATGCAGCTTTTAGGCAATGAAAAAACTTCAAAAGAAGAAATTGAAGAGATTAAGCGGCTATTGGAGGGTATGGAATAAATATTAAAAATTCTAAAGAACCACAATTATGAATTTTAAACATTTTGATTTTTTGCCCGAAAATTGGTTAAACGCATTGGGCACCATGTTATTCCACTCTTTATGGATGGGCGTAATGCTGGCCATAATTGCAGGGGGAATTATGTTTGTCGCCCGAAAGGCAAGTGCAAAGCTTCGTTGCAATTTGCTTATTGGCTGTTTATTACTATTTGTTCTCGCCATTTGCGTTACTTTTTCTCTGGAACTAAGCCATCAACCGGCTAATCCGAATGCTAAACAAACCACTGGATTGGCCATTCATTTAGTCCAGTCGAGCCAAAGCCAGTTTATAGCTGCTATTCAGTTTGATTTATTTGCCAACCTAAATAAGGTTTTGAGCATCTGGAATTCATATGCTTATCAAATTGTATTGCTTTGGTTCTTAATTATTTGTGGTAAAAGCGTGCAGTTAGTTGTGGGTTTAAGCAGCATTTATCGCTTAAGAAACAACCAAACTTATGCGGCTGGCAAAACCTGGGATGAACATTTGAACTTGCTATCCCGTAAACTTGGTTTAAATCAAGAGGTAAAAATGTTGCAATCGGGAATTGTGAAAGTGCCCTTGGTAGTCGGTCATTTGAAACCACTCATTTTAATTCCCTTAGGGTTATTAAATGGGTTGAGCACTGTGGAGGTTGAGGCCATTTTGGCACATGAACTGGCACACGTAAAGCGTAGGGATTATCTGGTGAACTTGTTACAGAGTGCTATCGAAATTGTATTCTTCTTCAATCCAGCGGTATTGTGGGTATCGCAACTGATTAAAACCGAACGCGAACATTGTTGCGATGATTTGGCCATTGCATGTGTAAACGACAGGAAAAACTATGTTAAGGCCTTAATTTTTTGTCAGGAGTTTAAGCAGCGTGCACCTGCTTATGCAATGGGCATAAATGGTAAAAACGGTAGCCTGCTGCATAGGGCAAGCAGGATGTTATTTAACACCAATTCAACTTTAAACAAAATGGAAAAGACAATATTAACCATCGCATTGGTTTCCACTGTGATTTTTACTGCAGCCTTTAAAAATGTAGGCAAAGCAGCATCAATAAGTAGCACAACTATTTATAACTCAATTCTAGCGGTGCAGGATACTGCGAAGAAAAATAAGTCTGCCGAGCGGTTGGAAAAGGAAATTGAGCAGAAAATAAAAGCTGCAGAAAAGAAGGCAACAGAAAAAAATAAGCCGGCAAAAAAATCATCTGGTAAACAGGATCAGGCTGATTATGAAGAGATTGCTAGGCAAGCAAATCGCGATGCCAAACAGGCGGTAATTGATGCTGAGGTAGCAAAGAAAGATGCAGCTCAAGCGGTAATCGATGCCAGGGTTGCTGACGAAGATTCTAAACAAGCCATCATTGATGCCAGACAAGTAGCAAAAGATTCTAGAAACTTTCAAAAACCAGCAAAGATGGGTAGTGTGCAGAGAGCTCCGAAGCCGCCTAAAACACCGAGAATAAATAATGCACCTGTTCCATCAGCGCCACCAGCACCGCCTTTGCCTCGATTAAATGCTGCTCCTCCAGCCCCCCCTACACCGCCAACTCCAACAAAAGTGAGTGGCAGCTTAACAGTTAATGAAGGGAATACTGTGAGTGTGCATGTTGAGAATGGAAAAGACAATTCCAATAGAATCACCACTCAGTTATTGAACGATGGATTAATTTCCAATACCACAAAACTTTCATTTTCGCTGGATAAAAATAACCTGATTGTGAACGGCGTAAAACAAAGTAAAAGTCTTCACACTCAATACAAATCAAAATTTTTGGAAAGTGATAGCCATTCGTTAAGTTATGTGGTAAACGTAACAAAGACTACGAAAAAATAAATCTGTTAGCTGCCGCATAAGTGATTTTGCTTTATGATGAAAATGTTCTACTTTCAGTCGAAAATCATCTTTCAGATATGAGAAAAGGAATATTCACTTGCCTTGCAACAATTATAGTTTTACTATCATCGCAGTTAAGTTTTGCAGCAACTGTTGATACGGTGCTTACCCACAGTAACGTGATGAATAAGGACATCAAGGCGATCGTTGTGAAACCTCAGAATTATGAAGCTTCATCAAAACGATTTCCGGTTTTATATTTATTACACGGTGCTGGGGGTAAGTATTCTGATTGGCTATTGAACACCAAAGACAAAGAAGCTGTTAAAAAACTAGCAGACAACTTTGGAATGATGGTTGTTTGTCCGGATGGAGGAGTAACCAGCTGGTATTTCGATAGTCCGGTCGACCCTTCCTATCAATACGAAACTTATGTTTCAAAAGAATTGGTCGAATTTGTTGATCGGAAATATCGTTCTATTGCAGATAGAAATGGGCGGGCAATAACAGGTTTAAGTATGGGCGGTCATGGCGGTTTATACCTTGCTTTTAGGCACCAGGATGTTTATGCTGCCTGTGGAAGTATGAGCGGAGGAGTCGACATCAGAGCTTTTCCTGAAAACTGGAATATTGCAAAAAGGCTCGGCCCTTACAACCAGTTTCCCGATCGCTGGGAAGCCAATACCGTAATTAACTTAACACATCTTTTAAGTCCAAATAAACTAGCGATTATATTTGATGTGGGCCGGAACGATTTTTTCTATGATGTTAATGTGGCGCTGCATGATAAACTAACGGCCCGCAACATTCCTCACGATTTTACAGTAAGGCCCGGAGCTCACAATTTTGAGTATTGGGAGAATGCAGTTGCTTACCAAATGATGTATTTCAGTAAGTTTTTTAATAAAGAAAATAACTAAAAGTTTAACTGGTTTAAAGCTAAAACCCCAATCAGGCCTAAAATAGATACGATACTTTCCATCATGGTCCAGGTGCTGAAAGTTTCTTTCAAGGTGAGGTTAAAATATTCCTTAAACATCCAAAAACCCGTATCGTTTACGTGAGAGAACATTAAACTCCCTGCGCCAACTGAAAGTACCATTAACTCTGGAGGCGCATTTGGGCCAATTAACGGCAAAACCATTCCGGAAGCGGTAAGTGCGGCTACAGTTGCCGAACCCAGTGTAACCCGAAGTGCTGCGGTAATTAGCCAGGCTAAAATTAATGGCGAAAGACTCAGGTTCGCAGTTAGATTTTTAACGGTTTCGCCCATGCCACTATCAATTAAGATTTGTTTAAAGGCACCACCAGCAGCAATAATTAAAATGATCATCGCGATGCTTTTAACACCCTCGGCGCAAGATTCCATTGCTTTCTCAATACTGTTCTGTTGGAGAAATAAGGTAATCAATACAGAAATTAATAAAGCCGCCGTTGGATCTGCAAGGAAAACAAAGAAGGTTTTCCCAACGTAAGGAAAGTTTATACTGCTTCCAACGGTTCCGGCAACGATTAAAAAAACCGGGAGCAGTGCAGTAATAAAACTTCTGGCAGCCGAAGGTAAATTTTTCCCTTCTTCGATGACTAAAGTGGATAGGATTGGCTGATCTTTTTTGATGATTAATCGCGGAAAGAGAACACCCGCAACTGCGGCAATTGGCAAGGTTAAAATTAAGCCGTAAATAAGGGTTTTGCCTATATCGGCATGGAAAATTCCTGCTAATGCAACCGGACCAGGATGTGGTGGTAGAAAGCCATGTGTTACCGAAAGAGCGGTAGCCATTGGTAAGCCGATGTATAACTTGGAAAGACCTGTAGCAGCGGATATAGCGAAAACCAAAGGGATAAGTACTACAAAACCGGCATTGTAAAACAATGGGATGCCGACCATGAGTCCGGTAATTAATACCGCCCATTGAATATTGTTTTTGCCAAAAGCCTTAATCAGAATAAACACAATCCTTTGTGCGGAACCGCTATCCTCAATTAATTTTCCCATCATAGCACCAAGGGCAAGTACCATTACCATGCTGCCCAGCGTACTGCCGACACCGCTGGTAATCGAACTCATTACTTTTGCAGCAGGCATACCCAGGAACAAACCAGTCAAAATAGCAACTGCCAATAAGGCAATCATCGGGTTAATCTTTTTCAAGATCAATACAAAGAGAACCAGAATTCCGAGTAGCAGAATGAGTATTGACATGGTTGTTGGTTTAAGGGAATATCTTGGAAACTTACTTTTTTACAACGATTGTTCTTCCCGTGACGAGATAAAATTCGTAAATTTTATATAAACCGTCGTCGTCTATCCCGATGCTTTCCACCAGGCCGGTTTTACTAAAGGTATCGGTTACCATATCGCCAATTTTAACATCCCGGAGAACATCATCAGTCGTTTCACTGTTTAATCTGATCATGTAGTAAATGTATTATTTAAACAATAAATACGGATAGAAAATTTACTTTAACTCCTCTTTATTCACAATTACTTCTAAAAGACTGTGCAATAATGAAATTTTTAAGTTGATTTCCTTGCCCTCATTTTTAGTTTCATCATCAATATGAATGTCTGATCCTTTCCAAGTAATGTTTAGTTTTTTGGTTTGAATGGGCTTGATTGGGAAGGTAGTTTTTTTGCCATCAATAATGTCCTGAATGTATTTCTCCATTACCTTTCGCTTTTCTACTGAAACAATAATAACATCAAAGAAACCATCACCAGGATCAGCGTTTTCACTAAGTTTTAAGTTTGGCCCTAATCTGGAAATATTCATCACTTCTACCATCAAACAATCTTTTTCAATTACTTGATCATCAATTTCTATCCTGCAAGTAATTGCCGGGTATGATTGCGATATTTTCAGTAAGGTATCCAGCGCAAGTTCAAATTCATCCTCGGCCGATTTAATATGATCGGTATTGGTCTTCTCTAAAGTTTCAATGAGTTTAGGGAAAAGTCCGAAGCCAACAGCTTCTATAAAGTAAGCTGCTTTTTCTAAACCTAATACCTGGCCAACATCAAAATTCAGAAGTTTATACGAATCCCAGGTAGAAATATTTTTTCTTACATCTTCAGTGATTCGCAATGATGTAGCAATATTGTTGGCTGTACCGAAAGGAAGCAAGGCAATGGGCCTTTTAGATTTTAACTTTTTACTTAACAGATTCATAATCGTTTTGCGAATCGTACCATCGCCGCCGGCTATCGCAATAAACTCGGTTTCTGGTACTATATCTTTTAAGGATTTACTGTTAGAGGCCACATAAGAGCACTCATAGCCATACGATTTCATGATCTTTACAATCTCTGTTTTAGAATGTTTCCCATCTCCAGCGGTTGGATTATGAACCAAACGAACCAATTTATCTGCCTTTTTCATAATGATTGGAACAATATCGCTGTCAATTAGGTTTTAAAGTATAGCACATAATTTTAACTATTGATCATGAATATTCTCATCACAAACGACGACGGTATCTATAGTCCGGGGATTGCAGCTTTAGCAAAAATTGCGCAGCGCTTCGGCACAGTAAGGATTGTAGCTCCCGATGTAGAACAATCATCAATGGGGCATGCCATTACACACTCGCGGCCCTTATCCATCAAATCATCACCAATAACATTCGAAAACGTTGATGCCTTTCGTGTAAATGGAACTCCTGCCGATTGTGTTGCTTTGGGCCTGCACATGTTTCCTGATACAAATGTGGTGCTATCGGGGATTAATATGGGCCCAAATTTGGGTAACTCCATGTGGCATTCGGGTACTTTAGCCGCCGCTAAGCAAGCAGTGCTTTTAGGTATTAAAGGAATTGCGTTAAGTACGCCAGTTGGTAAAACTGAACCTGATTTTATTGAAATTGATCCTTTTGTAGAGCAAACACTTCAAATTCTGTTGCAAAACGATGATTTGAGGCTTTACAATGTAAATTTCCCGCCAAAACCGTTAGATATTAAATGGACCAGGCAATCTGTCAGACTTTATGATGGACAAGTGGTTCCAGGTGAAGATCCGATGGGTAGAAAGCATTTCTGGATTACTGTAACGCCTCTTGAGCCAGCTGATGAAAACACAGATCGCTGGGCTGTAGAGCATGATTTTGTATCCATCACGCCTTTACGGTTGGATTTAACCAACGAAGGCGAACTATCTGGTAAATTAGATGTTATTGAGGTAAACCACTAAGAACGGGCATGATTGATAGTCGACTATTGATCATGCTTTGTCCAAACTAAATCTGCAGTTTGATAACCTAAACCCTGTGCTTTTTTCAAATAAGCTTGTTTGATGTTTTCGGGAATCGTTTTAGTCCGCGATAAAAGCCAAAGGTAATCCAAGTTATTTCCTACAACTAAAGCATATTGGTAATCTTTATCGATTTCAATTACATTGTAGCCTGCATAAAATGGGCCGAAGAAGGAAACTTTTAATCTTGCTTCATCATTTTCGTTTACAAATTTAGCTTTCCCTATACTTTCCTTCCACTCTTTTTTAATGTAGTTGTAGCCTTTATTATCAACTTTAATCGTGCCATCATCATTAAGCGAATAGGTTGCCGTTACATTATTTAAATCTTTTTCAAACTTAAAATCCATTCTGGCAATTTCGTACCACCTACCTAAATATTTATCTTTTTGAAAAGGTTTAACGGCCTTAGCGCCTGGCGGAATAGAAACACTGCAACTTGCATAACTAATAATGATCACGCCTAAAGTGGCTAGTAATATTGCATTTCTTAGCTTAGTGTTCATGTGTATCTTTTTAGATTAATTGAACAGCTGTTTAGCAAAAAGGTTTTTTGATAGACCGATATTTAACATAATGATAACCTAACGCTGAACTAAATCAAAGTGTTAAATTTCGATTCGATATGGTTTTTAGCTTGTTTTTGAAATTCTTCGGGGGTTTGGTTGGTTTGTTTTTTGAAAAATCTGCTAAAATAAGGCCGATCGGAAAAGCCAAGATCATAAGATATTTCTTTAATGGTAAGTTCGCTATGGATGATTTTCCTTTTCGCTTCCAAAATAATACGGTCATGAATAATTTGCATGCCTGTTTTGTTCAGCTTATCTTTCAAAATTTGATTTAAGCGCTTCGAACTAATTCCAATTTTACCAGCGTAAAAATCTGTGTTCCTAATTTGTTGATAATTGCTCTCCAGCAACATCAAAAATTCATAAACTCTTTTCTGGTTGATATCCTGGCTGGTAAAATCGTGCTCTTTGACTTGTACTAATTTTAAAATAAAAACTTTAAGTAATGCCTTTATGATGATTAAGTTATTTTCTGGTTTTTGATATTCATTCTCTATCAGGCTATAAATGGAGGCTAACTCCTTCGCGGTTTCTCCATCAAGCCTATGGCAGGAAAATTCTCCTTGAACATTGAATATTTTAAACAGATCTAACAAAAATTCTTTATCCTCTCCCTCAAGCACAGATCGTTTGAAAGATATCAATTCGCCATTCTTCCCTGCTTTGTTAAGTTGATGAACTCGATAGGGTGGGATAAGATAAATCCAGTCGCCCTTGCTGTCAATTTCCGAATGAGGCGATAAGGCATGTAAAGCATTCTCATTCTTCAACCATACGATTTCGAAAAATTCTTTGCGGCTTGGATCGTTAAGGTAGCTCGGTGGGCAGTTATTTAAATTTCTAATGTAAATAACTGATTTTTCCAGATTGAAATCGCTTGCTGTGTTCATCACCATCAAAGTTAAACACTTAATTTCTTTGCAGTTGGACAATATGATAATTAAGGAGGAATATTCGGAAACTTTATAGTTATGGTTGAGTATATATGACTTTTAAACGATTAAATTTCCTGATTGTCCCATAATAGTGGCTGATAGTATAACCATATACGCAGCTGTCAAATCTACCTTTGACCAACGAATTAATCATTGTGTATGGAAGTTAAGACATTAATGGAAGAGATGGAAAAAGATAAAACGGTATTGGATACGGTAGATAATCAGCAGCTGGTATGGAGTTTACAAACCAATTTGAACCAGATTATAGAAGAGAATTCAAATCTAGCTAAACGGCTGGAGCTTGAGCAAATCATCCCTTTTATTTATCAGATTCAACAGGCCAATCATATCTTCATTACTGCGGCTGGTCGTTCGGGTTTTGCAATGCGAGCAGCAGCCATGCGCCTGATGCACTTGGGTTTTAGCGTTTATTATGTCGGAGATACCACTACGCCCGCCATCAAAAAAGGCGATTTATTGATAGCTGCGTCAGGATCAGGCACGACTGAAACGATTGTCAGATCAGCAGAAAAATCGATTCAAGCAGGGGCGAAGCTGGTGGCCATAACTACAAACGCAACATCGAAATTGGCCGAGCTGGCAACTCATCCCGTAATTGTTCCTGCAGCAGAAAAGCAGGATCATAGCAAGAAAATTTCCAGCCAGTATGCAGGCAGTCTTTTCGAGCAATTTATTCTATTGCTTAACGACGCTATTTTCCAATCGCTTTGGAAATTAAGCAATAAGCCTGCAGAGGTGCTTTGGAAGAACCATTCAAATTTAGAATAAAATCATATTTATCATTTATAAAACAAATCATGGCAAAATTACAAGTAGCAATCGATTTATTAACAACAGAAGAGGCATTGGCTTTAGCGGCGAAAGTTGCACCCTATGTCGATATTATAGAGTTGGGTACACCCTTAATCAAAAATATTGGATCAAGCGTAATCACTGCGATGAAAAATGCCCATCCAGATAAACTGGTTTTTGCTGATCTGAAAACTGCTGATGCAGGAGAACTGGAAGCTGATATCGCTTTTAAAGCTGGAGCTGATTTAGTAACCGTAATGGGCGCAGCTGGTAATGCAACTATTATAGGCGCAGTAAAAGCTGCAAAAGCACATGGAAAGGGTGTTGTTGTAGACACCATCGGCTATCCTGATAGAGTGAAAAGAGCACAGGAAGTAACGGAACTTGGTGTAGAATTTGTAGAACTACATGCTGGTTTAGACGAGCAGTGGACAGCCGGTTATTCTATTCAGGTTTTAATTGATGAGGCGACCAGAGTGGGCGTTCCAGTTTCAATTGCTGGTGGTGTAAACATTAAAAACGTAACAGCAGTAGCTAAAGCTGGCGTAAAGGTGGTGGTTGCAGGTGCTGCTATCTATGGTGCTGAAGATCCTGCTGCTGCAGCAAAAGCACTTCGTGAAGCAATTGATGCTGCTTAATTTCTACAGTTAATCGTACTCAATTTAGAGGTTGGCAAAACACCAACCTCTTTTTGTATATTTGAATATCACTTTACTTTTTAGATATGCTGTTTTTCCTCGTACCTTTTTATTTTGCTCTGTTTATTGGATGGTTAATCTATGCTGGGTTGATTAAAAAAAACTTGAAAAAACATATGCAAGTCGTATATGTCGGTAGTGTCTTCAGTATTATCTGGATAATTGTATTTGCAATATCCCTGTATCTATAAGTTCCTTTGATTATCCTTCTGTTCTTAATATCTTAAGCGGTGGTTGATTTAAAATGCTTCTTGTGCTTAACACCCCCGTAATTACCACAATAAAAACAACTGATCCGAAAAGTCCTAATGTTGCCCAAAAGGGAGGAATGAAAAAAGCCTCAAAGCTGAATTTAGCTAAAGCCCAACTTCCGCCGATAGCCAGAATTAAACCAGCCCCCGCTGCAAAGGCTCCTAAAAAGAAATATTCAATAGCGTTTATGGCTAAAATCTGCTTTCTGCTTGCGCCAAGCGTTCTTAATAAAATACTTTCTTTTAATCTTTGATTTTTGCTTGTAAGTACCGCTGATACCAAAACAATCCAGCCAGTTACCATGCTAAAACCTGCCATAAACTGGATAACAAATCCGATCTTATTGAGAATTTCATCCAGTAATTTTAAAATTAGATCTAAATCAATTACCGATACATTCGGGAAGTTTTTAACCACTTCACCCTGAAATTTAGCCGATAGTTCACTTGTAGGTACGCGGGTCATGAGTACATGGAACTGTGGCGCTTCCTCTAGTACCCCAGCAGGGAAAACAACCCTGAAATTGGTTTGCATCCGACTCCAATTTACCTCCCTTAAGCTTCTCACAACCGTTGGGATCATCATTCCCTGTACGTTGAAGAGAATTTTATCATCTAAACCCACATTAATTTGATCAGCGTATCGCTGATCCAGAGATATATAAATGGTTTCTTTAGGCTTCACTTTACCAACCCAATTGCCCTTAACAATTTTCTCGGCCGCGGTTAAGCTATCTTGATAAGTCGCCCTGATTTCATTCCGGTATGCCCTTCGATTATTGGTATCTGCACTGGCTTTTTTTCCGTTGATTTCTTCAATCCGCATCGTAACCACGGGTACTTGGTTCATCAATGGCAATTTAAAGGCTTGAGTTAAGCTATCGATTCTCTTCTTTTGTGTTTTCTGGATATCGAACATCACCATGTTAGGTTGATTACTGCCAGATGAAAGCGTAACCCGACTCATTAAAATTCCCTGAACAAAAAACAACGTACCGATCAAAGCAGTGGATAAGCCAATAGAAACGGTAAGCATTAAGGTTTGGTTATTAGGTCGGTATAAATTGGCAAAACCTTGTCGCCATAAGTAATTCGATGATTTTGGAAGTAGTGTTTTCACTAAAAACATTAATAACCTGGAAAGGATAATCAGCAAAATAAAGGCAACGCCAATGCTTACCGTAAAAGCCAAAGTCTGTACCCAGGTTTTCATTTGCAAATGGGTAAAACCGACCACAAATGCAGCCATTAACAAATAAACCAACCAGGTTAAAAGGTCACTTTTGCTACGTGTTTTTTCGAAAGATAAACGGATAGCATTGAGCGGGGATATTTTCCTGACTGATAGGAGTGAAGGCAAAGCAAACAACACTGAAATAATTAATCCAAGCATTAGGCCTTGACCAACCGCAGACCAGGAGATCTGCATTGTAATTTCAACGGGAAGAAAATCTTTTAATACCAATGGTAATAAAAATTGAATCCCTGTACCTAGCATAACACCGATGGTAGCGGCAATTAAGCCAATAAAAAATATTTGGATAAGATAAATGAAAAATGCGTGTCGCGATTTTAGCCCCAAACAGCGCAAAGTGGCAATGGCGCTCAGTTTTTCCTGAATATATACATGAATGGCGCTTCCAACACCTACGCAACCAAG
>Ga0308159_1002463_pt1 | contig 21323 bp, 19 predicted proteins | sample PhyCR1_FD_201040 | JGI IMG/M metagenome (GOLD analysis project Ga0308159, IMG submission 201040) | Phyllosphere microbial communities from UC Gill Tract Community Farm, Albany, California, United States - DLSLC.R1 | ecosystem: Host-associated > Plants > Phyllosphere > Unclassified | place: USA... | reverse complement strand
TCGCGCACCACGCCCAGCGCATTGAGCGCGGCCGGAAAGCCGGCGTAGACCGCCATCTGCATCACCACCTCGACGATCTCCTCCGGGCTGCAGCCCACGTGCAGCGCCGCATGCACGTGCACGCGCAGTTGCGGCAGCGCATGGCCCATGGCGCACAGGGCCGCCACGGTGGCCAGCTCGCGTTCGCGCAGGCCCAGCGCGGGGCGGGAATAGATGTCGCCGAACGGGAATTCCAGCAGCAGGCGGGCGAAATCGGGGAAGGACTGTGACAGTTGCTCCACCACGGCGAGGCCCGCGGGGCCGTCCACCCGGGCCAGCATGCGGGCGCCGCGCTCGTGGCGCGTGTCGTGGTCGTAGTTGTGGTTGCCTGTGCCGGCGGGCATCGGCGGGAGGGAGGCGGTGGAGGATGGGGACGTGGGGGCGCTGGACGGGGATGCATGCGGCATGCGGGGCTCCTTTCGGCTGTCGAGGGGTGGAGCCGCGAATGTAGGAAGCCTGCGGCGCTCTGGGAATGACCGTTTCGGTGATACCTTTTCGGTATGTCTTCCAAGCTCGATTCCCGGTCCCTCGCCCTCTTCCTGGCCGTGGCCGACGCCCTGAGCTTCCGCCAGGCGGCGGAGGCCCTGCATCTGTCGCAGCCGCCCCTGAGCCGCGCGATCCGGGAGCTGGAGGCACGGCTGGGCACGGCCCTTTTCGACCGCCACGCCCGAGGCGTGGGCCTCACCGATGCCGGGCGCCGGCTGCTGCCCTATGCGCGCGGCGTGGCCGATCTGCTGCGGCAGGCCGAGGCCGCCTTCCAGGGCGCCGCCGTGCCGGCCACGCTGCGGCTGGGGCTGACCAGCGCGGCCGAGCCGGCCTGGTTCCGAGGGCTGGCCGACCGTGTGCAGGCGCTGCAGCCCGGGGTGGCGGTGGCCGTGTCGTCGGACACCTCGCCGCGCCTGGTGCGGCAGCTGCGCAAGGGCCAGCTCGATGCCGCCTTCATCGCGCTGCCCACGGACGTGCGCGGGCTCGACGTGCTGGCGCTGGACCGCCTGCCCATGGTGGTGGCGCTGCCTTCCGCGCACCCGCTGGCCCGGCGCCGGCTGCTGCGGCTGGCCGACCTGGCGGATGAGCCCATCTTCTGGTTCGAACGCGCCCGGCAGCCCGCGTTCTACGACCACTGCGAGCAGGTGTTCGCACGGCACCGCTTCGCGCCCACGCGGCTGCGCGAGCCGGCGGACCACCATGTGCTGCTGGCCGGGGTGGCGGCCGGGCGCGGCATGGCGCTGCTGGCCGGCTCCTTCGCGGGGCTGCGGCGCGCGGGCGTGGCCTACCGCCGGCTGGCCGAAGGCGATGCGCTGGCGCTCGGCATCGGTCTGGCCGTGCCGCCGGAACAGCCGGCCCTGCGCGCGTTGCTGGCCCGGGCCTGCGGCGTGCCGCGGGCACCGCAGGCAGTGAATCCAGGCGATGCTGAATAAGTCTCTGCGCTGCGCGCGAGGGGCTTGGTCAGCGTTGCCTTAACCGCCCGTGGGCCCCTGGTGGAACACCAGGTCTTCCACCGGCTGCCCGCCCACCAGATGCTGCTCGATGATGCGGTCCATGTTGGCCGGCGTGACGTCGTAGTACCAGGTGCCGTCGGGCTGCACGCACATCACCGGGCCGCCCTTGCAGGCGGCGAAGCAGCCCACGCGGCTGCGCTTCACGCGCAGGTCGCCGTCGTTCAGGCCGGCCGCCTTGAACTTCTCGCCCAGGCTGTCGAACAGCGCCTGGGCCTGGCCCTCCTGCGCGCAGCGCGGGCCGGTGCAGATGAGGATGTGGCGGCGGTAGCTGCCGATCTTGGGCTTGACGACGACGCGCACGCCTTCGGCGGGCGTGGCGGCTGCGGCGGTGTTCTCTGGCGTGTCGGTGCTCATGCCTCTTCCTCGGTCGTTGCGGCCTCGGCGACGGCGAGCGGTTGTGCCAGCGTGTCGCGGATGTAGTCGGCCGGCAGGCGGTGGCGAAGGGCCAGCGCTTCGATGCTTTCGCCAGCGGCGTGGTCGAGCTGCAGGTTCTCCAGCCAGCCATTGAGGCCCGTGGAGAGCGAGCGGCCGGGACGTTCGCCTTCGCGCGTGGCGCCCCCGCCTTCCACGTCGTACTTGTTGGCGTAGCCGCGCGGCGTGACCATGAGGCCGTGCTGCACGATGGTGTTGCTGTTGCCGATGAGCACGGTGCTCAGCATGCCGATGTCGGCATCGCACATGGTGGCCAGGGTGGCGAACTCGATGCGTTCGCGGCGGCGGTAGGCGCTCTTGACGATGGCCACGGGCGTGTCGGGGCTGCGGTGGCGCAGGAACAGGCGCTGCGCTTCCTCGATCTGGCGCGTGCGGCGGCCGCTCTTGGGGTTGTAGAGCGCGACGACGAAGTCGGCCATGGCGGCGGCGTCGAGCCGGCGCGCGATGGTGGGCCAGGGCGTGAGCAGGTCCGAGAGGGAGATGGCGCAGAAGTCGTGCGTGAGCGGCGCGCCCACGCGGGCCGCGCAGCTGTTGAGGGCCGATGCGCCGGGCACGATCTCCACCTCGATGCCGCCGGGCTCGACCACGCCGTTCTCGTCGAAGGCGGGCGGCGTCCAGCCGGCCTGGAACAGCACCTCGAAGGTGGGGCCGGCCATGCCGTAGACGCCCGCATCGCCCGAGGAGATGAGCGCGACCTTCTTGCCCTCGCGGGCGCGGGCCAGCGATTCGATGGCGCGGTCCAGCTCCTCGGTCATGGACTTGCGGATGATCTCCTTGCCCTCGATGAGATCGGCCACGAGCTTGATGTAGGTGACGTAGCCGATGATGGTGTCGGCCTCGGCGATGGCGGCGCGGGCGCGCGCGGTCATGTGGTCGGTGCTGCCGGGGCCGATGCCCACGAGCATGATCTTTCCTGCGGACATGTGCGTGCGTCCCTTCAGGCTGCGGCGGCCGGCGATGCGGGCGCGGCGATGCGCTGCAGCGTGCGCTCGTCGATGCAGGCGGCGAGCCAGCGGCGGCCGCGCAGGCGGGCAGCGGCCACCGTGATGCCGATGGTGAGCAGCGGCTCCACGGCCACGAGGCTCAGGTACGACGCGGCGAACAGCGCCCAGTCGGCCACGGGGGCCGCGTCGCTGCTGATGGAGAGCCAGAAACCGACCATGAGCGTGACGCCCGCGTAGTACACGGCATCGAGCTTGAGCACGTTGGCCACGCTGATGCGCTGCATGCGCTGGCCCAGGCCGTGGTGCACGGCCACCAGCGGCACGGCCAGGCTCAGGAAGTTGATGGCGAGGTGCGCCAGATCCTGCGGCTCGAAGACGAGGGCCTGCGCGAGCAGCCCCAGCCCGAAGCCGAACAGCGTGGGGATGAAGCCGAACAGCAGGTAGATCGGCATGGCGCCCACGAAGTGCAGTTCGGACGGCCCCACGGGCATGTGCCAGACCTGCATCAGCACGCTGAAGAAGAAGGCGGCCAGCAGCGTGCGCAGCCAGGCCGTGGGGCTTTTCAGCAGGGGCAGCGCGTGCGCGCCCAGCAGCGCCGTGGCGGCGACGGAGGCATAGGCGATCTTGTCCTGCGAGAGGATGCCGATTTCGATATGCATGGTGGACCTTTCAGTGAGTTGCGGGAGGAATCCGGCTCAGGGCGCTTGCGCAGTGCCTCAGCCGGCGTGATCGGAGATGCCCTGCGGGGCCTGCGGCATGCGTGCGATGGAGACCGTGGCATTGCGACCGTCGGGCCCGCGCAGGCGGTGCTTTTCGACCAGCAGGGCCGACGCATCGGCAGCACCCGCGGCCAGCAGCGCGGCGGCTTCGCTGACCGAGGGCGTGCCCATGTAGCGCAGCACGGTTTCCGACGGGTTGGGCACGGGCACGGCCGCGAGCTGCGCGGCGGCATACCAGCGCAGCGGCCAGCCGTGGCGCGCGGCCAGGGAGAGGAACGCGGCTTCGCCCCGCTTGGCCTCGATGCTGGCGGCCACGGCCACCTGGGCAATCTCAGCGCCGGCCTGGGCGAGCGCTTCGCGCAGGCAGGCCTCGACCGTGGCCTCGGGCGTGCCGCGGTCGCAGCCCAGGCCGATGGCGAGGCGGACGCCGGAGCCCGTGGCCGCGTCCGGGGACGCAGCGGCAGCGTCGATGGTGGCAGCGGAGATCACGCGATGGCCTTGTCCGCGTCCTGTGGCGGGCGGTACACCACCAGACGCTCGTGCCACGCGGCCCAGCGCTCGGGCGCGACCTCGTCGTGCGTGATCCACAGCACGGCCTTGAAGCGTTCAGGATCCACGCCGCTCCAGTCGCCGAGGCAGGTGATGTTGGCGGGCAGCGGCGTGGGCCGGTTCCACCAATTCGGACTGCCGGCCTCCTGCACCACGGCGATGGGCTCGCCGTTGACCACATGGGCCGAGACGCGCGTGATGTTGATCTTGGGCGCCTCCACGCGCCAGCCCAGGTGGCGGCCGAGGATATCGACGGGAATGGTCTTGCCCACGTCGGACGCGGTGGTGAGCACGGGCGTGGCGCCGATCAGCGCGGCGATGCGCTCGCTCCATTCGTTGGCGCCGCCCACGTGGCCCGAGAGCACGGGGATGACGAACTGGCCGGCATCGTCCACCACCGTGACGCCGGGATCTTCGTCCTTCGACTTGAGCACCGGCGCGATCAGGCGCACCACGGCGCCCAGCGAGACGAAGAAGACCAGCTGGTCGTACTGCGCGAAGAGGGGCGCGATCTCGTCGCGCAGCGCGCCTTCGTAGGCGCGCACGGTGTTGGGCAGGCCTTCGAAGGCCGCTGCGAACTTGGCGGCGGCGCAGACATGCGCCTGGGGCACGTCGCGCGCCAGTTGCGCGGCCTGGGCGGCGCCGTGGCGGGTGATGGCGACGAGGCACACGCGCACCTCGCTGGCGGGCTGCGCAGGGGCGGAGAGCACCACGTCGGGCGCGGCGGGAGTGGTGGCGGTCGTCATTCGGCAAGCTCCGGTTCTTCGGATGTCGAGATGCCCGCATCAGCGGCAGCGGGCGAGGATTTCTTCAGGCAGCCCTTGATGCGCTCGCCGCGGATGCGGTGCGGGTTCTTCACCACCATGAGCGAGAGATAGCTGACCTTGGTGCCGCGCAGCGCGGGCAGGTCAGGGCCTGCCACGCAGCGCTCGTCGGGTGCGCCCACGCGCTCGATGAACTGCGTGTGCGGCAGAAGCTCGCGCCGCTCCAGCCAGTCGATGAGGTCGTCCATGAGCGGCTTCACCTTCATGAGCACCAGGGTGTCGAAGTCGGGCAGCAGGCGGTCCACCGCGCTCACGCCGTAGGCGGCGGGCACGATGGCGATGGTGTCGTCCTGCTCGGCCAGCGGCATGCCGCGCGTGGCGCAGGCGGCCGTGAAGGCGTTCACTCCGGCGATCACGGGCGCCTCGATGCGCGCGTCCAGCGCCCGCACGGTGCGCGCCAGGTGGCCGAAGGTGGCGTAGGTGCTGGCGTCGCCTTCCACGAGGAAGAGCACGTCCCGCCCGGCCTGCAGCCAGGGCAGCACGGTGTCCGCCGCGCGCATCCAGGCACGGGCGAGCTTGTCGCCGTCGTGCGTCATGGGAAAGAGCAGCGTCTGATGCACGGCGGGCGGCGTGAGACCTGCGCGCTGCACGATGTCGAACGCGTAGCTGGGCGTCTTGGTGCTGCGCGCGGGGTAGGTCCACACGGCGTCGCTGCGCTGCAGCTGCGCCCAGGCGGCGCGGGTGATGAGGCCGGGGTCGCCGGGGCCGAGGGAGACGCCGATCAGGCGGCCCAGGGGTCCTTGCGTGGACGGCGTGTGCTTATCCTGCGGCTGCGGCTGCGGCTGCGGCTGCGGCTGCGGCCGCGGCGCGATCGTGATGGTGGCGGGTTCGGCGGTCATGCGCCCTCCTCCACGGCCGGCGCCGCAGCCCCGGCGCTGGCGGCCTGCGCGCAGACGATCCACACCGGGTTCTCGGCGGCCATGCGGTGCATGTGCAGGATGGGCTTGCTGCGCGCGGCCTGCAGCTGCAGCACGTCCCATGCGGCGCCGGCGGCCTGCAGGGTCTGAGTGGCGGCGGCGAGGTTCTCCAGCGTGACGAAGTTCATCACCAGCCAGCCGCCGGGACGCAGGCGCTTGAGGCACAGCGCGATCAGCTCGGCCAGCTCCCCGCCCGAGCCGCCGATGAAGACGGCGTCCGGGTCGGGCCAGGCATCGAGCCCCTCGGGCGCCTTGCCGTGCACCAGCGTGTGGTTGGAGACGCTGAAATCGCGCACATTGCGGCGCGCGATCTCCACGTCGCCCTCGTTCTTCTCCATCGCCCAGACGTGGCCCTGCGGGCACAGGCGCGCGGCCTCCAGCCCCACGGAGCCGCTGCCCGCGCCGATGTCCCACACGCGGCTCGTGGCGCGCAGCTGCATGCGGGCCAGCGAGACGGCGCGCACTTCCTGCTTGGTGATCAGGCCCTTGTCCGGCTGGCGCTGGTGGTAGGCCGCATCGGGCAGGCCGAAGCGCACCGCGTCGGGCCGCTGGCGCGTGCGCACCAGCAGCACCACGTTGGGGTCGGCAAACTGCTGCGCGGCGGCCTGGGCCGGCGCCATGTCGGCCCACACGCGCTCGTCGGGCGTGCAGAGGCGCTCGGCCACGCTGATCTGGAAGTCGTCGCCCAGCCCTTCGGCCACCAGCAGGCGGGCGATGCGCGCGGGCGTGTTGTCGGGGCTGGTGAGCACGGCCAGGCGGTCGTGCTGGCGCACGGCCTGGGCCAGCGCGTACAGGCCGTGCGCGGGCGCGGCGCCCACGGTCCACTCGCCGGCATCCTTGGCATGCACGGAGACGATGCGCGCGTCCTGCCATGCCAGGCCCAGGCGGGCGCAGGCCAGTTGGAGCGTGGAGACGTTGGGCATCACCTCCAGCGCCTGGATGCACAGGCGCGAGGCCAAGTAGCTGGCGATGCCGTGGCAGAGCGGATCGCCCGTGGCCAGCACCACGCAGGCCTGCTCGGCGGCGCGCGCCTCGGCGATCCAGCCGGGCACGGACGAGAGGCAGCCGGTCAGGTCGCGCCGCACGGCCTGCGGGGCGATGTCGTCCTCCAGCAGCGCCAGCGTGCGCGTGCCGCCGATCACCAGGTCGGCGCGGCGCAGCAGCGCGAGCGCGGTGGCGCTCAGGCTGGCGGCGCCGTCGTCCAGCACGCCGATCACGCGGCAGGGCTGGGGGTCTTTCTCGAGCAGGTTGGTGGTCGTCATCGTGAGGTGCCGTCAGGCGTTGGCGGCCGGCCCGGAGGCGGCCTCGGTGATCTTGCTGCCGTCGAAATCGCAGACCAGCACGGTGAGGTGGAAGCGGTCGCCGTAGCGGTCGGGCGCCGTCAGCGTCTGCACCACGGCCTGCGCGAGGGCATGGTGGAAGGGCTCGCCCAGGCCCAGGGCCTGCATGCGTTCGGCGCCGAAGCGCGCGGTTTCGGCAGCGGCGATCTCGGCGCAGACCTCGGGCGGTGCGCCCACGCGGGCGGCCAGACCGGCCAGCAATCCGGTATCGACCTCGGCGCGGTTGGCGTGGGTGATGGTCTCGCCCTGGGCGATCTTCGTGAGCTTGCCCACCATGCCGCCGATCACCACTTCGCGCAGGCCCTGCGCCACGGCTTCGTCGAGCGCATAGCGCAGGAAGTCGCCCATCTGCACGAAGCAGGCGGCGGGCAGCCCGGGCCGCTCCTTCATGGCGAACTGTTCGGTGCGCCCGCCGGTGGTGAGCACCACCACGCCGTGGCCCAGCGTGGCGGCCACCTGCACGCCCTGCACCACGCTCGCGCGGTAGGCAGAGGTGGAATAGGGCTTGACGATGCCGGTGGTGCCGAGGATGGAGATGCCGCCCAGGATGCCGAGGCGCGCGTTCAGCGTCTTCTTGGCCATCTCCACGCCCTGGGGCACGGAGATGGTCACTTCCAGCCCCGCATGCTCCAGCAGCGGGCCGCCCACGGCGCGCACGTTGTCTTCGATGTTGCGGCGGGGCACGGGGTTGATGGCCGGGCCGCCCACTTCCAGGCCCAGGCCGGCCATGGTGACCGTGCCCACGCCGAAGCCCCCGCAGAGCACGACCTCGCCCGCGCGTCCGGGCAGCACGCGCACGTCGGCGGTGAGGTGGGCCTTGTCGGTGCAGTCGGGGTCGTCGCCCGCGTCCTTGATGACCATGGCGTGCGCAGCTTGAGCGCCCAGCGCGGCATCACCGGAAGCACCTTCGCAGCGCCCGTCGTTCACCGCGAAGCGCACCACGTCGCCGTTGGGCAGCACGCAGTCCACCGCCTCGGGCACGGCGCCTTCGACCAGGCCCAGCACGGCGGCGCGCGCGGCCGCGGCGGAGCAGGCCCCGGTGGTGAAGCCGGTGCGCGTGCCGCGGCGGACGGTTTTCTCCATCATGGCGGGTTCAGCCTCCGGCAGCGCCTGGTTGTTGCTGCTGCTGTTGCTTCTGCCGCGCCTCGGCCAGCGCCAGCAGCGCGTGCAAAGCGGCCACCACCAGGGTGGAGCCGCCCTTGCGGCCGCGGATGACGATCCAGGGCACCTCGGCCACATCGGCCATCAGGTCCTTGGATTCGGCGGCGGACACGAAGCCCACCGGCATGCCGACCACGAGGGCCGGGCGCACGCCCTCTTCGCGGATCAGGCGCACGAGTTCGATGAGCGCGGTGGGCGCATTGCCGATGCCGACCACGGCGCCTTGCAGCAGCCCCAGCCGGTGCGCCTTGCGCATGGCCTGCACGGCGCGGGTGGTGTCCTCGGCCTGGGCCTGGGCGATCACGTCGGCGTCGCTGATGAACTGGTGCGCGCGCATGCCGAAGTGCGCCAGGCGCGGCTGCGAGAGGCCCGAGCAGATCATCTCCACGTCGGCCACCACGGGCGCGCCGCCGCGCAGCATCGCGGCGACGCCGGCCTCCACCGCATCCGGGTGGAAGTCGGTCAGGCCGTTGAATTCGAAGTCGGCGTTGGCGTGGATCATGCGGCGCACGATGGGCCACTGCTGCGCCGTGTAGGGGTGCGGGCCGGCCTCGGCGTCGATGATGGCGAAGCTGTCGTGCTCGATGGCCTGGCCGGCGCGCGTGAGCTGTTCGGTGACGGTGTTGACCGTGCTCATGCGGCGGCTCCGGCCGGCTGGGGCACCGCGTGGTCGTGGTGGTGGCCGTGCGCGTGGCCATGGGCATGGCCGTGGTCGCCGTGCGCGTGATCGTGTCCATGCGCGTGGTCGTGGCCATGGCTGTGCCCATGGTCGTGGCCCGGCTCGGCGCCTGCGGTGGCTGCGGCGGGCGCATGGGCATGCGTGTGCTCGTGGCTGTGGCCGTGTCCCAGGTCGTGCGCGATCTCGCGGTACTTGCAGCCGTCGCAGGGCAGGCGGCTGTCGGGCAGGCCGGCCTGCAGGTCGGCCACGCGCTGCTCCAGCAATTCGAAGATCTCGCGCTCCATGCCGAAGTGGGCCGACTGCGCGAAGCGCACCTGGGGGTACTGCACGCGCAGGTGCTCCACCTGCCGGGCGATGCGCTGCATCAGCGTGCCGGTGTAGAGGTAGTACGGCAGCACCACGATCTGCTTCATGCCCAGCAGCGCCTGGCGCTGCACCACGCGCTCCAGCCGCGGCCAGGTGATGCCGGTGAAGGCGATCTCGACCAGTTCGTGGTGGCTGTCTTCCTGCAGCCAGCGCGCCATCTTGGCGACGTCGCCGTTGGCCTGGCGGTCGGACGAGCCCCGGCCCAGCAGCACCACGCCGGTGGTGGTGGGGTCGGGCATGTCGAGCTTCTGCATGCAGCGGCGCAGCTGGCGCTGCAGGATCGCCAGGATGGGCTCGCAGGCCGTGAGGTGCGGGCCGTAGAGGAATTCGACGCCCGGGCAGTGCGCGCGCGCATGCTCGATGGCTTCAGGGATCTCCATCTTCACGTGGCCGGCCGCGTTCAGGATGAGCGGCAGCACCAGCACGCGGGAGCTGCCCTTGGCGGCCAGCAGCAGGCCGTCGTGCAGGCCGGGCGGCGCGAATTCGATGAAGCAGACCTCGATGCGCCAGCCGGGCTGGCGCTCGCGCCACTGGCGCACGAAGGCGTGGATCTCGTCGTTGCCCTCGGGCTCGCGCGAGCCGTGGCCGACCAGCAGCACGGTGGTGCCGGCCTGCGCGGGCACCGCGACGGCGCCGACGCCGATGCGGACGGCAGCGGCCGGAGCGTGTCCCGCGCCGTCGCCGTGGTCATGGCCGTGGCCGTGGCCGTGGCCGTGTTCGTGGGAGTGCCCATGGGCATGCGGAGCGTGCAGGTGCGTCATCGTGGGGTGTCCTGTGGGATATCCGTCAGGGGACTGGAGGCTTCCGCGCCCTGCGGCGCATCGCTCGCGCGGCGGAAGCGGTGGGTGAAGCCCGGGTCGTAGAGCTTGGATTTGGCGAGCTGCTGCCACTGGCGGGCCCCCAGCGTGGGGCTGGCGATGATCATGGCCTGGCTCACCACCTGGGCCTCGCGGCAGCGCTCGCGCACGTCGGCCACGGTGCAGCGCACGATGCGCTCCTCGCCGGGCCAGGAGGCCTTATGCACCACCAGCAGCGGCGCGTCGTCGGGCCAGCCGGCCTCGCGCAGGCCGGCCTGCACCTTGTGCAGCAGCGTGATCGACAGGAAGATGCAGAGCGTGCAGCGGTGGCGCGCGAGTTCGGCGAGCGATTCGCCCGGCGGCATCGGCGTGCGGCCTTCCACGCGGGTGAAGATCACGCTCTGGGTCACCTCGGGCAGCGTGAAACTCTCCACCGCCGCCGCGGCCGAGGCCATGGCCGACGACACGCCCGGCACCACGCGCACCGGCACGCCCGCCGCGTCGAGCGGCTGCACCAGCTCGACCAGCGCGCCGTAGAGGGCCGGATCGCCCGTCTGCAGGCGCACCACGGTGCGGTGCTTCTGGGCCTGCAGCACAAGCCACGCGGCCATCTGGTCAAGCGTCATGGACTTGCTGTCGGCGATCGAGCAGCCGGGCGGCGCCCAGCGCGTGGCGGCCTCGTCCACGAGCGAGCCCGCGAACAGGATGGCGCCCGCGCGCTCGATGAGCGAACGGCCCTTGACGGTGATGAGTTCCGGATCGCCGGGACCGGCCCCGACGAACCATACGGTGCCGGGCCCCGTGGCGGCGGTCTCGCAGGCCCCGGAGGACTGCGCCGAAGAATCTGGCATGGGAATGCAACGAACGAAAATGCGCCCGCCCAGCGGCGAACGCGCCCGCACCCTGCCTCCCCGCAGGGTCCGTGAAATGGAACGCGCACGCCGCGGCGCAGCGCGCGCACTCCCCTGTCGGCCGGTATCCGGGCTGGCGTTGCGGCAGGCATGCCGGGTTCCCCGGGCCCTTCCCGGAGGCCGCGAGGGCTTGTCCAGTGGGCATCGTTCCAGGGGCCGAAGGCGCGCGGCTCATGCACGAGCGCCTTCCATCGCTGACCGTTGCGGGGGCAGCCCAGGCCGGGGCGGATGTCCGTGGCGGACTGGCCCTTCCTGGTTCCCGTTTAACTGCGCGGCCGGAAGCGGCCGCGCGAGCACCAACGGGCGGGAGTATAGGGGCCTCGGCGGCCGCAGGCACGGTGCCGGGAGGATTCAGGAGGTTTCAGAACGATTCGGTCGGCCGCGGCGGTCGACACGGGGTGCGCTGCAGCGCGCTCTGGCACACGATCGCGCCCGTCGCGGGGAGCCGACGGCCACGCTCCGCAGGAAAAAAAACAGGGACCTCGCGGTCCCTGTCGTGCTCAGCGCGAAAGCGCGTCCGTCGTGGCGGCATCCAGCCGCCCCGTCACCGGCAGGCCCTTGTCCTTCTGGAACGCCCGCAGGCCGTTCGACGTCTTCGGGCCCATGCCGCCGTCCGGCGTGCCCACGTCGTAGCCCAGCGCATTCAGACGCGCCTGGGCTTCACGCACCGACATCGACGCGCCGGCCTTCGTCTGCGACGGGGCTGCGCCACCGTCCACGCCCAGGCGGCCACCACCGCCCAGACCCTGGCCCTGCACCTTCTGCGCCTTGTAGCTGCGCAGCGCCACCACCATCTGGTTGTACGCGTCCATGAACGCCGCCGTCAGCACCTTGCCCTGCGAGGTGTTCTGGTAGCCGCCCAGGTTGCCCCCGGCCGAGCCGCCGAACAGGCTGCCGAAGCCCGCGAAGTCGCTCTTGGACGCGCTGCCTTCCGACACCGACACCTGCACGCCCGAGCGGTTGTCCACCAGCGTCAGCATCGCGCTCGCCTCGCGCGTCTTCAGCGAGCCGCCCAGCGCGCCGATCGCCCGGCCGCTGCCGCCGCCGATGAGCGCACCCAGCGCGCCGCCGATGCCGCCCGCATCGCTGTTGGAGAAGATGATCTCCGGCGACATGCCGTAGTCCGAGGCCACCATCTGGCCCTGCCCGAAGTTGCTGCCGCCGCGCATTTCGCCCGACTGCATGAGGGCGCGCTCGCGGTTCATCGCGCCCATGCCCGCCATGCTGCGCTCGACCACCACGAAGCAGTTCGACTGCTGCACCAGTAGCCGCAGCAGGTTCGACGTGGGCGGCAGGCGGTACTCATTGCGCAGGATCGTGTACCAGCCCGCATCCTGGTTCTCCACCAGCGACACCGTACCCAGCGGCGAGGAGCAGCGCTCCAATTGCGTGTTCGCATTCGCCGACGACTCGCCGGCCGCCGCGCCCGTCGCCACCGTCTTGGACTCCGCGCTGCCCATGCGCATGTTCGTGGTCTCGCAACCCGACAGCAGCGCCGCGGCGCAGGCCACCGCCAGCAGGGTGAAGGTCTTCTGGAACATGGGAGAAATTCCTTTCGGGATAAACACAGGGGAATAAAAGGGCCGCGCCCGGCCTTGCTCGGCAGTCCGGCGGACCCGTCGCGCGGCGGCGCCGAATCATAGCGCCGGGGTCTGCCCACGCCCAGACGGCGGGGGCAGGCGCCCCACCCGGTAGATCCAGACCGGGTGGCCGTCCACGGGCCGCAGCACGGCCTCTGGCGCGGCCTCCGGCACCTCGAAGGCGAGGCTGACCAGCCAGGCGTCCGCGGCCATTTCTGCGCGGGCCTTGGCCGCCGCGCGCGCCATGCTCTCCGGCCGCTGGAACACGTAGACCATCCGGTAGCCGCCCCAGGGCGCGCGCCAGATGTCGCCGCGGCGCACCCGCGCCCACGGGCAGCGCAGCGCGCACAGGCAGCGCAGCGGCCAGCTCCATTCCAGCCCCTCCAGGCGCGCGGCGGGATAGACGCGGCGCAGCGCACGCAGGCCGTGGCCCAGGCCGCAGCCCGCGTCGAGCACGGCGGCGCCGGGCTCCAGGGGTGCGGCATCCGGCAGGCCGTCGAGCGCGCGCTGCGGGGTGGGGAACAGCGGCGCGTCGCGCCAGGCGTTGAGCGGATAGACCAGCAGCAGCACGCCCAGGGGCGCGAGCCAGGCCCAGGCGGGCACCTGCGCGGCACCGGCCGCCAGGAAGGACAGGGGAAAGCCGGCCGCGATGAAGCCCTGCCGCCAGCGGGTGGAACCCCAGAGGCTGGCGAGCACGCCGACGGCGCAGCCCGCGAGCCAGGCGCCCCACCAGGGCATGCCGGCCGCACCGCGCAGCAGCGCGAAGGCCAGCCATGCGGCCGCCCAGGCCAGCAGGGCGGGAAGGGGCCAGGGCAGCGGTATCTGCATGGAAGCGTCTCGTCGTCGAACGGAGGAAGGAAGACGCGGAACGGCCCGCGTGACGCGCAGTGTAGAGAGAGAGCCGCGGCAGGCGGACAGCCCCTGCACCTGCCCCTCCTACAATCCGCTGTTCCTTTTTCCACACCCGTTGCCACCCCGGAAGCCTTCCGCTCCGGGTTTTCCGAACTTTCGTACCGCCAAGGGCTTTCGTGCGTCCGTCTTCCCATCCATCGCCCTGCGCCGACGCCCTGCCCCTGGTGGTGGACCTCGACGGCACGCTGCTGCTCACCGACATGCTGCACGAGAGCTCCCTGCAGCTGGTGCGCGACGCGCCCTGGAAGGCGCTGGCGCTGCCCGTGTGGCTGGCAGGCGGCAAGGCGGCCCTCAAGCGCCGCATCGCGCAGCAGGTGGAGGTTCCGGTCGCCCATCTGCCCTATAACCAGCCGCTCGTCGCCTGGCTGCGCGAGCAGCGCGCCACGGGGCGGCGCGTCGTGCTGTGCACGGCGTCCGACCAGGCGCTGGCCGATGCGATCGCCGTCCACCTGGGCTGTTTCGACGCGGTGATGGCGAGCGACGGCGCCACCAACCTCGCCGGCCCGGCGAAAGCCGATGCGCTGGTGCGGGCCTTCGGCGAGCGCGGCTTCGACTACGCGGGCAATTCGCGCGCCGACCTGCCCGTCTGGCGTGCCGCGCGCGCGGCCATCGTGGTGAATGCCCCGGCATCCGTCGCGCGCCGCGCCGAAGCGCAGGGCAACGTGCAGCGCAGCTTCCCTGCGGCCGCGGCCGGCGTCACCGCATGGCGCAAGGCACTGCGCCTGCACCAGTGGATGAAGAACCTGCTGCTGTTCGTGCCGCTCATGGCGGCGCACCGCCTGGGCGACGGCGCGGCGTGGACGCAACTGCTGATGGCTTTCGTGGCGTTCGGGCTGTGCGCGTCCTCCGTCTATCTCGCGAACGACCTGCTGGATCTGGAGAGCGACCGCCAGCATCCGCGCAAGCGGCTGCGGCCGTTCGCCGCCGGCACGCTGCCGGCGTGGCAGGGCGTGGCGCTGGTGCCCGTGCTGGCGGGCGCGAGCCTCGCGCTGGCCTGGGCCACCGCCCCGGCCTTCCTCGCATGGCTGCTGGTCTATTTCGCGACCACCTGGGCCTACTCGCTGGCGCTCAAGCGCTGGGTGCTGGTGGACTGCGTGGCGCTCGCCGTGCTCTACACGCTGCGCCTGGTGGCGGGCGCGGCGGCCATCGCGCAGCCCCTGTCGTTCTGGCTGATCGCCTGCTCGGGCTTCCTGTTCCTGTCGCTGGCCTTCGTGAAGCGCTATGCGGAGCTGCTCGTGCAGCAGGCCGCGGGCAAGACGCAGGCCCACGGACGCGGCTACCTCACCTCGGATGCGCCGATGGTGCAGAGCCTGGGCGTGGCGGCCGGCTATACCTCCGTGGTGGTGCTCGCCCTCTACCTCAACAGCGACGCCGTGATGACCATGTACCGCGCGCCCGACCTGGTCTGGGCCACCGTGCCGGTGCTGGCCTTCTGGGTCAGCTGGATGTGGCTGCGCGCGGCACGCGGCCAGATGCACGACGATCCGCTCGTGTTCGCCTGCAAGGACCGCGCCAGCCTCGCGGCGGGTGCGGTGTTCGTGCTGGCGCTGGCCGCGGCGGCCCTGGGGTTGCCGTGGTAGCGGTGCATTCCTGGGGGCGGCTGCAGGCGGCGGAGCACACGCTGCATGCGCTCGCGGACCATCCCCCTACCCGCCTGCCGCTGGCGGAGGGGCAGCACGGCCTGGCCCACGGCATGGGGCGCAGCTACGGCGACGTTTGCCTGAACCCCGGCGGCGCGCTCTGGGCCACGCGCGGTCTCGACCGCTTCATCGCCTGGGACGAATCCACGGGAGAACTCACCTGCGAGGCCGGCGTGCTGCTGCGCGACATCCAGCGCACGTTCGTGCCGCGCGGATGGATGCTGCCCGTGACGCCCGGCACGCAGTTCGCCACCGTCGGCGGCGCGATCGCCAACGACGTGCACGGCAAGAACCACCATGTGCACGGCAGCTTCGGCGACCACGTGACCGCGCTGCAGCTGCTGCGCACCGACGGCCTGCGCATGCACTGCGGGCCCGGTCTGCGGCCCGACTGGTTCGCCGCCACCGTCGGCGGGCTGGGCCTGACGGGCGTCGTCACGCAGGCCACCCTGCGGCTGCGGCGCGTGGCCGGCCCGTGGCTCGACACCGAAACCCTGCCCTACGCGAGCCTGCGGGAATTCTTCGCGCTCTCGGACGCATCGGAAGCCGATTGGGAATACACCGTCTCGTGGATCGACTGCCTCTCGGGCGCCGATGCACGCGGCATCTTCATGCGCGGCAACCACGTGCCCGGCCCGGTGGCGTCGCCGCCGCGCACGCCCGGCGGCGGCAAGCGCACCGTGCCGTTCGCACCGCCGTTCTCGCTGGTCAACCGCCTCAGCCTGCGGCCGTTCAACACGGCCTACTACCACCTGCACGCGCAGCGCGCGGGCCGGCGCCTGCAGCACTACGAGCCGTTCTTCTATCCGCTGGACAACCTGCTGGAGTGGAACCGCATCTACGGCCGCCGCGGCTTCCACCAGTACCAGTGCGCCGTGCCCCGCGAGGGCGGCGAAGGCGCGGTGGCCGCACTGCTCGGCGAGATCTCCGCGTCGGGCCAGGGATCGTTCCTCGGGGTGCTCAAGACCTTCGGGCAGCGCACGCCGCCGGGCCTGCTGAGTTTCCCGATGCCCGGCGTGACCCTGGCGCTCGATTTCCCGAACCTGGGCGAGTCCACGCTGCGCCTCTTCGAGCGGCTCGACACCGTGGTGGCGGCGGCCGGCGGCCGGCTGTATCCCGCGAAGGACGCCCGCATGCCGCGCGCGCTGTTCGAATCGGGCTACCCGCGCCTGCCGGAATTCCTGCCCTACCGCGATCCCCGCATCCGCTCCGCGATGTCGCTGCGGCTGTTCGGCGACTGACGCGCCGGCCCGCCATACCCCCGGGTTTCTTCTTCCATCCCTTCACCGCTCGCGCCGCTTCCGCCGCCCGCCACCTCCGTCAGCCATGTCCGATACCTCCTCCTTCCGCACCATCGCCATCGTGGGCGCCACCTCGGCCATCGCGCACCACTGCGCCCGCCTCTGGCTCGCCGCCGGCACGGTGGACCGGCTGGTGCTCATCGGCCGCGACGCCGCACGGCTGCCTTCGGTCGCGGCGGACCTGCAGGTGCGCCAGCCCGGCACCCGCATCGAATCCATCGCGGGCGACATGCTGCGGCCCGATGCCATCGCTGACACGGTGCGCAGCGTGTGCGCCGAAGGCGTGCCCGACCTCGTGCTCATCGCGCACGGCAACCTGCCCGACCAGCCGGCCTGTGAATCCGACCTCGCGGCGGCGCAGCAGGCGCTGGAAGTGAACGGCATCTCCCCCGCGCTCTGGGCCGAGGCCTTCGCGGGCGCGCAGCAGGCGCAGGGACGCGGCCGCATCGGCATCATCGGATCGGTGGCGGGCGACCGCGGACGCCAGTCCAACTACGTGTACGGCGCCGCCAAGGGCCTCGTGGAGCGCTACGCCCAGGGCCTGCAGCACCGCCTGGCCGGCACCGGCGTGCGGGTGACCCTCGTCAAGCCCGGGCCCACGGATACGCCGATGACCGCGCACCTGAAGGCGCAGGGCGCGCGGCTCGCGACGCCCGAGGACGTGGCCGGCGCCATCGTGCGCGGCATGGCGCGCGGCACCCCGGTGGTCTACGCCCCGGCGAAATGGGCACTCATCATGCTGGTGATCCGCCACCTGCCGCGCGCCGTGTTCCACCGCATGAAGATCTGAAGACGGGACCATGGACGGACACGCCCCGCCTTCCCCAGACTCCACGCCGCGAGCCGCGCCCGCCTGGCGGCGGCAGCTGCCGTTTGCGCTGCTGCTGGCCTTCGCGGCGCTCTACGCCCTGGCCACCGCGGTCTCGGCCTGGCGCAGCTTCACGTCCGTGCCCATCTGGGACATGTGGGGCGCGCTGGAGTTCTACACCGACGTGCGCGGCGGCGCGGGCTGGCAGGCCTGGTGGCGGCTCTTCAACGAGCACCGGCTGGTGCTCGCCAAGGCCCTCTTCTGGATGGAATACACCTGGTTCGGAGGCCAGCAGGTCTTCCTGATCGTGGTCAACTACCTGCTCGCGGGATGCGGCGCCGCGGTGCTGTCCGCCTTCCTGCGGGCGCGGCTGGCGGACGGGCCGCGCCGGACGTGGATCGCCGGCACCGTGCTGCTCGCGCTGTGGCTGTTTTCCTGGGTGCAGCGGGAGAACCTGACCTGGGCCTTCCAGAGCCAGTTCTTCCTCGCCCAGCTGCTGCCGCTCGCAGGGTTCTACTGCCTCTACCGAGCGACGCGCCCGCCCGCTGCGCAGGGCTGGTTCGTGGCGGCCTGCGCCCTCGGCGTGCTCAGCATCGGCACGATGGTCAACGGCGTCATGGCGCTGCCGATGATGGTGCTCTACGCGCTCGTCGCGCGGCTGGGATGGAAGCGCACGGCCGTGCTGGCGCTGCTGGCCGCCCTCTGCATCGCCGCATACACGGCCGGCTATGTCTCACCGGGCGGGCACGGGGGCGGCGTGATGGCGACGCTGCGCGAGCATCCCGGGGGCATGGTGGTCTACACGCTGCTCTACCTCGGCTCGCCCTTCCAGCACCTCACCCGGCATCTGGGCCCTTCGTGGATGATCGTCGGGCAGGCGTTCGGGGCCCTGTTCGTGCTGCTGGCGCTGGCAGCGCTGCCCCGCGCCCTGCGCGCACCGCAGGCGCACCGAATGGATCTGGCCCTGCTGAGCTTCGTGGCCTACGTCGGCGGCATCGCGTTCGCGACCAGCGGCGGGCGCCTGCAGTTCGGGCTCGAGAGCGCGCTGTCGAGCCGCTACACGACCCCCACGCTGATGGCCTGGGCCGCGCTCGCCGTGCTGTACGCGCCGCGGCTCACGGCCCTGCGCGGCGGCGCGCGTGCCGCGGCCTTCGGCGTGCTGGTCTTGCTGCTGACCCTCATGCTCGTCGTGCAGACGCGCGACGTGGAGCGCAACGACCACGCGCACATGCGCCTCACCGGCGCGCTGGCGCTGCAGATGGGCGTGCACGACACGCGCCGCATCGGCATGCTGATCTGGAGCGAAGCACTGGGAGCAGAGCTGGCCCGCAGGGCCACCGCCGCGGGTGCGGGCGTGTTCGGCCGGCCTGCCCTGGCGGAGGCGACGCACGCCCTGGGCGAGCGGGCCGCAGCCCTGCCCCCGCGCTGCCACGCCTTCGTGGACCAGGTGGAGCACCTGCCCGGCGAGCCGCGCTTCGTGCGCGTGCAGGGCGGGCTGCTGCCGGAGCCGGACCGCACGCCTTTCGCAGTGGTACGACTCGTCGGCGCCGACGGCACGGTGGTCGGCTACGGCCTGCCCGACCGCTGGCGCAAGCGCACGCCGCCCTACCATGCGCCGGGCCCGTCCGGGCGCTACCTCATGTTCACGGCCTACCTGCAGGTGCCGGCGTCGGCTCCACTGCCCGCCGCGGTCACGCTGCAGGCGGCCGGCACGCCCTGCGCGGCCACCCTGGTGCTGACGCCTCCCGTACCGGCGCCCTGACACGGCTGCCCCTTTCCAAGTTTTCCGATCCCGATGCATTCCCCCTCTTCCATGCAGCAGCAAAACACCAAGATCGTCCTGCCCGGCGGCGCCGGCCTGGTCGGCCAGAACCTCGTCGCGCACCTCAAGCTCCATGGCTACGCGAACCTCGTCGTGCTCGACAAGCATGCCGCCAACCTGGAGATCCTGCGCCGCATGCACCCGGACATCGTCGCCGAACTGGCCGACCTTGCCGAGCCTGGCGACTGGGAGCGGCACTTCGAGGGCGCCGACGCGGTGGTGATGCTGCAGGCGCAGATCGGCGCGCCGCAGGCCGAGCCGTTCGTGCGCAACAACCTCACCTCGACCGAACGCATCCTGGCGCTCATCCAGCAGCACCGCATTCCCCACACCGTGCACATCAGCTCCTCGGTGGTGGAATCGGTGGCCAAGGACCACTACACCGACACCAAGCGCGCCCAGGAAGAAATGGTGCTGGCCAGCGGCATTCCCTGCGTGGTGCTGCGGCCCACGCTGATGTTCGGCTGGTTCGACCGCAAGCACCTGGGCTGGCTGTCGCGCTTCATGCGCAAGGTGCCGGTGTTCCCGATCCCGGGCAGCGGCCGCTACATGCGCCAGCCGCTCTACGCGGCGGACTTCTGCCGCATCATCGTGCGCTGCATCGAGGAGCGCCGCGTGGGCGGCGTGTTCAACATCACGGGGCTGGAGAAGGTCGACTACATCGACATCATCCGCACCATCAAGGCCGCCACCGGCGCGAAGGCCGCCATCGTGAAGATCCCCTACGGCCTCTTCTACCTGCTGCTGAAGGTGTGGGCGCTCTTCGATCGCGATCCGCCCTTCACCGCCGACCAGCTCAAGGCCCTCGTGGCGCACGACGAGTTCGAGGTGATCGACTGGCCCGGCATCTTCGGCGTGCGCGCCACGCCCTTCGCCGAGGCCATCCACGAAACCTTCCACCACCCGGAGTACAGCCGCGTGGTGCTGGAGTTCTGATGACCGCCGCCGCTTCCTCTTCCGCCGCATCCCAGGCCACGCCCGGCCAGCGCATCGCCGTGCTAGGCGCCGGCCCCATGGGCCTGGCCGTGGCCTACCAGCTCGCGCGCGACGGCCACCGGCCGGTGGTGTTCGAAGCCGACGACCGCGTGGGCGGCATGACCGCGATGTTCGATTTCGACGGCCTGCCGATCGAGCGCTACTACCACTTCCACTGCACCTCCGACCACGACTTCCTGCAGGTGCTGGACGAGCTGGGCCTGGCCGACAAGATGCGCTGGCGCGCCACGCGCATGGGCTACTGGTTCCAGAAGCGCCTGCAGGCCTGGGGCAACCCGGTGGCGCTGCTGCGCTTCCAGGGCCTGGGGCTGGTGGCGAAGTTCCGCTACGGCCTGCATGCGTTCCTCTCCACCAAGCGCGACGACTGGAAGCCGCTCGACGGCGTCGAGGCCACGGGCTGGATCCGCCGCTGGGTGGGCGCGGAGGCCTACGAGGTGCTGTGGCGCCGCCTCTTCGAGTACAAGTTCTACGAGCACACGGGCAACCTCTCGGCCGCCTGGATCTGGAGCCGCATCCGCCGCATCGGCCGCTCGCGCTATAGCCTCATGCAGGAAAAGCTCGGCCACCTGGAGGGCGGCTCCGCCACGCTGCTGGACGGCATGGCCGCGGACATCCGCGCGCACGGCGGCGAGATCCGCCTGTCCACGCCCGTGACGCGGGTGCGCATGGAAGCGGGCCGCGTGCAGGGCGTGGAGACGGCGCAGGGCTTCGAGGCCTTCGACAAGGTGATCAGCACCGTGCCGCTGCCCTTCGTGCCGCGCCTCATGCCGGACCTGCCGCAGGACGTGCTCTCGCGCTTCGCGGCGCTGAAGAACATCGCCGTGGTCTGCGTGATCGCCAAGCTGCGCAAGCCCCTCACCGAGAACTTCTGGCTCAACGTGAACGACCCGGACATGGACATTCCGGGCCTGGTGGAATACAGCAACCTGCGCCCGCTGCCGGAATCCATCGTCTACGTGCCGTTCTACATGCCCGGCGAGCACCCCAAGTACGCCGAGCCCGACCAGGCCTTCCTCGACAAGGTGCGCCGCTACCTGCGCACCATCAACCCCGCGCTGCAGGAGGGCGACTTCCTCGCGATGCGCGC
>Ga0308159_1002461_pt1 | contig 21331 bp, 23 predicted proteins | sample PhyCR1_FD_201040 | JGI IMG/M metagenome (GOLD analysis project Ga0308159, IMG submission 201040) | Phyllosphere microbial communities from UC Gill Tract Community Farm, Albany, California, United States - DLSLC.R1 | ecosystem: Host-associated > Plants > Phyllosphere > Unclassified | place: USA... | reverse complement strand
TCAGTCGTCTGGCACTACCAGCGGGACAAGTTCGAGCACTTCTAAGAGCCGCGCGACCAATGAGCAGAAAAGCAACCTGGTCACCCGTGTGCAGACCGCGCTGATGGTGCGCCAGTATTACCAAGGCGCCATTGATGGAGTGATGGGCAAGACGACACGTGGTGCGTTGATGGCCTTTCAGATGGACAGTGGGCTGACCGTGAATGGCAGGATGGATACGCCATCGTTGAATGCGTTGGGTATCAAGATTCCATAAGTCGCTTCAGGTTAAAGCTAGCGTCCATTCAGCAACGAAGGAATTATCCCATGCAGCACATCATTCAAGTCGACAACACTCTCTGGGCATTGATCAGCCGCCTGCAAGGCAAGGAACTGCAAACACCGTCGCGTAGCGCCCGTTTCCGTATCACGACCGTTGATGCAAATCGCGTTGTGATTGAGACCGGATCGGAAGACTCGCAGTTGGCGCTGACTCGAGCAGCTTTCCAGCAAACGTTGGACTACCTCGCCGGTAACAATCATTTCGGCCAAGCACAAGCTGTGGAAATCAGCTCCAACCATACGTACGAAAAAGCCGGCCCACTTTGCCAGGCGGCTCGTTACAGAGCAGAAGGCAAGCCGGGCCGTACCAACATCACCTACATTCTGCCGATTCTGGAGCAGTGCCAGGCAGTCGGCATCCGGTCAACCACCCCAAACAGCACTTGGCTGCTGCCCTGAACCGCTCCTGATATATTTACAAGGACGCCAACATGTACGCCAAAATGGACACCTTCCGCCCCAGCAGTGCCGCGTCGTTCGATCAACCCTGCAAGGTTACGATTGACATCGAGTTTATCACCGTCTCCTATGACGACGCGGGGCAGACCTGGCAATACCGAGGCCAGGCAAAAGGCCCGGGGCATTACGAACTGCAAGCAGAAGGCTTCGACGGCAGAGCAACGCTGCACCGCTTCGAAGGCTCGAATGTGCTGGAAGGCACTTGGGTCGAAGACGGCGTACGCGGGATGTGGCGAATTGTCTGCCAGCCGATTGATTCGCCATTCGTGCCCACATAAATAAGCTGAACTCGTGGTGGTTTGATGGGCCGCCACGGGGTCATCCACCTCAACTGGCAGAACAAGACGTACATCAAGGCGGCCAAGCATTGCTATCCGCATGGATTTTAGAAGCACTGAAAAGAAGTTCAAGGATGAAAATGATAGCTCTGAAAGCAAAACTGCTCGCCAAATTCCAGCAATATTCCGTATCCCAACGGTTCTATCTCGCCTCGGTAGTTACGTACATCATCACGATTGCAGCTTCCCTATACACGGGCATATCCGCGCTTACCATCGGGACTACGGTCGCGGCTGCATTGATAATCTGCGGATTCACTGCCTGGTGCATCCCTTTCGCTCGCTGGCTCCATACAGCATGGGATAAGCCATTCGCCAAAACGCCCATCATTATCATGCATCTGCTTGCGCTGCTGATGTCGACAGCATGCGCGCGTTTCGCGGTTGCCGAGACGTTAGGGCTGCCTCCTCAAAGCTTTGATCTGACGGTCGGCTTTCTTGCGTTGCTGTTCTACATTCCATCGTGGCTGCTTGTGGTGGCAATACTCCTTGGTCTGACAGCAGTGCTGATCATGGTCATCGCGATGATCAGCCTGCCATTCGAAGCAGCCTGGCAACATATGACCCGCTTGGCCGCGCTCCTCGGCTTTCAAGCTAAATTCAAGCAATCGCGCAGTATGATCATGTTCCATGGTGCAGGGGCACTGATCATTAGCGTGCTATTTGCCATGAGCTACGGCTACCTTACCGACAACTTCAGTCCGGCCTGCAAGGCCGTGACCAGAGTCATTGCACTACGAAGTGATTTCCACAAGACCCCTAACTATCCCGACGTGCGGACTGGAGAATATTTGCATCCGTTGGAGAATGGCTTTATCGCTTACGCCCGCGAACAAGAAGACAAAAGTGTCATCATTGGCGTTCGTCTACAGCCTGCCGAGAATTACGATGTCGTCGTGTCGACTATTCCGCCTCTCAAGGTTGCAATGACAACCATGGCAGAACACGTCAAGCAATCCCCTGCGCTGATTTGGCTGCTCAGCAGCGCTGCTTCAGAGACTAAGTCTGACTCGATACTGCATTAGACTTGGTTGCCGAGCCAGCAGGACGGCAGCTTGAGACATCAGTGGATGAGTCAAGGCGCATCAGTGGCTCTCCACCGATCCATTTCTTACAGGGGCATAAAAGAGCTTAAGCGGCGGAATCTGCATCTTCCAGCCCTGAACCTCCAAAACCCCAAAAAAACCGCCGATACAGATAAACGGCTTCAAAAAGACAGTGGAGGAAAGGCTTTGATCTGGTATGGACTACCAATAGGACAAATTAAGACATTGCGGCGAATGATGATGCATCCGCTCGACTTTGACCCAATAAGTTACATTGAGAAAACCCTTCATGAACCTGACTCTCATCCTTCGAAGGAAACGCTGATTCTAGCTAGTGAATCGCCCCGGGTTTCGTAGACACCTCTTTGCCTTAAACTGAGGCCAATTAGGAGGTGCCATGAGCAACCCGCGTTACCCCGAAGAATTAAAAATCCAAGCAGTCAATCAAGTGATCGAAAAGAAGCTGCCTGTCGCTGAGGTAGCGGCCCGTCTCGGCGTGTCGACGCATAGCCTCTATGCCTGGATAAAGCGCTACAGCAAACCTCAAGAAGAACGGCAACAGGATGATGATCAGCACGCTGAGCTGCGTCGTCTGCGAGCGGAACTCAAGCGCGTCACTGAAGAGCGAGACATATTAAAAAAGGCCGCCGCGTACTTTGCCAAGGAGTGCGGCTGAAGTACGCCTTTATCAAGCAGCGCGCGGGCGACTATTCGATTCGACGGCTTTGCCTGACGCTGAAAGTTCATCCCAGCGGTTATTACGCCTGGCTGTCTGAGCCGCAATCTGTACGCGCCAAAGACGACCAGCGACTGCTGGGTTTGATCAAGCATTCCTGGCTGGAGAGCGGCGGCGTTTATGGCTATCGCAAAATCCACGACGATCTGCGCGAGGTCGGTGAGGATTGTGGTCGTCATCGTGTAGCGAGGCTGATGCATCTTGAAGGTCTGCGTTCTCAGACAGGTTATCGACGCCGTCCTGGAAAGTACGGCGGTAAGCCGGCGGTCGTCTCACCCAACTTGCTGAAGCGCCAGTTCGATGTCGTGGAACCCAACAAGGTTTGGGTAACCGACATCACGTACATTCGTACGTATGAAGGCTGGTTGTATTTGGCGGTGGTACTGGATCTGTTTTCTCGGCAGGTCGTTGGCTGGTCAATGAAGTCGCAGATGACCAGTGATTTGGCTATTGATGCGTTGTTGATGGCGGTTTGGAGGCGTAAACCGAAGCAAGAGGTGATGGTTCATTCCGATCAAGGCAGCCAGTACAGCAGCTCCGATTGGCGCAGCTTTTTGAAGGCAAACAATTTGGTTGCCAGCATGAGTCGCCGAGGCAACTGTCATGACAACGCCGTGGCCGAGAGTTTTTTCCAGCTTCTGAAACGGGAACGGATCAAGCGAAAAATCTACACCACGCGGGAGGATGCTGGGAGTGATGTGTTCGATTACATCGAGATGTTCTACAACGTAAAACGCCGCCATGGTTTCAACAATCAGCTGTCACCGGTAGAGTTTGAAAAGCGTTACACAATGAGCTTGCAAGGTGTCTAGAGAATCCGGGGCGATTCATCTTCAAGTGCGGGCAAGTACGCAGCGGCAGTCCCAACTGCAACTGCCCTCTCTCGAATGTAATCGAATGCTCGTTCTATGTGGTTACCGAGGTTTGGAGCTTGCCTTGAAATCCCTGAACCTACCCATAGTGCAAATTCGCCATTCGCGACCGCGTTGGCGGCCGGAGCGAAATCGGACTCGAGTTTCTCAAGCACCTCACGCACCGCAATGTCATTAGCCGTTGGAGCTGGAGCCATGTCTACCACTTCTCCCTGTTATGACATCGTCGTATTACTTTCCAGTCATTGACAATATAGCCATCTCAGGACGCATTGATATAGATAGATTTTTACAGCTCCTCCTTGGCTACCGGCGTATTCGTGTGCTTTTGCTCAGGAAGGCTCAATTCAGTGGAAAAACCTGCTGCCGACCTGCACGCTCGCGATGCACCGGAGTAAATAGCATCACGACTGAAGTATTTTCGTCGATATTACTGGATTTGACCTTTTTGCGAGGTACATAGAGACGAGAGCAAGGCATAGCCTGGTGGCTACATGACATCAAGGCGTGCTTTATCACATTAAGAATGCTGATAAGCTTTCCACCTATCCCTCTGTTACGGTCGCATTTTGAATGGAATCAAACTTCCTCCCCAGGACACTCTGGCACCACAATGAATACGACACCGTTGAGGTAGCCCACACTGAGTTGGACGCCGAGTTTCGTGTACAAGCTCGCCCGCTGATCATTCTGGGTGAAGCGGGAATGGGCAAAAGCTGTTTACTCGGATGGTTAGCGGAGACGTACGGCTATAGCATTATCACCGCTCAGCAACTGAGTCTTCCACTTTTTCCAGGGCAAGAACTCAACACGACTAAAGGCTTGGTGATCGACGCGCTTGATGAGTTGCACGCCTCCTCGCCAATGGAAGCGCTGATGAAGATCCTTGAGCCCCTTGGCAGGCTGGGCTATCCCCAATTTATTCTGTCCTGCCGGGCATCCGACTGGATGGGTGACGCAAGTGCGGCGATCATCGAACGCAGCTATAAGGTATCACCGCTTCAAATGCACCTAGGCGCACTGACCGAGGAGCAGATTCAGCAGGCGTTACGTGATCAACTGGGGATTGCAGGCGCGTCTAATCTCATTGAACACCTTAACGCTAGGCGACTCGACAATTGGCTCGGAAACCCCCTTACTTTGGGGTTAATTACAGAAATTGCTAAGACCGGATCGCCACTCCCCGAGAGACGTGAAGAACTCTTTCGATTTGCAGTTAAACAGCTGATTAGCGAGCGCAATCCCAACAAGTCAGCATCCGCACCGGCCGAGCAAGATGCACTTGATGCTGCCGGGGCCGCCTGTGCTGCTCTAATCTTGTGCGGTTTCGGAGCGATCAGCCGTGCGGCAGCCAGCGATAACACGCTTCCCCTAGCAGAAGCCAGTCGGCTTTCTGGAAGCACTGCTCTAGCTCAGGTGCTCGCAACACGCCTGTTCGATGCTGTAGGTGTAGACCGTTTCAACTATTCCCATCGCAGCATTGGCGAATACTTAGCCGCGGATTGGCTTCGACGGCAGGCCGATTCTCCGCGCAAACGTCGTCGAATAGTCGCGTCTTTTCATCGGAGTGGGCTGGTACCCGCCAGCTTGCGTGGTGTTCATGCGTGGCTAGCGTTGGACCCCCATCTGGCGCCAGAGGTGCTCACTGTAGACCCTGTGGGTGTCATCGAGTACGGCGATCCTGAACAACTGACGTCACAGCAGGCACGAGCGCTCTTGCGTGCTCTGGATCATCTGGCAACACGTAACCCAGGGTTTCTGCCAGACTTTCACAGTCTCTCCCTGAGAGGCGCGATTAGGGCGGGTATGGAGAGCGAACTGTTCGCGGTGCTGGAGCAACCGTCAAAGTCAGTTCAGCTTCGCTTGATGCTCCTCGAATCAATTCCGGGAACTATCGCCGCAAGTCAACTGGCTCCGATGCTTCAGGCGCTCGTCCGCAATTCTGCTGAGATCTTTGCAATAAGACGCGCGGCACTTGAAGGGCTGTCCTCTTCGCTGTCAGAGGCACAGTCGCACAAGCTTATTCAAACACTCATGTCACAAAATACAGACGACAGCGCCAGACTTGCACTGGATTTGACCGGTTTGCGAGGTTACGCCTCATTCGACGATTCCTGCATCATCAAGCTCGTGATCGCTTGCGCATTTCATGATTTTCGCTTTGGTGAAGAAATCGCCAAGTATGATCATTTGGTGGGGCATTTCCCCGGCCAGCGGATCGCCAGTTTTCTGGACAAGCTGACGCAAGCAGTGACGGCCTTGACGCTTGCCGAAGAGATCACACAAATACCTGAAATCAGCGATCTTGTGGTGTATCTGACACTGCGCTACCTTGACGAAGAAAGCGTTGTTCCTAGCGATCTGCTGCGCTGGCTTCGCTTTGCTGCAACCCAAGGTGGCGGCTACTATCCGGCAATCGAAATTGATGAGCGACTGGAAAAAGACGAGCCCACGCGTCACGCGATACAGCAATTGGCGCTACTGAGCGAAAGTGGGGAAGAACGCTTGGCTAGCCGGCATTACGACTTGCAGCTCGTATCCAAAAGCCTTCGATGCTCAGAAGCCGATGTCATTGCCCTGCTCAATTCCCTCGATTCCAATGACCTCGAAGATGATCGCTGGCGCCAAGTGGTAGGATTGCTTTCACACACTGACGATCACGGAGCGGATTTGCGCGCTGCGGCTCGAGTGTTCGCGTGGAATCGTCCCGACGGATTGGTGTGGATAGAACAACTATCGCTGCAACGTTCGGAAAGCGAGGTAGCGGAGCTCATCGCAAGAAGCAAAAAGCTCGATGCTCAAGCGCTTAAGAAGAAGCACGCCGAGGTTCGCCTCCTCTACCTGCATCAAGCCCCGCAAATGCTAAGTGGGGATTTCGACAGTCTTCAGCAACCGGCAGTGATTTATCTGGGCCAGTGGCAGACATATCGGTCTGGTGCAGCCGCTCATGAACGTCTGTCTCAGTGGCTGGGTCGTCAGTTAGCAAAGAGTGCAATGCGTGGCTTCGAGGCTTATCTGCAAGGTATCTCCTCCACGCTTTCAGCTACCGAAGTAGCCAGCTTCTATGCCAAGCAGGACTGGTTTTTCGATACGCCCGACATTGGCCGTGCGGAAGGACTCTCCCCATTTATCATCATCGCCGCCGCCTCCGAGCGCCACAGAACTGGTATCGGCTTCAACGACCTTACTGATCTGGCACTGATGACTGCGTTTTTAGCCATATACAACTGGTTTTACCGTGAGTCACATCCCCTGCGCCCCATACTAGATCAAGAAATCCAGGCCAGGGGGTTATGGGAGCAAGCATTACGATTGCTTCACGAGCCCCAGCTCTATATGGACTCTCACAGGGGTGGATTCGATGATCTTCTGCATTTCGAGAAAGACAAAAAACTAGTCACAGGCCTGGCAACGGACTGGTTGCGACGGTTACCGTCAATGGCGGCTGAGCGGGAAAATCAACTGATAAAGATGCTTCTGGAAATTGGAAAATATGACGAGCTGCGTGCCTTGGCTCAGCGCCGGACGCCCCCATCGCCAGCCCATCACCTAAATTGGGATGCGGTTGGGCTGATGGTCAACTTCCAGGCAACCGCCAAGCGGCTGTCGGTCGGTCCTGTGGACAAGGAATTGTTGCCTTGCTTGCGCGCCCTTGAACCTGGGTACTTCTTCGGTGCAGAGGGACGTCCTTACAAACTCGACATCCCGCTGCAAGAATGGATCATCGCGACTTTTCGAGCTTTATGGCCTTACACGCGGACGCATATCGGTGATATCACCGATATGGCCTATGGCGGGCACGACACAGAAGGAGAACTTGCGCATCTCATCAAGATATTAGGGGACCTTACAACACTAGAAGCAATTGGCGCGTTGACTCGACTCTGCGAAAGCCAACGCGACACCTACACAGATCTATTGCTCGATGCAAAAGCGAAACAGCAGCGACTGTGTCATGAATCAGCGTTTACGCATGCAACGCTGGAAGACCTTATCGCAATCACAAAAGATGTAATTCCTCGCTGCGGCGCTGACCTGCAAGCCTGGGTCCTTGAAGAAATCGACGCCATCCAGGGCAAGATAACGAGTGACGACGTAGGCTCCTGGAGAGGTTTCTATCGCACTGATCAAAACATTCCCGTAGATGAAAACAGTTGCCGGGATCATCTAGTAGGGCTACTTCGGCAAGGCTCTCCGGGCGTTGCGTTTGAGCCTGAAACGAATGTAGCCGCTAACAAAAAAGTCGATATCACATGCTCCACGGTAAAAGCACGCCTCCCTATCGAGATCAAAGGTCAATGGCACAAATATGTCTGGACGGCCGCTGACAATCAGCTCGACAAGCTTTACACGCCCGACCATCGCGCCGATGGTTTGGGAATCTATCTCGTTCTATGGTTTGGCAAACAAGCCGACTCGGCATACACCCTCCGAAGCCCAGGCAAAGGTATACATCCTCCCTCGTCTGCGGAGGAAATGGCGAAGATGCTTGAAGAGCGTTGTCAGGCGTTCGCACAAGGACGCGTAAAAATTGTGGTGCTTGATCTAGCGCGTAGTAGCGCCAACGCTGGAGCCGACCCACGCCCTGCTATATGTCAGCCTTTTCCTGCTTGAGCTTTTTGTAAAGGAGGGCTGGGGTGAGACTGAGCACTTGGCGCCCCCTTCGCGGCATAGATACCTGCGATGACGAACAGCCTGCCGAAAAGCGACAAGATGATGGTGACAACCCAGCAACACTTGTACTTAAAACTTCTATGTGTGGTGACCAGACCTGAGCTGAGCTGATTGTGGTCTGACCTAAGTTGTGGTGCAGCATCTCCAGCGCTCTCAAGGAGCACTAGGCATTGGCCGAGGTATGATGAGCTCCTAACCGCCACTCCCCCTCATGGTGGATGGACGCACACTGAAAGCCAGCCATTGCCATACTGGAAGCTGTCAGAAATCGCTCTTCGTGATCGCTCCCGCACCAGATACGAGTAGGGGCAAAGGTGGGGGCATAGACGGAGCATTTCTATCTAAAACCACTGCCCTAGAGCTAAGTCAAAATGTTCTTTGGCGACCCTGAGAGTCTGTAGTGATCTTAGGACAGGCTGTGATTCTGATCATTTTTGCCTTTCCACAAACCATGGAGCTCCATTCACTTCCAGTGGATTGCTACATTGGGGGCTCATCTGAGGGCATGCTTCGGGTGGTTTCAAAAGGATGCCCCACTGGCCCATGCTCGAAAAGTCATACACTGATGCTCCCATGCCGCCACCAGCGGGCTCATGCTGGCCGGCAAGGCGGGTGGTCGCTTTAGCAGACGCCAGAACACTCGCAGCACAATCAGAAAGAGCAAGTAGCGACGCCGTCTTCGGTCCAGCCCAGCTGCCTGTGGGCCTGCGCAAGGTCCGACTGCATATCGTGGTTCCATAACCAGTCGAAGCGACTGGCCAGGGTGGTCGACAGGAGAGGCTCACGGTCTCCAACCTGGGGGTCTCGAAACTCGTAGAGTTCACCGGCTTCCCAGGACGTGCGCTGCACACGGCAAGCGCGAGGACGACGGATCGCGTCATATACCTGCAGAACATCCTGGGCGTTGCTTTCCAGCACCCGCTTGTCTCCGAGCAATCGCGCGAGCAGCCAAGCATCTTCGAGCCCTTGGCCGGCCCCTGCGCCTTGATGGGGAAGCATGGCGTGGGCAGCGTCACCGATCAGCCCGACACGGCCATGTGTGTAGCCTGCAAGCTCGTCCAACTCGTGAAGCGCCCACAGCGTCGGCGCAGGGATGCACTCAAGCAATACCCGTACGGCATCGCCCCAGTGCGCGAAGGCCTCCAGCATGTGCGCCTGGCTGGTGCTTTTGACCCAGGGAGTGTCCTGCGGCCACACCGGGTTGGGCTCGGAGCGATCAGACAAGAAGGCAACCACGTTGATCAACCGACCTTGCTTGACCGGGAACGTGAGGATATGAGCATCGAGCCCCAGGTACATCTGCGGAACATTGATCAGGTGCTCATCGACGCCGGCAGCGCGATACGCTTGGCGCAGTTGCTCGCTATCAATCATGCCGCGGTAAGCGCAGGTACCGCTGAACCGAGGTGCGACAAGAGGCAGGCCCAGGCCCTGAAGCACATAGTCGCGCAGCGATGATTTGATACCGTCGGCAGCGATCAGCAGGTCACATTCGTAGTCAGTGCCGTCGGTGAATTGAACGCTGACCCTGTCTCCTGTTTCACTCACGCTGACGGCGCGCTTGTCGAAACGGGCAATCCCGTCCGGTAATTGCTGGGCCAGCGCATCAAGGAAATCGGCGCGGTGCACGGAGGACTGGCCCACGCCATCGGCGATGCTGGCACCGAGGTAGCCGGCATCCACGCCGCGGCGCCATTCAAACCAAATGTCTTGCCAGGGTTGTGGCGTGCGGTCAGCAATGCGCTCATAGGGCGTGCCGATGCCCAGGCCTTCGATGGCACGCACTGCGTTTGCACCGAACGAAACACCGGCGCCGACTTCACCGAAGGCAGGTGCGGCTTCAAATAACGTCACGTCCAGGTGCGGATGACGGCAGAGATCAAGTGCCAAGGCCACGCCAGCGATACCGCCGCCGACGATACCCACTTGCAAGACAGAATGAGGGCTAGTCATGGAAAAAACCTTATGTTTGTTTTTGGAATAGTCCGATCATGACTATTCACAAACCATTGATAAATGCCCTTTCCTCCATACAAACTATCACCAGTGTGAATATAAAAATAACTTCACCCGCACATGTGTCCATGAGAACCCACGATGAATCTGCGCGAGCTGGACCTGAATCTTTTGGTGATTTTTAACCAACTGCTGGTAGACCGAAGTGTTTCTGTGTCGGCTGAAAGCCTTGGCCTGACTCAACCGGCCGTCAGCAATGCGCTGAAGCGTCTGCGCATCACGTTCAACGATGAGCTGTTCGTGCGAACTCCCAACGGCATGCAGCCAACCCCATTCGCAGTGCAACTGGCAGAACCGGTATCCCAAGCGATCGGCCTGTTGCACGGTGCGATAAACCGCCACGACGAGTTCGATCCAGCGACTAGCCGAAAACGCTTTGTGGTGGCGATGACCGACATCGGGGAGATTTATTTCGTGCCGCGCCTGATCGACGCGCTGCTGAAACTGGCCCCTGGCATTTCGGTGAGTACGCTGCGAAGCAATGCCCAGCTATCCGAAAGCCTGGCCAGTGGCGAGGTGGATCTGGCCGTGGGGCTGCTGCCAGACCTGCAAGCGGGCTTTTACCAGCGGCGTTTATTTCACCATCGCTATGTGTGCCTGTGCAGAAAAGACCATCCATTGACCCAACAGCCCATGACCCGCGAGCGTTTCTGTGAGTTTGGGCACGTCAGGATCGTTGCGGCCAGCACCGGGCATGGCGAAATCGACACGCATATGCAGCGTGCGGGTCTGCAACGTGAGATTCGCTTGGAAGTACCGCACTTTGTAGCGGTCGGGCATATCCTGCAAAACACCGACTTGATCGCGACCGTTCCCGAGCGGTTCGCCAACAGCTGCGCGCAGCCGTTCGGGCTTACCAGCCTGCCGGTCCCGTTGCCCTTGCCCGAGATTGCCATCAACTTATTCTGGCACGGCAAATACAACCGGGACCCCGCCAATAAATGGTTCCGGCAACTGATGTTCGAGCTGTTCAGCGATTAACGGCGCGTGCAGCCTTCACTGCCAATGCGCGCACAACTTGACCAACTCGTCGACCACATAACGCACCTTGGGGCGCAGGTGCGACACTTTGGGCCACACCGCATGCACGTCCACCGCTTCAGGCTCATAGGCTTGCAACACCTCGACCAACCTGCCCGCCTCGATATCATCCTGGAACAGGCTCCGCGGCATTTGGCATAGGCCCGTACCCGCCACCGCGGCAAGAATCATGGCTTCGCCATCGCCAATCTGATGCGTTGAAGGGGGGGCGTAACGGACGGTCTGGCCCGCCTGCATCACTCGCCACGCAAGCGGTTGCCCGCGGCGATGGCCGACGATACAACGATGCTGAGTCAGCGCTTCCAGGGTTTGCGGGGTGCCAAAACGCGCAAGGTAGTCAGGGGAAGCGCAGATGGCCCAGCGTTGACGGGTCAAACGTCGCGCTACCAGGCCGCTGGTGTCCTGCAGTTCGCCGAACCGCACCAATAAATCAATACCCTCCTCGAACGGGTCCACCAGGTGATCGGAAAAGGTCAGGCTCAATTGCAGCGCCGGGTATTTGTTGGCGATCTCAAACAACAGTGGTGCGACGACCCGCCGTCCGAAGGCCACCGGAACATCAACCCGCAAACGTCCTGAAGGTTCACCACCACCTGGCCCCAGCCCGCTTTCTGCGGTGCCGATTTCCTCCAGCGCCGTTGAACACGCTGCGAAGTAGGCCTCGCCATCAGCGGTCAGGGAAATCCTTCGCGTAGTGCGATGAAATAACTGCGTGCCCAACCGCTCTTCCAGCCGCGCGATGGCCTTGCCCACGGCAGACTTCGACAGGCCCAAGCGCTCCGCTGCCTGGGTGAAACTGGATGAACGCGCCGCCACGACGAAGGTGATGACGCCTTGGAAGGAGTCGATAGGTACCATGACGCACTGCCATTGTAGAGTTTTGGTCTACCCAGATTATAGCTGAAGGCCGTTTATCGCCACAGTATTCAACAGTACGATGGATTCCAGTCAGACAACGGTGCACTTCGCGCACCGCTTCCAGATCAATGTCCTAGAAGGAATACATCATGCCCGTCGTACGTGTGAGCTGGTTCGAAGGTAAAGAACACGCGCAGAAAGCGGCTGTTGCAGCCGATATCACCGAAAGCATTGTTAAACACACCGGTACCGATGCCAGTTACATCTACGTGATCTTCGAAGACGTAGCCGCATCGGATTGGGCAGGCGCCGGCAAGCTGTTCGGGGAAGCCCCCGAGAAATCCTGACGCCCCGACCTGCACCGCATGCTCTGGCTAATCCACCGATGCTGCCTTGCAGGTCTTTGTCATCCCTCTGCCGGAGACCACTATCATGCATCCCTATATTTCCTGCCTGTTCTCACTTGCGGTAAAACCCGCCGAGTTCGCTGAATTCAAACGACTGATTGCTACGATCGTTGCGGCCACCAAGGCTGAGCCGGGCACACTGGTTTACGAATACAGCGTCAACGAAGACAACAGCACCGTGCACATCCTTGAGCGTTATAACGTCGATGCCGTGGTAAGCCACGTCGACACCACGTTTGCGCCTTTCGGCCAGCGTTTCCTGGAGCTGTGCACCATCAAGAGCCTGGTGGTGTACGGCACCCCCGACGCTGAAATCCGCAAGCGCCTGGACCCGTTCGGCGCCGTCTACATGACGCCATTCGACGGCTTCAGCCGCTGAGTTGAAACAGGGCGCAGGCTCAAGAGTGACAACCGTGTCCTGCGCATCACCCGCCCGCACAGAGATCACCATGTCCGTTATCGCCGAAGTTATTAAGTCCCGCATTTCCGCCAACAGCTACGACACTGAACGCTCCTTGCCGGACGCCCAGGTCGCCGAGCTGGTCAACCTGGCCACCCACGCCCCTTCCGCTTTCAACCTGCAAAACTGGAAGTTCCTGGCCGTACGCAGCACCGAAGCCAAAGCGCGCCTGCTGCCATTGGCATTCGGCCAGCAAAAGATCATGGACGCCGCCGTGACGTTTATTGTCTGCGGCACCCTGAACCCGCATGTCACCCTGCCCGCCGCATTGAAGCCGACCCTGGATGCCGGAATCATTGACCAGTCGATCTACGACATGTGGGTGGGTGCGGCTCAAGGCATGTACCAGGAAAACGCTCAATTGCAGCGCGACGAAGCCATTCGCTCTGGCTCGCTCGCCGCGATGACCCTGATGTTGGCCGCCAAGGGCCAAGGCCTGGTATCGACCCCCATGATCGGGTTCGATCAGGCTGCGGTGGCCAAGGAGTTCGGTCTGTCGGAGGAAGAAGTACCTGTGATGTTGATCACCGTTGGCTACCCGGGCTCGGCCAACTGGCCACAAAAACCGCGTAAAGCCGTGAACGACGTATTGCAGTTCGTGTAAGCCCTCGCCACTGTGCGTGCCTGGTTCACGCCAGGCATGCCATGGCCTGGATCAATCGCCTCAACCCTGACCTGCCACAGGCTGTGAAACACAAATGCCATGATTCAAACACCTGCTTCGTTACGCGCCATCTTAATCGCTGCCTGCCTGGGCTTTCTTGTCGTGCAACTCGACGTCAGCGTAGTGAACGTCGGGCTGGGAGCCCTGAAAGCCGCCTTTAACGCCGACCTCACCGGCCTTCAGTGGGTCATTAACAGTTATGCCTTGCCCTTCTCTGCCTTGCTGATTCTGGGCGGCGCATGGGGTGACAAGTGGGGTGCAAAAACCGTCTTCGCGGCGGGTTTTGCGATTTTTACCCTAGCCTCCATCGGCTGCGGCTTGGCCAACAGCATGAGTGTCCTGATCACGATGCGGGTGATTCAGGGCATCGGAGCCGCGTTGCTGATCCCCACTTCATTGACGCTGATCCGTGTGTCATTTCAAGACCCGGACCGACGTCGATCTGCCGTCGCGCTCTGGGGGGCTTGTGGCGGAATAGCGCTGGCTGCCGGGCCGGTAATCGGTGGTTTGATGATCGAGTACTTTGGCTGGCGAAGTGTCTTTCTGCTGAATATTCCAATCGGTCTGCTGGCGATCATGCTGATCCTGCGCTACGCACCCGCATCCCCTCGGGTCGATAAACACATCGATATTCCGGGCCAGATCAGTATTGCTGTGTGCCTTGCATCCTTAACCTACGGCTTGACCGAGTCGAGTGCGCAAGGCTGGAGCGCTGAGACGCTGACAGCCATGGCTGTTGCGCTGGCCTGTGCGGTAGCGTTCGTTGTGATCGAACGTCACGTCAAGGATCCCATGCTACCGACACGCCTTGCCCGCAATAAAGTGCTCGGCAGCATGGCGCTGGCCGGTGCTGCGATCAATTTGACGTTTTATGGCGCAGTGTTCGTGTTCAGTATCTACTTTCAAACCTTCCTGCACTACGACGCGTTCAAAACCGGGGTGTCATTCATCCCCTTGACGGCGGTGCTGACCCTTTCAACCCTGCTCTCCTCACGCTTCGCCAAACGCTTCAGCGCCACACGCATCATCACCACGGGCTTTAGCGTTCAGATCGCAGGTTTTCTCGTACTGTCGCAAATCACGGCGCAAGCCTCCCCATGGCTGCTCAATGGCGCACTGATGCTGGTCGGCATTGGCAGCGCAATGTCGGTGCCGTCCATTACCAATTCGATGTTGTCGTCTGTGTCCCAGCACGATGCAGGGATCGCCTCGGGGTTGATGGCTTCTGCCAGGCAGTTGGGCGGCGTGTTAGGCGTTGCCGTCTCGGGAATATTGATTGCGCATGATGACGTGGCGTCGTTCTCGCAAGGGATGGCGAACGCAATGCTGTTGTCTGCGTTCGCCTTGCTGGTCTGTATCGGGGTGAACCTGTACGTATCCCGCCAGCCCTGAAGGCCGGCTAGACGATATCGTCCACTACGCCACCGTCGACTCTTAACGAAGCGCCGGTGGTCGCCGATGCCTGCGTGGAGCAGACATACACGATCATGTTAGCCACTTCCTCAACGCTGGCGGCACGCCATGAAAGGCGAAATCGAGCTGGCGCCCTTTGTCACCCACACCATGCCACTGGAACGCATCAATGAAGCGTTCGACCTGATGCATGAAGGCAAGTCGATCCGCACCGTCATCAAGTACTGATGTGAGGTCCGGGGGCGGCAAATCCCTCGGGCGATGCTGTCAGCATCACGGCACATGCCGACAAGCTCGCCATTGTGGACAAGAACGCAGCCATTCCGCGCCACGCCTGCACTGCGTGCCACGCGCACCTGTACGGACGTATCGAGAACAAGGATACCGTCGACAGTCTATTCTGCAAGACTTGAATCCTCTTGATCGGGGCGCTGACGCATGAACTCACTCTGGATCGCACTGGCCATTTTTGGGTGCCTGGTTGCTGCTTCGCTGCTCATGATGCAGTGGTACCCCAAGCTGGCGGCCCACCACAGGGATGACGAGACCAACACGGTCATTCGTCTGGTCGCAAATATTTTTGTGGTCATGACGTCACTGGTCTTCGGGCTGATGATCAACTCCGCCAAGAACACTTTTGAGTCCATTGATGCGAATTTCCACGGGTACGCAACCAGCCTGATCATTTTCGACCGGACGCTGCGTGCCTACGGAGAAGCGACACAAGACACAAGGAGCCGCCTGGTCACTTATCTTGAACGAGCGATCGAGACCCCCTATCGCGGTGACGAAGCATTGCAGCACCGTAACAGTGAGGCGGCTAAATACCTGGACGACATCGGGAAGTCATTGACCGGTATAAAACCCCCGGATCGTTTTCACGAAACGATGCTCCAGGATATTCGCCAGCAATACCGTTCGCTCATCGAGCAACGCTGGAGGATCGTCGAACAGTCGGAGGGGGCGATTCCCGGCCCGTTGATCGGGATGCTGGCCGCCTGGTTGACGCTGATCTTCGCGAGTTTTGGCTACCGCGCCCCCAGGAACCCGATGGTCATCGGGATGTTCATCATCTCGTCATTGCTGATCGCAGCGTCTGTTTACCTGGTGTTGGACATGGATGTGCCCTTCCATGGCCCCATCCAGATATCCGACGAGCCCCTGCGCAGGGCGCTGGCCGTCATGCAGCTCTAAAAGGTCGCACTCACCGCCGCCTATCCGGGCATCAACATGATTCTTGGCGTGACCGACCGGGCTGTCGAGTTTGTCGGTGAAGGTATCGACTTTACGTTGCGTATTGGCGAGCTACCGGATTCAACATCGATCGAGCGCCCTATCGCGATGGCCACCGTGGTGACGTGTGCAGCGTTCGAGTACCTGTACGGCATGGCGAACCACAGACACTCGACGACCTGGCCTCCCATTGCGGCGTCAACTTCTTATCCGGTCAGAGCAACAGGACCTTGCCCTGGCATTTCTCGATAAAGGGCCAGGATCGGGCGTTTGAGAGTAACGCTGGGATCACCGTGGCCGAGCATTTGGACAGTCTCAGCCTGGTAGAGATTCTGAGGCGGCATAGGCCAGCCCCTTGGCCTGTGGCGTTGCTGTACCCGAGTCGGGCGCATTTGGCGCTTGGCGGCAGGTAGCTGATTGTTGCCTATCGTAAGGGCAGCAATCGGCCAATAGTTGACGTTCAAAGCAGGGTAGAGAAATCCGTTCCCTTTCTTCCTTTGGTCTCGTTTCCTGTCATCAGACTTCAGGTTGCTCACCGAGCACTTCGATAGAATCAGGCAATACTAAAATCCAATTCGGCATAGTCCCCAACCCCTCTCCGCCCTAGCATGGCCTCACCTTATATCTTCAGGAGTGCGTCCCATGAGTGCAGAAAAAACCATTTTTATCACCGGCGTGAGTAGCGGCTTTGGCCAGGCCCTGGCTAAGGAAGCTCTCGCCCAAGGCCATCGAGTGATCGGCACTGTCCGCAGCGAATCATCTTTGGCAATCTTCCAGGCGCTCTCGCCTGGTCGGGCCCATTGTGTGGTGCTGGACGTTACCCACTTTAATGCCATTGACGCAGTGGTCGCCGCTGTTGAGGATCAGTTTGGCCCTGTGGATGTGCTGGTTAACAACGCGGGGTATGGCCACGAGGGGATTTTCGAGGAGTCGTCGTTGGCGGAAATGCTCCGCCAGTTCGACGTCAATGTATTCGGCGCGGTGGCGATGACCAAGGCATTCGTGCCGTATTTTCGCCAGCGGCGGGCGGGGCATATCCTTAATATCACGTCCATGGGCGGGTATATCACCATGCCGGGCATTGCTTATTACTGCGGCAGCAAATTTGCGCTGGAGGGCATCTCTGACACGTTGAGCAAGGAGCTTGCACCCTTCAATATTTTTGTCACGGCTGTGGCGCCGGGGTCGTTCCGAACGGACTGGGCAGGTCGTTCGATGCAGCGTACGCCGCGCAGCATCAGTGACTACGATGCGACTTTCGACCCGGTAAGAAAAGCCCGTGAGGAAAAAAGCGGCCAACAACTGGGCGATCCACAAAAAGCTGCACGCGCGATGCTGACGATTATCGCGAGCCCCAACCCACCGGCTCACCTGCTGTTGGGCAGCGATGCCCTGGCTCTGGTGCGTGACAAGCTGCACCGGACGGCGGAGAGTATTGAGCAATGGGAGACGCTTAGCTGTTCTACGGACGGCTGAGCATGAAAGGGGAGGACGTATAGTTGATGCAGAAACCCGAGAACCCGAGAACAGCGCGTATCGTGCAGTTGATGAGCCAGCTTGCACCGTTGGAGGGTTACAACCTGAGCCCGCTGGATGATGTGCGCTTTCTGCGTTCCAACCGGCCGCTGACGCGCACGCCGGTTTTGTATGAGCCGGGAATTGTCATTCTCTGTCAGGGGCAGAAACGCGGTTATCTGGGTGATGAAATTTACGTCTATGACGCCCAGCATTATCTGGTGGTGTCGGTGCCAGTGCCTTTTACAATGGAGACCGATGCTAGCGAGGCGGAGCCAATGCTGGCGATTTACCTGCGTCTGGATTTCGCCCTGGCCGGCGAGCTAATTGAGCAGGTAGATAAGGTATGGAACATAAGAGTGGCTCAGCCTATGGGCATGTACGCCTCGCCCATGGATGAACCGCTACGCCAGTCCACCCTGCATTTTCTGGAAGTCATGGGCGACCGCACCGACGCGCAAATCCTTGGCCCGGCGATGTTGCGCGAACTCTACTACCGCATCCTCACCGGCGAACAAGGCGGCACCCTACGCGCGGCCATCGCCCAGCGGGGTCAATTCGGCAAGGTGACGCGTGCCATTTACAAAATCCACCGCTGTTACCACGAGCATCTGGATGTAGAAGCCCTGGCCCAGGAAGCGCAGATGAGTGTGCCTAACTTTCATCTACATTTTCGTAAGGTGACGGATTCCTCGCCTATGCAGTACCTCAAGTCGACGCGGTTGCATCAAGCGCGATTACTGATGCTGCGTAATGACCTGACAGCGGCCAAATCGGCATTTCTGGTGGGATATGAAAGTGCTTCGCAATTTAGCCGCGACTTCAAGCGCCTCTTCGGCCGCACACCGATAGCGGAGGTGGCATGGATGAAACAGACTTATGCGTTGCCGGCACCGACAACCCCGTCGCCATTCGTGTCATCACACTGAGCCTTAATCAATCCTGTCTTGCCCGGCGCCAGTAGGCTTGTAAACGCCGTGCTGTTTCAGTCTGCGGAGAAAGGGAAGGAATTTATTTACCCTGCTCTAACGTCTGCTAAGGGTCGTTTTCTGCCCCTAGGGACAGGCAGAAAACGTCCCATTGCTGACTGTCGTAACAGTTGCCTGCCTAGCGTGGATATCTTTGCCAGCGCTATTGTGCGCACCATTTACCCACAAAAAAATGGAGCCCAATGATGAGGGCAAAACGCTATCGAGTTCGCTTAATGTTCGAATGGGGCGGAGGCTGCCTTTGGTGTGGAAACACTATTGCCCGGGAAAAATTTTCTGTAGGGCCTATTGAAGAGAGGCTACCACTCAGTAACGAAGTCCAGGCAATGCTTAACGAACTTTCACAGTGGCATGACACCTCGCTGAACTGGGACTATCCACCTGATCCCGGCCCTTGGAGTGCAGACGATTACGCAAGATTTGACGAGGCCGCCGCTAAATTACTGAAATCCGTCCAACAGGAATTGGGTGAAGAATTCGAGGTGGTGTACGAAAAACTTTAGCTTATCGGTGTGAGCCTTCGACCTGATTCTGATAACGAAAGGATGCAGCTATAGATCGGTAGCTCACCTTTGCAACAGGCCGCCACAACCCAAAGCAGACATATTAGCTTCTTGATCAGTAGGTAGCCCCCGCCAGTCCTAAAATCGAGACGGCGGTTCATTTCCAGCTTTGATCTGTGAAAAGACATGGTCTGGATCTGCCTGGCACCAATATCTGAACAGAAGGCGAGGTTCGGTATCCCCAAAATACTGACTCAGGAAGCTCTCGGCGGGGATTAACAATTTAGTTTCTGGCCATTGCTGAGCTAAAACACCTATGTGTTTGCCAGACGAACAAATAATCCACGTCGCCTTGCCTCCACTGATGCCAGGCAGGTAACCCATACCTTGGATCGTTTCGAACAAAGCGCGCAGTGTTACTGCTGGATCAAGCCTGATTGAAGTCCTACGACTTTCCAGATCATCCCCTGCATGCACGCTATCCCGATCAATTTGAATGACCAGCATGAATGTTCCTTTTCAGCGTTGTGTGATTACTAGAATGCCAGCGTAGGAATGCCAGCAGCTATCTGTCTACAGTCCGCTTTGGGCCGGTTGCTGCCTTTCGCGACCGGCAGCAATCGACCCAAACCAGTCAGTCGAAACAGACCGGAATCGACCCACAGCTGCCTTTCGGAAACACTGACACCACGGTCGTCACACCGCCCATTTTCGCTTATGCACTGCTCAACGTCAGAAGTTCTCGAGACTGACTTTAATGCCCGCACGGCTGGCCAACTCAATGGTCTCTTCCACCCGGTCAGCGTCAACAATAAAACCATCGTAATTTTCACCACCGGAGTCCAAGTGAAGATAACGTTTACCAAACCGAACCAACCATCGGTCGAATTCATCAAGCACCTCTGGCATTGATGAGGCACCGTTTCGCACGTAGACGTAAGGCTCTTTCAATTGGTTGGCGCTAACCAGATAAGGAACCTGATATTCAAACCCATCAAAACCTTTCCAATCCAGGCTCATTAAAACGAGGTGTTCAAGTTTTTGTGCCTTTGAACCATCCAACAATCCATCTGTGAAAGCACTGCATGCGTCATCTCCCATCGCGTATCTGCGCATGACGCGCCTGACAAGTCTGGCGCCTTCTTTTTCTGGAACCACCGCCAACAGCGCCAGGGCAAAAGTCTCGAGTGCCTTTTTCTGTGCGGGATCGGGTGGGCCGGGCCGTAATTCTTTCATGATCGTTGAAGCGCTAAGGTTAGTTTCCTCGGGTGGAGGCATGGTAAAGCGCCCACCAAACAACCGATCCAAAATGCCCATACCACTCCTTGGAATACCTTGGGGCAAGCGACTTTTCTTTTACCGGCGACAGTCGCTGCTTGTTTTAAGATTTGTGCTGTAGTTGAGCCTAAGGCTCCAGGTGAGGTTTGTCGATCGACCGCCTTTTTTAGTGCCAAACTGGACCTGATCCGACCGTCCGCTTTTGGCCGATAGGAGCCAATTAAACCAGCCCACCCCTCCTAGTTATCTACCCCAATACACCCACCCAACACCACCGGCAACCTCTCCTGCAAAAAAACCACCCAAGTACGCACCTTCGCATCCAAAAACCGCCGCGACGGGTACACCGCGAAAATCGTCCGCTCACGCAGCCGATACTCAGGTAGCAGCCGCACCAGCGAGCCGTCCTTCAGCGCCGGGTACGCGCTGAAAAACGGTAGCAGGCTGACCCCCATCCCCTCTTGCGTAGCCTTGACCATCGCATCGGCAACGTTGGTCCTGAAGGTGG
>Ga0308159_1002457_pt1 | contig 21379 bp, 20 predicted proteins | sample PhyCR1_FD_201040 | JGI IMG/M metagenome (GOLD analysis project Ga0308159, IMG submission 201040) | Phyllosphere microbial communities from UC Gill Tract Community Farm, Albany, California, United States - DLSLC.R1 | ecosystem: Host-associated > Plants > Phyllosphere > Unclassified | place: USA... | reverse complement strand
TGCCGGCAGCCGCCGGCAGGAAAACTCAAGAAGCCAGCGGCAATACTTGCCAAAGCCCATTCTGCTGAATCAATTGCCGGTCGCAGTCCGCTTCACGGGCGGCGGCCAAAGGCTGCCCAGGCAAGGCCTGAACCACACGCTGACCCTCACTGCGCAAGCGGCAGACGGTCTGCCAGAGTGCCGCGTCAGTGTTGTCTGGCATCCAGATACCGCCAGACGGTAGCTCGACTTCAGCACGCCCCAGGGTCACCAGGGTTTTCAAATCGGTGGAGAAACCAGTCGCGGGACGGGCACGCCCGAAATCCGCGCCGATGTCATCGTAGCGCCCGCCCTGGGCGATGGATTGGCCCACGCCTGGAACAAATACCGCGAACACCACACCGGTGTGGTAGTGATAGCCGCGCAACTCGCCAAGGTCGAAATACAGCGGCAAGTCCGGGAACCGCACGGACAGGCGCTCGGCAATGGTCAGCAATTCATCCAGCGCCAGCAGCACAGACGTCGGCGCACCGGCCAGGCGACGGCGGGCATCGCCCAGCACTTCGCGGCTGCCGCACAGGTCCACCAGGGAGCGCAGCATGTCCGCCAAGTCGGCCGGCAGGCCTTCCGTCAGGCTGATGACCTCGTCGATCGCCTTGCGTTGCAGGGCATCGAACAGTTGCTGTTCAACAGCACCGGACAAGCCGGCGGCCTGTGCCAGGCCACGGTAGATGCCAACATGTCCCAGATCCATGTGCACATCGGGCACGTCGGCCAGTTGCAGCATGGCCAGCATCAGGCTGATGACTTCAACGTCGCTGCTCGGGCTGGCATCGCCATACAACTCGGCCCCCAGCTGGATCGGGCTGCGCGAGGACGACAAGGCACGCGGCTGCGCATGCAGCACACTGCCGGCGTAGCACAGGCGGCTCGGCCCTTCGCGGCGCAGGGTGTGGGCATCAATACGCGCCACCTGCGGCGTGATGTCGGCCCGAAACCCCATCTGCCGGCCCGACTGCGGGTCGATGACCTTGAAGGTACGCAGATCCAGATCCTGGCCTGCACCTGTCAACAGGGATTCCAGGTATTCGATATGGGGAGTGACGACGAACTCGTAACCCCAACTCTGAAACAGATCCAACACCTGACGACGCGCCACTTCGATGCGCGCCGCTTCCGGCGGCAATACTTCTTCGATGCCATCTGGCAGCAGCCAGCGGTCTACCGTTGCCATTACGCCATTCCCCTATGATCCGGGCGGCAAGCCTGGGGCCAGCCTTAGAGTGAAGCAGAAAACAGTCGCATCCGACGCGAGCTCAGCCGGACAGGCAGCCAGGAATCAGCTGTACAGACCATTTTCCTCGAAAAATCTTGCCGGACTCTTGAACGAGCCACGGCCAATCAAAGATGCAGACGCAAAAAAGCCGGGAATTTCCCGGCTGCCGCATCATACACCCGTTTTCCCAAAGGATCACCCCGCGAGGCGTTTTAGCCGCCCGGCGGGGTGCTCCAGGGTCAGGGCCTGATCAAGGCTTGGACTTTTCCAGGTAGTGGAAGAAGTCGCTGCTTGGGTCCAGAACCATGACGTCGGATTTGTTCGCGAAGCTTTCACGGTAGGCACGCAGGCTACGGTAGAACGCGTAGAACTCCTGGTCCTGGCCGTAGGCCTTGGCATAGATCGCCGCTGCCTGGGCATCACCGTCACCGCGAGCCTCTTCAGACTCCCGATAGGCTTCAGCCAACAGCACGCGACGCTGACGATCGGCATCGGCACGGATGCCTTCCGCCAGTTCGTTACCTTTGGCCCGGTGCTCGCGAGCCTCACGCTCACGCTCGGTGCTCATGCGCTCGAACACGCTGCGGTTCACTTCCTTGGGCAGGTCGATGGCCTTGACCCGGACATCGACCACTTCGATACCCAGCTCCTTTTCCGCCATCTTGTTCAGCGACGCCGTGATATCCGCCATCAGCGCGTCACGCTCACCGGAAACCACTTCGTGCAGGGTGCGCTTACCGAACTGGTCACGCAGGCCCGACTCCAGGCGACGGGAAAGACGCTCGTCGGCAATCTGCTTGAGGCCGGAAGTCGCGGTGTAGAAACGCTCGGCATCCTTCACCCGCCACTTGGCGTAGGCATCCACCATCACGGCTTTCTTTTCCAGGGTCAGGAAGCGCTGCGTCGGTGCATCCAGGGTCATCAGGCGTGCGTCGAACTTACGCACCTGGTTCACGTAGGGCACTTTCACATGCAGGCCAGGCTGGACATCCGCCTGAACCACACGACCGAACTGCAGCAACACCGCACGCTCGGTCTGAGCGACGATGTAGAAGCTGTTCCAGGCAACCACCGCCACGACAACGCCCACGATCAGGGCGATCAGCGATTTATTGCTCATCAGCGAGTCTCCCTAGAACGCGTCTGCTGCTGTTGCTGCATATGGTCAGCCGCCGCGCGCGCATTCGCTTCATTGCTGGCCGCCGATGCTGCGCCCGTTACCGGAGCACTGCCGCTACGACCACTGTCGATCATCTTGTCCAGCGGCAGATAGAGCAGATTGTTCTGCCCGCCCTTGCTGCCAGTCACCAGCACCTTGCTGGTGTTGCTGAAGACTTCCTGCATGGTGTCCAGGTACAGGCGCTGACGGGTGACTTCAGGAGCCTTGCGGTACTCGGCAACCAGTTTGGTGAAGCGATCTGCCTCACCCTTGGCCCGGGATACCACTTCGTCACGGTAACCGTTGGCATCCTCGAGGATGCGCTGGGCCTGACCACGGGCTTCCGGCACGACGCCGTTGGCATAGGTTTCAGCCTGGTTGCGCGAACGCTGTTCATCTTCACGGGCACGGATCACGTCATCGAAGGCTTCCTGTACTTCACGCGGTGCCGCTGCGCTCTGTACGTTCACCTGGGTCACGGTGATACCGGTGCGATAGTTGTCCAGGAAGCGTTGCAGACGCTCCTTGATCTCACTGGCCATCAATTCACGACCTTCGGTCAACACCTGGTCCATGGCGGTGGAACCCACCACGTGACGCAGGGCGCTGTCGGTCGCATGCTGCAGGCTGATTTCCGGCTGATCGACGTTCAGCACGAAATCCTGCAGGTTGCTGATCTTGTACTGCACGGTCAGCGGCACTTCGACGATGTTCTCGTCCTCGGTGAGCATCTGACCCTGCTTGGTGTAGGCACGCTCGCGCGTGACGTTTTCCATGTACTTGCGATCGATCGGCGGGAAGTAGATGTTCAGACCCGGGCCGACGGTTTCGTAGTATTTGCCGAAGCGCAGCACTACGGCCTGCTCCTGCTCGTCTACTACATACACCGCGCTGTACAGCCACACGGCAGCCAGCACGACAAGACCGATACCCAGCAGGCCGAAACCACCGCCCTTGCCGGAACTACCGCCGTCATCACCACGTTTCTTACCACCACCGAACAACCCATTCAGGCTTTCCTGCAGCTTACGGAAGGCCTCGTCGAGATCTGGTGGCCCCTTGCGATCGCCATTATTGCGGCGCTTACCACCCCAAGGGTCCTGATTATTCGAGTTGCCACCCGGCTCATTCCAAGCCATAGCGCTCTCCATCTGATAAAGCAAAGACGCACCCACGGCGCGCCGACCAATGCTACAGAATGCCTGCTACAGCGGCACAACCGCTTGCCCAGGCTTTTATTGCAAAGTGTGTTGCTCGATGAATTCCGACGGCTGCATGCCTTCGCGACTGACCAGCCGGTTCAACTCGGCCCGTGGCAGGCGAACAGCAAGCAGGCTGACACCTTCGTCGTCGTGATCTTCTTTCTGCACAGCGTTCAACTGGAAAAACTGTGCTCGCAGTCGAGCAAAACGCTGAGGCAAGCGCAAGGTGCCTACAAACAAATCTTCACCCAGCAGCTCGGCGATGGCCTGCTTGAGCAGATCCAGCCCCTGGCCATCACGGGCCGACAGCCAGACCCGCTGCGGCTTGCCGTCAGGGTCGCGCTGGATCTGCGGCTCCACACCCTCGAGCAAATCGAGTTTGTTATAGACCTCCAGGATCGGCAAGTCTTGAGCCCCGATCTCCCCCAGCACCACCATCACCTGCTCGATCTGCGCCATGCGCTCGGGCTCATGGGCATCGATCACATGCAGCAGCAAATCGGAGTTGCTCGATTCTTCGAGGGTAGCCCGAAACGCCTCCACCAACTTGTGCGGCAGGTGGCGGATGAACCCCACGGTATCGGCCAGCACAATCGGCCCCAGGTCGTCCAGCTCAAGCCGGCGCAGGGTGGGGTCGAGGGTGGCGAACAATTGGTCGGCAGCGAAAACATCGGACGCAGTGACCGCATTGAACAGCGTGGACTTGCCGGCGTTGGTGTAGCCCACCAGGGACACTGAAGGGATATCCGCACGCTTGCGGCCACGACGGGCCTGCTCACGCTGGCTGCGAACCTTCTCCAGGCGCGCCTTGATCTGCCGCAGACGCACTCGCAACAGGCGCCGGTCGGTTTCCAGCTGGGTTTCACCGGGCCCGCGCAGACCGATACCGCCTTTCTGCCGTTCAAGGTGAGTCCAGCCACGAACCAGACGGGTGCTCATGTGCTCAAGCTGGGCCAGTTCAACCTGGAGCTTGCCTTCATGGGTGCGCGCGCGCTGAGCGAAGATATCGAGAATCAGACCCGTGCGGTCGATCACGCGACACTCGAATACACGTTCGAGGTTACGTTCCTGACTGGGTGTGAGGATGTGATTGAAAATCACCAGGTCTACCTGTTCGGCTTTGACCAGGTCGCGTAACTCCTCGACCTTGCCGCTGCCAACCAGGTATTTGGCGGTTGGCCGATGACGCGGCACGCTAACAAACGCGACGGTCTCGGCGCCGGCCGATAATGCCAGCTCCTGAAACTCCTGCGGATCTTCGCGCGCCTCAGGGTCCTGACCATCCAAGTGAACGAGAATGGCCCGTTCACCACCACCGTGGCGCTCAAAGAACAAAGGAGACTCCTATCAGGCGTTACCTGGCTCAGCGTCACCCTGTTCGGATTCGGAAGCGCTAGGCAGGCGAATCGGGCGAACTGGAACCACTGTCGAGATAGCGTGCTTGTAAACCATTTGGCTGACGGTGTTCTTCAGCAGGATGACGAACTGGTCGAAAGACTCGATCGTACCTTGCAGCTTGATCCCGTTGACCAGATAGATGGAAACCCCAACCTTCTCTTTACGCAATGTATTCAAGTAAGGGTCTTGTAGCGAATGCCCTTTTGACATGTGCCGCACTCCTTTAAGGATCAATAATAAAAATCAGAAAACAGATGGCCAAAGCCGTCACACCCCCAAGGATAGACGGCAATTGCAAGGACTCAGCTCAATATGGAGATCGTCCCCAAGTATTTCAAGGCGCGTGGCAGATTGTCGCAATCCAGGCTGTCCAACCATTGCAGGTCAGCCCAACTACGTAACCAGGTGAACTGGCGTTTCGCCAATTGGCGCGTGGCAATGATGCCCCGCTCCTGCATTTCGGCTGACGTCAGCTTGCCATCCAGATGATCCCAGACTTGGCGGTAGCCCACTGCACGTATAGACGGCAACCCGGCATGCAGGTCACTTCTGGAACGCAGAGCTACGACCTCGTCAATGAATCCCTGTTCCAACATTTGTGTGAATCTTTGTGCAATACGCTGGTGCAGTACCTGGCGATTCGCCGGAGCGATGGCCAGATTGGCGACAGTATAGGGCAATTGACTGCGTCCCGATGCGCCTGCTTCAGTACTTTGCGCCAATTGACGCTGGCGATGGGCGGTCATTGTCAGGCCACTGACCCGATAGACCTCAAGCGCCCGGGTCAGACGCTGGGGGTCGTTGGGGTGGATCCGCGCCGCCGACTCGGGGTCCACCGCCGCCAGCTGGTCGTGCAGGGCCTGCCAGCCAAGACGTGCAGCCTCCTCCTCCAGCTCGGCACGTACCTGCGGATCCGCCGCGGGCATGTCCGCCAGGCCTTCAAGCAGCGCCTTGTAATACAGCATGGTGCCGCCCACCAACAGCGGGATCTTGCCCCGGGCGGTGATATCGGCCATGGCCGCCAGCGCATCGGTACGGAAATCCGCCGCCGAGTAGCTCTCGGCAGGGTCGAGAATATCGATCAGGCGATGGGGAAACTGCGCCAGCAGTTCCCTGGAAGGCTTCGCGGTGCCAATGTCCATGCCGCGGTAGACCAGCGCCGAGTCGACACTGATCAGCTCGCAAGGCAGCACCTTGGTCAGTTCGATGGCCAGATCGGTCTTGCCCGCAGCGGTCGGGCCCATCAGGAAAATCGCTGGAGGAAGCTGGGTCATCAACGGCCGCGCAGAAAGAGTTTGTCCAGATCGTCCAGGCCCATTTGGGTCCAGGTCGGTCGACCGTGGTTGCATTGGCCACTGCGCTCGGTGTTTTCCATGTCCCGCAGCAAGGCGTTCATTTCCGGCAGGGCCAGACGTCGATTGGCGCGGATCGCGCCGTGGCAGGCCATGGTGCCGAGCAGCTCATTGAGGTGGGCCTGGATCCGGTCACTGGTGCCGTACTCCATCAGGTCCGCCAGTACGTCGTGCACCAGGCGATTGGCTTCCGCCTGCTTCAACAATGCCGGGATCTGGCGGATAGCCAGGGATTCCGGGCCCAGGCGCTGCAGCTCGAAGCCCAGGCGCTGAAACCAGCTCATGTGTTCTTCAGCGCAATCGGCCTCACGCTGGCTGACGGCAATCGACTCCGGCACCAGCAGCGGCTGGCCGCTCAGGCCTTCGCTGGCCATGGCCACCTTCAAGCGCTCGTACATGATCCGCTCGTGAGCCGCGTGCATGTCCACCAGCACCAGACCCAGGGCGTTTTCCGCCAGGATGTAGATCCCCTTGAGCTGGGCCAGGGCATAGCCCAGGGGCGGAATGTCCTCCTGGCTGTCCGGCAAGGCCGCCGCCGGCGCCCCCGGCAACGGGGCAAAGAACTCGCGGTACACGCCCTGGCTCTCGGCGGCCGGCAACACTGGCTGTGGCCGTGGCGTGTACTGATATTGATAGCCACTGCCGGCTCCCGCGCCCGGCGCATTGAAGCTCGGCTGGGATTGGGGCTGCTCCAGAGCCAGGTTCGCGGCCAGGCGCATCTCACCCTGAGGCCCGAACTCACCGGCCTCGATACCTGTCGGGCGCACGATGCCGGCGACCGCCGCCGGCGCCGCCAACTGATCCTCGGGCCGCACATCACCTAGGGCCCGGTGCAAGGTGCCATAAAGGAAGTCGTGCACCATGCGCCCGTCACGGAAACGCACTTCGTGCTTGGTCGGGTGCACGTTGACGTCGACCACCGACGGGTCGACTTCGAAAAACAGAACAAAGGTCGGGTGTCGACCGTTGAACAGAACATCGCGATACGCCTGGCGTACCGCGTGAGCCACCAGCTTGTCCCGTACTGCGCGACCGTTGACGTAGAAGTACTGCAGGTCCGCCTGGCTGCGGGAGAAGGTCGGCAAGCCCACCCAGCCCCACAGATGCAAGCCGTTACGCTCGACCTCGATGGGCAACGCCTGCTCCAGGAAGCCCGAACCGCACACCGCCGCCACACGACGGGCACGAGCGGCGTCGTCCTTGGCCTCGTGCAGGCTGAGGATGCTCTTGCCGTTGTGCCGCAAGTGGAAGGCCACGTCGAAACGCGCCAGGGCCAGGCGCTTGATCACTTCCTGCAGGTGATCGAACTCGGTCTTTTCCGCCTTGAGGAACTTGCGTCGTGCCGGCGTATTGAAGAACAGGTCGCGGACTTCCACCGAAGTGCCTACCGGGTGCGCCGCCGGCTGCACCCTTGGTGCCATGTCCCGGCCTTCGGTTTCCACCTGCCAGGCCTGCTCGGCATCCCGGGTACGGGACGTGAGGGTCAGGCGCGCCACGGAGCTGATGGAAGCCAGGGCCTCGCCGCGGAACCCCAGGCTCATCACCCGCTCCAGGTCTTCCAGGTCGCGGATCTTGCTGGTGGCGTGCCGGGCCAGGGCCAGCGGCAAGTCGTCGGAGGAAATGCCGCTACCGTCGTCACGTACCCGCAGCAGCTTGACCCCGGCCTGCTCCACATCCACATCGATGCGCTTGGCGCCAGAGTCCAGGCTGTTTTCCAACAGCTCCTTGATCACCGAAGCCGGGCGCTCGACCACCTCGCCCGCGGCAATCTGGTTGGCCAGGCGCGGGCTGAGCAGCTCGATGCGCGCGCTACTGATTACCGATTCACTCATTCCTTGGCCGCCAGTTCTGTACCGGGGATGGTCAACACCTGCCCCACTTTCAATTCATCGCTTTTCAGGTTGTTGGCACTGCGTAGCGTGGCCGCGGAGACCTGATAGCGCACGGCGATCATGGCCAGGGTTTCCCCCGGATTGACCCGGTGATCACGCGGCCCCTGGGCGATCTTCCCGGAATCGCGCAGCCAGGCAATATAGGTGCCCGGTGGCGGGTTCTGCTGGAAGAACTGCCGCACGCCGCTGCTGATGGAACGCGCCAGGGCCTGCTGATGGCTGGCGGTGGCCAGCTTCGAGGCCTCGTTGGAGTTGGAGATAAAGCCGGTTTCCACCAGGATCGACGGAATATCCGGGGATTTGAGCACCATGAACCCGGCCTGCTCCACCCGCTGTTTGTGCAACGGAGTCACCCGGCCGATGTTGTTCAGGACTTTCTGCCCGACATTCAGACTGGAGGTCAGGGACGCTGTCATCGACAGGTCCAGCAGCACCCCGGCCAGCATCCGGTCCTTGTCATCCAGGCTGACGTTGCCAGCCCCGCCGATCAGGTCGGAACGGTTCTCGCTGTCCGCCAGCCAGCGCGCGGTTTCCGACGTGGCACCACGTTCAGACAAGGCAAACACCGATGCGCCAAAGGCCGCGGCCGAAGGCGCAGCGTCGGCGTGGATCGAGACGAACAGGTCGGCGCCCTTCTTGCGGGCGATCTCGGTACGACCGCGCAATGGAATGAAGTAGTCGCCAGTACGGGTCAGCTCGGCGCGGAAACCCTTGAGGCCATTGACCTGACGCTGCAATTCGCGAGCAATGGCCAGCACCACGTCTTTTTCATGCTGCCCGCGGGAGCCGGAGGCACCCGGGTCTTCGCCGCCGTGGCCGGCATCGATCACCACAATGATGTCGCGCTTGCCCGCCGGGGCTGGCGGCAGCTTGATCGCCGGCTCCGCCGGAGTGACGGGCACTGCTGGGACAGTGGCCACAGTAGGTGGCGGCGCAGTAGGTAGCGCGGCGTCAGCCGGGTTGTCGAACAGATCGACCACCAGGCGATTGCCGTACTGAGCGTTGGGCGCCAGGGTGAAACTCTTCGGCGTGACGGCCTTTTTCAGGTCGATGACCACCCGCAGGTCACTGGGCGTGCGCTGTGCCGAGCGCATGGCGGTAATCGGTGTATTGGCCGTGGCGACGTTCAGCGGACCGCCAAGGGTCGCGCCATTGATATCGATCACCAGACGATCCGGGGCCGTCAGGGTAAAGACGCTGTGCTGAACCGGGCCGGACAGGTCGAATACCAGTCGCGTGTTATCCGGTGCCCGCCACAGGCGGACGCTGCGAACCTGTGTAGCGGCCACAGCATCGACGGCCAATGCCGTAAGCAACAGTCCTACGACAGCAACCAACGCGCGAATGCGCATACCTAACCCCATCAATTATTTGAATTCCAACGCCAAAGCGGCACACCAGGACTCGCCACGCGAGCCTTGAGACAACAGATGCACAGAACGCCCATTGTTATGCGGGGTAATGGTAATGGTCAGGTCAGGCTTTGGCAAAAAGCCTGCACCACGCTGGGGCCACTCCAGCAGGCACAGAGCATCGCCCTCGAAGTAGTCGCGAATCCCCAGGAACTCCAGCTCCTCAGGATCCACCAGGCGGTACAGGTCGAAGTGGAAAGCCCGCACCGAGCCGATCTCGTACGGTTCGACCAGGGTAAAGGTCGGGCTCTTCACTGCCCCCGCGTGCCCCAGGCCACGGATGATCCCTCGCGACAAGGTGGTTTTGCCCGCCCCCAGGTCGCCTTCGAGGAAGATCACCCCCACGCCTTGGGTCACCTGGGCAATACGTGCACCAAATTCCACCATGGCCTGTTCGTCGGCCAGAAAAAGGGTTAACTCAGACACGGTGATTGTTCCTCCAACAACTGACGAATGGCTGGAATCAGATCACTGGCCGCCAGCCCTCGGCCCAATTTGCCTTGCTGCTCGCCCGCGCTGGCATGCAGCCAGACCGCCAGGCAGGCGGCATCGAATGCCGACAAGCCTTGCGCCAGCAAGGCGCCGATCAGGCCAGCCAGCACATCACCCAAGCCTGCCGTGGCCATCGCCGGATGCCCGGCGTCACAGCGGGCCAGCCGCCCATCGGCAGTGGCGATCAGGCTACCGGCCCCCTTGAGCACTGCAACCGCTGCGTATTTTTTGCTCAGCGCCAGGGCCGCTGCAGGGCGATCCGCCTGCACCTCGGCGCTGGAGATACCCAGCAGCCGCGCCGCCTCTCCCGGATGGGGAGTGATGACACTCGCGGCAGGCAGTTGCAGCCCGCCCTCGGCCAGCAGGTTCAAGGCATCGGCATCCCACACCTGGGGCAACGGCGCATTGGCCGCCGCCGACAGCAGGCTGCGCCCCCAGGCGCCCTGCCCCAACCCCGGCCCGACCACCAGCACCGTGGCCCGAGCCAACAACCCCATCAACTGGTTGGCCGAATGAGTGCCCTGGGTCATGACCTCCGGCAAGCGCGCCGCAGCGGCAGCCACATGCTCACTGCGGGTCGCCAGGGACACCAGCCCCGCGCCACTGCGCAAGGCACTTTCCGCACTCAGCAAGGCGGCGCCGGCAAAACCTCGATCGCCCCCAATCAGCAACAGGTGGCCGAACTGGCCCTTGTGGGCATCGCGAAGTCGTCCACTCAGATATGGCAAATGGCCAGAAGTCAGCAACTGAACGTCAGGTAGAGGGTGTTTTGTCTGCGGCATGCGTCTTCGAGCTCCGATGTCTGGCAGAATTATACGCACCTCAGCCCCGGTTTCTCTCGCCTCATGCCCGCTATTACCCAGGATCTTCCCGCTCTCGCCCAATCGATCAAGGACTGGGGCCGCGAACTGGGCTTTCAACAAGTCGGCATCAGCGGCCTGGACCTGGCCGAGCATGAGCAGCACCTGGAACGCTGGCTCGCCGCCGGCTACCACGGCGAGATGGAATACATGGGCGCCCATGGCAGCAAACGCTCCCATCCCGACCAGTTGGTGCCTGGCACCCTGCGGGTGGTTTCGCTGCGCATGGACTACCTGCCCGGCGACACCCAGATGGCCCAGCGCCTGGCCCAGCCTTCCAAGGCCTATGTTTCGCGCTATGCCCTGGGGCGCGATTATCACAAGCTGATCCGCAAGCGCGTACAGCAACTGGCCGAGCGCATCCAGCAAGCCATCGGCCCCTTTGGCTACCGCGCCTTCGTCGATAGCGCTCCGGTGCTGGAAAAAGCCATCGCCGAACAGGCCGGGCTCGGCTGGATCGGCAAGAACACCCTGGTGCTGAATCGCAAAGCCGGCAGCTACTTCTTCCTCAGCGAATTGTTCGTCGACCTGCCCCTGCCGGTGGACGCGCCCCACGCCACGGAGCACTGCGGCCGCTGCACCGCCTGCCTGGACATCTGCCCGACCAACGCCTTCGTCGGCCCCTATGTGCTGGATGCCCGACGCTGCATTTCCTACCTGACCATCGAGCTCAAAAGCGCCATCCCCGAAGACCTGCGCCCGCTGATCGGCAACCGGGTATTCGGCTGCGATGACTGCCAGATCGTCTGCCCCTGGAATCGCTTCGCCCGCTCAACGGCCGAGGGCGACTTCAAGCCCCGGCACAACCTGGACAATGCCGAACTGGCAGAGCTGTTCATGTGGGACGAGGACAAATTCCTCAGCAATACCGAAGGTTCGCCCTTGCGCCGCGCCGGCTACGAGCGCTGGCTACGCAACCTGGCGGTAGGCCTGGGCAACGCCCCCTCTAGCATTCCGGTGCTGGAAGCCCTCAAGGCCCGCCAGGACTACCCCTCGGAACTGGTTCGCGAACATGTGCAATGGGCCCTGGACCAGCACGCCAACCGTCAGTGTTCGTCGTTGTAGACGAACTTGGGCATTTCCCAGTGAAAACGGATCGCCAGCAGGCGCAATAGAAAGCCGCCGAACAGGGTTACCAGGATCGACTGCTCGCTGGGCAGTTGCAGGTAGATGCACAGCATGTAGCACCAGGCTGCGGCGAAGGACACGCTGGCGTACAGCTCGCGGCGAAAGATCAGCGGGATATCGTTGCAGAAGATGTCCCTGAGGATGCCGCCAAAGACCCCGGTGATCACCCCACTGACTGAAGCCACCAGCATGCCGTGGCCCATTTCCAGGGCAGTCATGCAGCCAATCAGGGTAAAGGCCACCAGGCCCACGGCGTCGAGCACCAGAAACAGCGAGCGCAGGTGACGCATCAAGGGCGCGATGAAGATCGTCACCAATGCCGCCACCGAGGTCAGCACCAGGTATTCCGGGTGCTTGACCCAGGTCAGCGGGTAGTGGCCCAGCAGCACATCACGCACAGAACCGCCGCCGAGTGCGGTGACGCAGGCAATCAGCACCACACCGAACCAGTCCATGCCGCGCCGGCCGGCAGACAGGGCACCGGTCATGGCTTCGGCGGTAATGGCAATCAGATAAAGCATCAACAGCATGATGGCGGTCCTTGCAGGAAGGCGCGCAGTCTACTCAGTTGAAGCGGGCACCAAAAGGGGGCGGGTACGGGCGCCGAGTCGCAACGGGCGCCCGTTCGCCGGCAAGCCGACGCCTGCGGGTCAGAACTTGATGAAGTGCTTGCGGTAGTGCTGGAGCTCGGCAATGGACTCGCGAATATCGTCCAGGGCCAGGTGGGTGCTGCCTTTCTTGAAGCTGTCGCGCACGTCCGGCGCCCAGCGGGCGGCCAGTTCCTTGAGGGTCGAGACGTCCAGGTTGCGGTAGTGGAAGTAGCTTTCCAGAGCCTTCATGTGGCGGTACAGGAAGCGCCGGTCCTGGCAGATGCTGTTGCCACAGATCGGCGATTTACCCTTGGGTACCCACTGCTCCAGGAAGGCAATGGTCTGGGCTTCGGCTTCGGCCATGCTGATGCGGCTTTCGCGAACGCGCTGGGTCAGACCGGAACCGCCGTGCTGGCGGGTGTTCCATTCATCCATGCCGGCGAGGATCTCGTCGCTCTGGTGGATGGCGATGACCGGTCCTTCAGCCAAGGTGTTGAGGTTGCTGTCAGTGACAATGGTGGCCATCTCGATGATGACGTCGGTGTCAGGGTTCAGACCGGTCATTTCCAGGTCGATCCAAATCAGGTTCTGCGGGTTTTGCATGGGTGGGCTCCTCGGCGTAGTTGCGCAGTTTAGCCTAGAGGGCCTGCCCGGCGTGCTAAACTCGCCGCCGTTTTACCTATCCGCCGTAATTATCGACACGGAACACCAATGGCCAAACGCCAGCTCAATCGCCGCCAAAACTGGCGCATCGAAAAGATCCAGGGTGAGCGCGCCGCCCGCGCCGCCAAACGCGAGTCCTCTGCCGTCGAGGCGCTGGAAGGTGGCGACCTGGGCCCGGAACAGACCGGCCTGGTCATCGCCCACTTCGGCGTCCAGGTCGAAGTCGAGGCTCGCGAAGGCGAAACGGCCGGCCAGGTGTTCCGCTGCTACCTGCGGGCCAACCTGCCGGCCCTGGTGACCGGCGACCAGGTGGTCTGGCGCGCCGGCAACCAGGGCATCGGGGTGATCGTCGCGCAACTGCCGCGCAGCACCGAGCTGTGCCGCCCGGACAGCCGCGGCCAACTCAAGCCGGTGGCCGCCAACGTCGACATGATCGTGATCGTGTTTGCGCCCATGCCAGAGCCCCACGCCAACCTGATCGACCGCTACCTGGTAGCCGCCGAGCATGCTGGAATCCGGCCGTTGCTGCTGCTGAACAAGGCCGACCTGATCGATGAGCAGAACGCCCCTGCGCTCAACGCCCTGCTCGCGGTCTACCGCCAGCTGGGCTACCCGCTGCTGGAGGTCTCGGCTCATCACGGCGACGGCATGGAGCAGTTGCAAGCCCTGCTGGACGGGCGCATCAGTGTATTCGTCGGCCAGTCGGGGGTGGGCAAGTCGTCCCTGGTCAACAGCCTGCTGCCGGAAGTCGAAACCCGCGTCGGCCCGCTGTCGGAGTTCTCCGGCCAGGGCACTCACACCACCACGACCGCGCGCCTGTTCCACTTCCCCGGTGGCGGTGAGCTGATCGACTCCCCCGGTATCCGTGAGTTCGGCCTCGGCCATGTCAGCCGCGCCGATGTCGAGGCCGGGTTCATCGAGTTCAATGACTTGCTGGGCACCTGCCGCTTCCGCGATTGCAAGCACGATCGCGAGCCGGGCTGTGCCTTGCTCAAGGCCCTGGAAGACGGGCGGATCCAGCAGCAACGGATGAACAGCTACCGCTCGATCCTCGCCAGCCTGCCAGACAACAGTTACTGATTGACCTGACCCAGATACGACAAGGCCGCGATCTTCGCGGCCTTGTCGTTTGTCACTTCGCCGTGCCCGGCGTAGCGGGCGGCGCCACCGGAGCAGTGGGAGCCGGAGCCGGAGCCGGAGCGGAAGACTGGCCCGCCGCACCCTGCTCGTCCATCTTCAGCACACCGTCCTCGAAGATATTCATACGTTGACGCACCTCGTGCGCCGGCAGCGGTTCGCTACCGGGCGGCAAGGCATTCGGGTCGGCTGCCGCCCCCGGTACTTCACCGGGAGCACCGCTACCCTGGGTCGGTACCGGAGCATTGGGATCGGTCTGCTCACCCTCGATGGCACGCTGGGCCTTCTTGGTCAGCACGACGATATCGATGCGCCGGTTGACCGGGTTGAACGGGTCCTTGCGATCGAATAGAGCCGACGAAGCAAAGCCCACCACACGCGCAACTTGCGGATCAGGATAACCACCCGCCACCAGCGCCCGACGCGCAGCGTTGGCCCGGTTGGCCGACAGTTCCCAGTTGCCGAAGTCGCCAGTGCCCGAATAGGGCTTGGCGTCGGTGTGACCGCTGATGCTGATCTTGTTCGGCACGGTCTTGATGGTGTCAGCCATGGCCAGCAGGATGTCTTCGAAATACGGCTTCAGACGTGCACTGCCAGAGTCGAACATCGGCCGGTTCTCGGCGTCCATGATCTGGATCCGCAGGCCGTCCGGGGTGATCTCGAAGAGGATCTGGTCCTTGAACTTCTGCAGTTGCGGGTTTTCTTCAACCTTGTTCTGCAACTCTTGCAACAGCAACTCGAGACGCTCGCGCTCGACCTGCTCGGCCATGCCCTCCACCTGGTCGGCATCCACCGTGACCTTGTCCGGTTGTGGCTGGGACTTGATCTCGGGGTTGAGGGTGTTGTCCGGCGCCAGCTCAGGGGAGCCGCCCAGGTCGATGATGTAGGGCGTACCGCTTTCCGAGAAGCCGATCGGGTCCTTGAAGTAACCGGCGATGGCGATCTTCTGTTCCGGGGTGGCCGTGGACAGCAGCCACAACACCAGGAAGAACGCCATCATCGCCGTGGCGAAGTCGGCGAAGGCGATTTTCCAGGCGCCCCCGTGATGTCCGCCAGCGAAGCGCTTGACGCGCTTGATGATAATCGGCTGATTATTTTCCATGACTTAGCGACCGCGAACCGCTTGTTCCAGCTCGGCGAAGCTAGGACGGTGCGCCGGGTACAGAACCTTGCGCCCGAACTCCACGGCCAGGGACGGCGGCATGCCGGAAGCCGAGGCCACCAGCGACGCCTTGATGGCTTCGTAGACGTTCAGTTCTTCCTTGGCGTCGTGGGCCAGGGAGTGGGCCAGCGGGCCGAAGAAACCATAGGCCGCGAGAATACCGAAGAAAGTACCCACCAGTGCCGCACCTACGTGCAGGCCGATGGACTTCTGGTCGCCATCGCCCAGGGAAGCCATGGTCACCACGATCCCCAATACCGCCGCGACGATACCGAAACCGGGCATGCCGTCGGCAATCCCGTTGACCGCATGGGATGGATGCTCAAGGTCTTCCTTGAGGCTGAACAGCTCCATGTCGAACAGGCCTTCCAGCTCGTGGGGAGCCATGTTGCCGGAGGACATGATGCGCAGATAGTCACAGACGAAGGCGGTCATGCGTTCATCTTTGAGCACCGCCGGGTACTTGGCGAAAATCGGGCTGGCCGCGGCGTCCTCGATATCGCCTTCGATGGCCATCATGCCTTCGCGACGACTCTTGTTGAGGATCTCGTAGATCAGGCCCAGCACTTCCAGGTAGAAGGTGTGGGTGAAGCGCGAGCTGAACATGCCCAGGGATTTCTTGACGACGTGCATCGTCATGTAGCCCGGGTTGGCCTGGAGGAATGCGCCAAAGGCTGCGCCGCCGATGATCAGCACTTCGAAAGGCTGGATCAGTGCCGCGATTTTGCCGTGGGAAAGCACGTATCCGCCGAGCACGCTCGCGAATACGACGATGATGCCGATAATTTTAGCCATAGGTAGGGGAGTACTTATTGAGTCGGGTTCAAGGTCATATTCGGAAGTTCTTAAAACTCTTCTTCTACTTATCGGCAAAACTGCGCCAGACTATAGCCAGTTAAGGCGAAAAGCCAGTTTGGCCCGCTCTGGGCGTGTTCACAGCAGACGATGATTGCGCCCGACCATGTCTAATGAAACCAGCGTCCCACATTCTCCGCCCGCCTCTCTCGACGCCTGGGTAAAGCTCCTCAATGGCGTGCGCCTGCCGGTGCCCCAGGCCAGCCATGACCGGGTCTGCCGCGCCATCGCCAACAACCGCAGCTCGCTGCGGGAGATTGTCGATCTGATGCAAAACAGCCCGGCACTGGCCTTGAGCGTGATCCGCGAAGCCAACCGGCATTCCCACGGCAGCATGAGCGAACCGGCGGAAAACCTGGAGATCGCGGTCAATCGACTGGGCCTCAAGCGTACCGAGGAGTTGCTCGAGCAACTGCCGACGCTGCCTGAAGAGCAGATCCCCCAGGCATTGCGCCAGTTCCAGCTGATCAGCCAGCACGCCAGCCAGCAAGCCAATGGCTTCTTTGCCGGACGCCTGGCGCGACTCTGGCAGGACATCCACTGGGGCAGCCTGCTGTTTCTCTCGCCGCTGTGGGCCATGGCCCTGGTCTATCCCAAGCTGCTGGAAGAGTGGGAACTGCGGGTCATCTACAAGCACGAATCCGCACACGACGTTGAACTGCAACTGTTCGGAGTGCGGCTGATGGAAATGTGCCAGGCCCTGGTCCTGGCCTGGCACCTGCCGATCTGGGTCCAGCAGGGCTATCGCCTGCTGACCCAGGAGCAGCACCTGCTGGCCAAGGTCATGCTGATTGCCCGCGACAGCGACAACCCGCTGCGCCAGCAACAACGCCTGGACGCTGAACCGGACCTGCGGCGCTGGCTGAACCAGCCGGCCAACACTGTGTTGCTGGCCAACGGACTGGCGCTGGCGGCGCAACAGTCCTGGAACAGTCCCCATGGCCGGCGCTGGCAGAACCTTACCGCTCTTTATCTGCAGATCCCCCTGGACCAGGTCCAGCAACAGTTGCACCAACAGGCAGCACAAAGCGCCCGCAACGACACCCAGCCCGATCTCTGGCACCCGGCCCAGGCCCTGCTCTGGCCTTGGGATGCCCGACGCCTGCATCACGGCGAGCAACCAGCCCCGGCGCCCACCGCACTGGAACTGGCCAAGTGGCGCAAGCTCTGCGGCGAACTGTTGCTGGACCCCAGCCCCTTTACCAACGCCGTGCACCTTACCGGCTTTGCCCGGGATGCCTTGGCGGCATGCGGCATGCATCGGGTCATGCTGCTGATGGTCGATCGCAGCCTGAGCCACCTGCGAGTGCAACAGCTTTACGGCCTGCCCAGGGAAGCGGCCAGCCTGACCCTGCAGGCCAAGCAGAGCCCGCTGTTGCAACGCCTGCTGGAAAAATCCGCGCAGATCCGCCTGACCCCGGCCAACCGGGCCCAGTTCGCCCCTCACCTGCCAAGCTCGCTGCGCCAGCTGTTTCGCGGCGAACACCTGCTGATCCGCTCACTGTCGTGCAATGGCCGGGTACTGATGCTGGCGATCGCCGACCAGGGCGGCGTGCCGTTCTCGGAAATCAGCGTCCAGGCCTTCGGCAAGACCGCCCAGTGCATCGAAAAAGCCTTGCACAGCTTTACCAACCGCAGCCAATGACGCTTGCGCTACAATCCTTCCCTTTGCGCCCTGGGGACCTGACATGTCTGACTTCTCTGGCTTGCCGCTGGTCATTGAACCGAGCGACCTGCTCGCCCGCCTGAACGCCCGCGAACTGATCCTGGTCGACCTGACCAGCGCTGCCCGATATGCAACCGGGCATATTCCCGGGGCGCGCTTCGTCGACCCCAAGCGCACTCAGCTGGGCCAGGCGCCGGCTCCCGGGCTGCTGCCGCCGCAAGCGGCGCTTGAAACGCTGTTCGGCGAACTCGGGCACAACCCGGACGCGGTCTATGTGGTCTACGACGATGAAGGCGGTGGCTGGGCCGGGCGCTTCATCTGGCTGCTGGACGTGATCGGCCACCACCGCTACCACTACCTCGACGGCGGCCTGCCGGCCTGGCTGGCGGAAGGCCTGCCCGTGTCTACCGAAGTGCCGGCCGCGGTCGGCGGCCCCGTGGCGCTGGCCCTGCATGACGAGCCCACCGCCACCCGCGAATACCTGCAAAGCCGTCTCGGCGCGGCGGACCTGGTGATCTGGGACGCCCGCGGACCGCTGGAGTACTCCGGCGAAAAAGTCCTGGCAGCCAAGGGCGGGCATATCCCCGGCGCGGTGAATTTCGAATGGACCGCCGGCATGGATCAGGCACGCCACCTGCGCATCCGCCGCGACATGCCACAGATCCTTGCGGACCTGGGCATCAGCAAAGACAAAGAAGTGATCACCCACTGCCAGACCCACCATCGCTCCGGCTTCACCTATCTGGTGGCCAAGGCGCTGGGCTACCCACGGGTCAAGGGCTACGCCGGTTCCTGGGGCGAATGGGGCAATCATCCCGATACGCCCGTAGAGATTTAAGGTTTTTAAGGACACCCAATGAAAAAGCGTTTGTTCATCATCAGCCAGTACCTGCTGCCTCATCACCTGCTGTCGCGCCTGGCCGGCTGCATTGCCGAGTGCCGCGTGCGCTGGTTCAAGAATGCCTTCACCCGCTGGTTCGCCAAGCAGTATCAAGTGGATATGTCCGAGGCCCAGGTCGAGGACGTGACCGCCTACGAGCACTTCAACGCCTTCTTCACCCGCGCCCTCAAAGACGGCGCGCGGCCGCTGGACCCGACCCCGGGCGCGGTGCTCAGCCCTGCCGACGGCGCGGTCAGCCAACTGGGCCCGATCGAACACGGCCGAGTGTTCCAGGCCAAGGGCCACAGCTACAGCGTGCTGGAACTGCTGGGCGGTGACCCGGCCCTGGCACAGCCGTTCATGGGCGGCGACTTTGCCACCATCTACCTCTCCCCCAAGGACTACCACCGGGTGCACATGCCCCTGGCCGGCACCCTGCGGGAAATGGTCTATGTGCCGGGCCGGATCTTCTCGGTCAACCAGACTACCGCTGAAAACGTACCCGAGCTGTTCGCACGCAACGAGCGCGTGGTGTGCATCTTCGATACCGAGCGCGGCCCGATGGCGCTGGTGCTGGTGGGCGCGATGATCGTCGCTTCGATCGAAACCGTCTGGGCCGGCCTGGTAACGCCGCCCAAGCGCGAACTCAAGACCGTGCGCTACGACGAAGCCGCCCGCGCTCCGATCCACCTGGAGAAAGGCGCCGAAATGGGCCGCTTCAAGCTGGGCTCCACGGCCATCGTGCTGTTTGGCCCGGACCAGGTGCAGTGGGCCCAAGAGCTGGCTGCCGGCTCGCCCGTGCGGATGGGCCAGGGCCTGGGCCTGCCCAAGGCTTGAGGCCTGAATGCCGGACATAAAAAACGCCGCTGATCAGCGGCGTTTTTTATGAGCGGGGATTTTCCGGCGGCTCAGAGTTGCCCGTCGCGGTCACGGAACCCCAGCAGGTACAGCACGCCATCCAGGCCCAGGGTCGAGATCGCCTGCTTGGCCGACTGCTTGACCAGCGGCTTAGCGCGGAATGCCACGCCCAGGCCGGCAATGCCGAGCATCGGCAAATCGTTGGCGCCATCGCCGACAGCGATGGTCTGCTCCAGGCGCAGGCCTTCCTTGTGCGCCAGCTCACGTAGCAGATCGGCCTTGCGCTGGGCGTCGACAATCGGCTCCACCGCCACGCCAGTGACCTTGCCGTCCACCACTTCCAGCTCGTTGGCGAACACGTAGTCGATACCCAGCTTGGCTTGCAGCTGCTTGGCAAAGTAGGTGAAGCCGCCGGAGAGGATCGCGGTCTTGTAGCCCAGGCGCTTGAGCTCGGCGAACAGGGTTTCGGCGCCCTCGGTCAGGCGCAGGGAGGCGCCGATGGCGTCCAGCACATTGACGTCCAGGCCCTTGAGTAGCGCCAGGCGCTCCTTGAAACTGGCGCGGAAGTCCAGCTCGCCGGCCATCGCCCGCTCGGTGATTTCCGCGACCCGATCGCCGACACCGGCCGCCTTGGCCAGCTCGTCGATGACTTCGGCCTCGATCAGCGTCGAATCCATGTCGAACACCGCCAGGCGCCGGTTACGGCGGAACAGCGAGTCTTCCTGGAACGCGATATCGACGTTCAGCTCCTGGGCCACGCTGAGGAACTCGGCCCGCAGGGCTTGCGGATCGGCGGCTTCGCCACGTACCGAGAACTCGATGCAGCCCTTGCCCTGGTCGGCTGGCATGTCCAGGGGCATGCGCCCGGACAGGCGATCGATATGGTCGATGTTCAGGCCGTACTTGGCGGTGATGGAGCTCACGCGCTGCAACTGTTCGGCGGTAACCTTGCGCGTCAGCAGGGTCACGATATGGCGCTTCTTGCCCTGCCCGGCGACCCACTGCTGGTAATCCTGCTCGGACACCGGCGTGAAGCGCACCTGCTGGTCGAGCTTGTAGGCGGTGAACAGGATGTCCTTGAGCACCGACGAGCTCTGCTCGTTGCTGGGAATTTCAACCAGGATGCCGAACGACAAGGTGTCGTGGATCACCGCCTGACCGATGTCGAGAATGTTCACACCACCCTGGGCCAGAACGCCGGTAATGGCCGCAGTCAGACCGGGACGATCTTCGCCGGTGATGTTTATCAGGACAATTTCGCGCAAGGCGCACCCCCGAGGTGGAAAAAAAGCGCATTCTACCCACTTTCGGTGACCATCGGGCACAGCCAGCGCTTTGCCGGTCTAGGGCCTGTCGCTATACTGCGCGTCAACTTCACGGACAAAAGAGCCGAGCTCAGTGAACCGGCCCACGCCAGT